>ERZ773197.1494-NODE-1494-length-15929-cov-14.008567_pt1 | contig 15929 bp, 17 predicted proteins | sample MGYA00580999_ERZ773197 | MGnify/ENA primary metagenome ERZ773197 (study PRJEB29015, sample SAMEA2738166) | human oral metagenome | biome: human oral; feature: human-associated habitat; material: saliva | place: China | collected 2185 ...
AGAAAGTGTTTTGCGAGGTGATCGCCATGATGAACTATATCGCGATTGATTTTGAAACGGCGACGGGCAGCATGAACTCCGCCTGCAGCGTGGCTACCGTAGAGGTGCGGGACGGACAGCTAAAGGAAGGGTGGACGACGCTCATTCAGCCGCCCGGACTTCGCTTCGACAGCTTCAACATCGGCATCCACGGCATAAGCCCTAAGGATGTGGCGGATGCGCCGACCTTCGCCGAGGTCTGGGAAGAGCTGAAGGAGCGCCTTGCCGGCAAGATCGTCGTCGCGCACAATGCGTCCTTCGACATGGGCGTGCTCAAGGCGTCGCTCCTTGCCAATCGCCTGCAGGCGCCGGATTTTCGCACATGCTGCACCGTGCGCATCGCACGCAAGGTCTGGCCTGCTCTTGACGATCACAAGCTCAACACCGTAGGCGCACACCTCAATATCAACTTCCGCCACCACCGCGCCCTGGACGATGCCAGAACGTGCGCCGCCATCCCGCTTTTCGCAGGCATGGAAACGGGCACCGACGACATAGAAGAGCTTGCGCAGAAAATCGGCGTAAGGATCGGGCATTTCGGCGTGTGAGACAAACATCCGCCTGTCTGCTGCAGCTATGCAGCGGAAGCTTACCAATCGAAAAGAGGCTATAAAAATGGAAAGACAGAAGAGAGTCTTGGCGATTCATGATATTTCGGGCGTGGGGAAGTGCTCGCTGACGGTGGCTTTGCCGATCATATCGGCGGCGGGCGTCGAGTGCTCGGTGCTGCCGACGGCGGTCTTGTCGACGCATACGGGCGGCTTCACGGGCTTCACCTATCGTGACTTGACCGAGGACATCTCGCCGATGGTCGCGCATTGGCAGTCGCTTCGTCTGAAATTCGACGGCATCTACACGGGCTTTCTCGGCTCTTTCGAGCAGATCAAGCTTGTCGGCGATGCTTTCTCCGCCTTGGCGGAAAAGGATACGCTGCTCGTCGTCGACCCTGTGATGGCGGACGGCGGCAAGCTTTATTCCATTTTCGACGAGACATTCCCGCCGGCGATGAAGGGGCTTTGCTCCAAGGCGGACATCATTCTGCCCAACATGACGGAGGCGGCGTTCATGCTCGGCGAGGACTATGCGGAGGGTCCCTACACGCGCGAGTATGTGGAAGGTTTGCTGCGCCGCCTGGCGAAGGCGATTCCCGTCAAGCATATCGTGCTGACGGGCGTCTATTTTGACGACAAGGAACTTGGCGCGGCGGTTTATGATGCGGCGGCGGACAATGTTTGCTATGTCCTCGGCAAGAACATTCCGGGCAGTTACCACGGCACGGGCGATGTGTTCGGCAGCGCCTTCGTCGGCGCGGCGGTCGGCGGCAAGCCGATCGCGGAGGCCGCACGCATCGCCGTCGACTATACGGTGGAGTGCATCGCCTGGACGAAGGAGGCGGGTACGGACATCCGCTACGGCGTCAACTTCGAGCGCTATCTCGGAGACTACAGCAGGAAACTCGGCCTTTGAGGCCGGATATATGCCGGAACGCGCATGTCGAAGGCTTGCAAGGGCGAAGGAACTGTGCTATAATGCCAGAGAAGTTTTAAGGAAACGCTGATAAAATGAAGTTGCCCGGATTTGCACAGATACGCTGTTCCTGTCAAGGAGACAAACCGCAGGCGTAGCAGTGGCTACGTCGAGGATTTGGCGACGACGACAGGGCAGTGTAGATGTGTGAAGATGGGTAGCTGAATTTATCAGTGATTCCTTAAGGAATTCCGCAGCTACGACGCCGATTTCTCCGACGACGCCGTGGCTGCAGGAGAAAAGAAAGACGCTTAGGAGGGCTTATTCATGCTGACACAGGAAGCAAAGCAGAAGATTATCGAGGAAAATGCCGTACACGAAGGCGACACGGGTTCGCCCGAGGTGCAGATCGCGCTCTTGACGGCGCGTATCGTCTACCTCACGGAGCATCTGAAAGAGCACAAGAAGGATCACCATTCGAGACGCGGCCTTTTGAAGATGGTCGGTCATCGCAGGAGGCTTCTGAGCTACCTCTACAACAGTGACATCGAGCGCTATCGCGCGATTATCGCAAAACTGAACTTGAGGAAGTAAGAGAGAGGCGGGGATTTTTCCCCGCCTTTTTTTGCATGTGGCAAGGATAATGCGTTTTTTTGTCGAATAAGGTCATGAATCAAAGAGTGAAAATTTAGGAGGAACTCAAATGCAGAGTTTTGAAATGCAGGTTGGAGGCCGTCCGCTGATCATCGAGCAGGGAAAGATGGCGAAGCAGGCGAACGGCTCCGTTCTTGTCCGTTACGGCGATACGGCGGTGCTCGTCGCGGCGACTGCGTCGGCAGAGCCGCGCGAGGGCATCGACTTCTTTCCGCTGACGGTTGACTTCGAAGAAAAGATGTACGCTGCCGGCAAGATTCCGGGCGGCTTCATCAAGCGCGAAGGCCGCCCGAGCGAGTCGGCGATTCTTTGCAGCCGTCTCATCGACCGTCCGATCCGCCCGCTGTTTCCCGAGGGTTTCCGCAACGATGTGCAGATTATCGCGACGGTGCTCTGCGTCGACCAGGACAATGCTCCCGAGATCGCAGGCATGATCGGCGCTTCGTGCGCTCTTTGCGTCTCGGACATCCCGTTTGCTGGACCAATCGCAGGCGTCAAGGTCGGCCGCGTCGACGGTGAACTCGTCATCAATCCGACGGAGGCGCAGCGTGCAGTTTCCGACTTGAATCTGACGGTTGCCGGCTCGCACGACGCCGTCATGATGGTCGAGGCGGGAGCGAACGAGCTTCCCGAGGAAGTCATCCTCGAAGCGATCCTCTTCGGGCACAAGGAGATTCAGCGCATCGTCGAGTTCCAGCAGGAGATCGCCGCTGCCTGCGGCAAGGAGAAGCGCGAAGTCAAGCTCTTCCTCGCGCCGGAAGAACTCGATCGGGCGATTCGCGACTACGCTTCTTCGCGTCTCGACGAAGCTGTGCGCAATCCCGACAAGCTCGACCGCGACGAGCATATCGCCGCCATCGGCGCGGAGGTTCTGGAGCATTTCCTTGCGGACTATCCCGAGAACGCCAAGGAGATCGCCGCCGTCACGCACAAGATCGTCAAGGAGAGCGTGCGCCGCATGATCACGCACGAGAAGATCCGTCCCGACGGGCGTGCGCTCGATGAGGTGCGCCCCGTGAGCTGCGAGGTCGGTCTTTTGCCGCGCACGCACGGCTCGGGGCTTTTCACGCGCGGGCAGACGCAGGTACTCACGATCACGACGCTCGGCTCTGTCGGCGACGAGCAGATCATCGACGGTCTTGGTCCCGAGCAGTCGAAGCACTACATTCATCAGTACAACTTCCCCGGCTACAGCGTCGGCGAAGCGCGTCCCGCACGCGGTCCCGGCAGGCGCGAGATCGGTCACGGCGCTCTGGCGGAGCGTGCGCTCCTGCCCATGATTCCCTCGCTCGATGAGTTCCCCTATACGATCCGCCTCGTGTCGGAGGTCTTGGAGTCGAACGGCTCAAGCTCCATGGGCAGCGTCTGCGGCAGCACGCTCTCTCTGATGAACGCGGGCGTTCCGATCAAGCGGCCCGTGTCGGGCGTTGCCATGGGACTCGTCAAGGACGGCGACCACTATACGATCCTGACGGACATCCAGGGCATGGAGGACGCGCTCGGCGATATGGACTTCAAGGTCGCGGGCACGGAGAAGGGCGTGACGGCGATCCAGATGGACATCAAGATTGCCGGCATCACGCGCGACATTCTCCTTTCGGCGCTCTCGCAGGCGAAGCGCGGCCGCGCCTTCATCTTAGAGAAGATGCTCGCCGTCATCGACAAGCCGGCGGCCGATCTCTCGCCCTATGCGCCGCGCGTCACGGTCATGAAGATCCATGTCGACAAGATCCGCGAGGTCATCGGCTCGGGCGGCAAGACGATCAAGAAGATCATTGACGAGACGGGTGCGCAGATCGACATCCAGGAGGACGGCACGATCTTCATCGCGGCGGCAGACGGCGAGGGCGCAAAGAAGGCGCAGCAGATCATCGAGGACATCGTGCGCGATGTGGAAGTCGGCGCTGTCTACAAGGGCAGGGTCACGCGCATCATGAACTTCGGCGCTTTCGTTGAAATCCTGCCGGGCAAGGAGGGGCTTTGCCACATCTCCCAGCTCGCACGCCATCGCGTCGCTCAGGTCGAGGACGTCGTGCATGAAGGCGATGAGCTTGAAGTCAAGGTCGTCGAGATCGACAAGCAGGGACGTGTGAACCTCTCACACAAGGTTCTTCTCTGAGTATAGGAATCGAAGACTCGCGCTGCTTGCTGCGGCGCGAGTCTTTTATTGAGACTCAATTCCTATTCTTGCACCGCGTGCTTTTTGCGCTTATTGTCTTTTCTCTTCTATGACGGTATAATGGAATGGGAAGTTTTATTGGGAAGCTTTCGGAAAGGATGAATTTCGATGATAGGCGATCTTCTGCGCAGGGAACGCGAGAGGCAGAAATTATCGATCAAGGATATTGAAAAGGCTACGAGCATACGCGCTTTATATATAGATGCAATCGAGAAAGGCGAATACAAGACATTGCCCGGCGAGGTCTATGCGAAGGGATTTGTCCGCAATTATGCAAACTATTTGAAGCTTAATGCCAACGAGATCGTGAACGCTTTCAATGAAGAGATGCACCCGCAGGAAGAGCTGCAGGAGTCGGCGGGATCTTCTTCTGCGGAAGAAGCGAGGCAGGAGCAGTCGGCAGAAAGGAACAGGGAAGAATACCGAGGGCCGAAGATCACCTCGCTTGAAAGTTATCCGATGGAGAAGAAATCGCATGGCGTTCGCAACGCCCTGATGGTGGCGGCGGCCGTCTTCGTCGTCGCTTTTGCGGCGCTCATTGCCTTCGGCGGGGACGAAGAGCCGAGCGCTCCCGCGCCGCGTGCAAAGACGCAGACGCAGCAGGGGCAGAAGCAGACGGAGGCCGCGCCGAAGCCGGCGGCCGATGGTGTAGAGGTGAAGCTCAGTTTCACCGATCGCTGCTGGACGGAAGTCGTCGTTGACGGCAAGACGGAGTTCGAGGGGACGGCTGAAAAGGGCAAGGTCTTGACGCTCAAGGGCAAGGACAAGGTGCGCATCACGGCGGGCAATGCCGGAGCGCTCAACTATTCCCTGAACGGCAAGGACATGGGCGCAATCGGACAGAAGGGCGAAGTGGTGGAGAAGACCTTTACCAAAGAGAATGCGGCGAAGTGATCGATGGTTGGAAGCGTGAAGGATTTTTTGCCGATGAGCCGGGCGGACATGGAGGCAAGAGGCTGGGACGAGCTTGATTTCATCTTCGTTTCGGGCGACGCCTATGTCGACCATCCGGGCTTCGGCACTGCGATCATCTGCCGCGTGCTCGAAGCGCACGGCTATCGCGTCGGCATCATCGCTCAGCCCGATTGGCACAGTGCAAAAGATTTTCGACGTTTAGGCAAGCCTCGGCTTGCCTTTCTTGTATCGAGCGGCAATCTCGATTCCGTTCTCGCACGCTTCACGGCGGCGAAGAAACTGCGCCGGCAGGACGCCTATTCACCCGGCGGACGCATGAATTGCAGGCCTGAGCGCGCTGTCAGCGTCTATGTGAAGCGGCTGCGTGAGGCTTGGGGTGCGATTCCCGTCATCATCGGCGGCATCGAGGCGAGTCTGCGTCGCATGGCGCATTACGACTATTGGCGCGATGAGGTGCGCCCGTCCATCCTCTTAGAGAGCGGCGCCGACCTTCTGATCTACGGCATGGGAGAGAAGCAGATCGTCGAGATAGCGGCGGAGCTTCATGCGGGCGTCGCGATCGAGAACGTGCAGGATGTGCGCGGCACCTGCTACCGCGTGCCGAACCGCGACTATGTATGGGACTATGTGGAACTGCCGCCCTATGAGAAGGTCGCGAAGGACAAGGCGCAGTTTGCCGACGCCTTCCGCGTCGAATATCTGGAGCAGGACCCCCTGCGCGGGCGTAGGCTCATCCAGCAGAACGAAGAGATCTGCGTCGTGCAGAATCCTCCGGCGCTGCCCTTGACGACGGAAGAGATGGACGAGATCTACGAACTGCCGTATCGCTATACATGGCATCCCGTATACGACAAGGCGGGCGGCGTGCCCGCCATCGCCGAGGTCAAGTTCAGCCTCGTCAGCCAGAGGGGCTGCTTCGGCGGCTGTCATTTCTGCGCCATCGTGTCGCATCAGGGGCGCATCATCCAGCATAGGAGCAAGGAGTCCCTGCTGCGCGAGGCGAAGCGGCTCATCGCCCTGCCCGATTTCAAGGGCTATATTCACGATGTCGGCGGGCCGACGGCGAACTTCTATGAGCCGTCGTGCAGCGCCCAGCTCGTGCGCGGGACGTGCCGCGGCAAGGCGTGTCTTTCGCCCTTGTGCGAGAACCTGCGAGCCGATCACAGAGAATACTTGTCTATCCTAGAGAGCCTTCGCACGCTGCCCGGCGTGAAGAAGGTCTTCATCCGCTCGGGCATTCGCTTCGATTACCTGCAGCAGGCGCACGATGATTTTCTGGAAGTTCTGTGCCGCCATCATATCAGCGGACAGCTGCGCATCGCGCCCGAGCATGTGTCGAGGCGCGTCACGCGACTCATGGGAAAGCCCGGAAAATCCGTGTACCTGCGCTTCGTCAAGGCGTTCGAGGAAATGAACCGAAAGCTCGGCAAGAAGCAGTACCTCGTGCCGTACTTCATGTCGAGCCACCCGGGCGCACACCTCGAAGATGCCGTCGAGCTTGCGGAGTTCATCCATGAGCGCGGCTACCATCCCGAGCAGGTGCAGGACTTCATCCCGACGCCCGGCACGCTTTCGACCTGCATGTACCACACGGGAATCAATCCTCTGACAGGCGAGAAGGTCTATACGGCGAAAAAGGCGGAGGAGAAGAGGATGCAGCGCGCGCTTCTGCAATATTGGCTGCCCGAGAACGACGCCATCGTGCGCAAGGCGCTGCATCTGGCGGGCAGGAGCGACCTCATTGGCTACGGGAAGAAGTGTCTGCTGCGTCCGAAGCGGCGCGAGACGGTAGAAAAAACGAGAAGAAAACGAAGGAAAGAGAAGGGGATATAGATGCGTTGCCCATTTTGCAAAGAGGAGGACAGCCGCGTCGTCGACTCGCGCTCTGCCGACGACGGCAATACCATTCGCCGCCGCAGGGAGTGCACGTCGTGCGGCAAGCGCTTTACGACATACGAGACAGTGGAGAAGATTCCGCTGATGGTTATTAAAAATGACGGCAGGCGCGTCGTCTTCGACCGCAACAAGCTGCTGAACGGCCTCATACGCTCGTGCGACAAGCGCGACATTCCGACGGAGCGCATCGTCGCCCTGGCGGATGAGATCGAAAAGGAGCTTCGCAACACGATGGATCGCGAGGTCTACACGCGCGACATCGGCGAACTCGTGATGGAGAAGCTCAAGAACTTCGACGAGGTCGCCTACATTCGCTTCGCCTCGGTCTACCGCAAGTTTGCTGACATCAGCGGCTTCCGCGAGGAGTTGGAAGCGCTGCTCAGGGAGAAGAACCCGTCTTGAGCTGGAAGATCAAGCGGCGTCTGCGCGAGCAGTTGGAACGCGAGCAAGGCTATTTTTCGTTTCCGACGGGCACGCGGCGCGCCTTCGCGCTCGTATACCCCAATTCCTACTTCGTCGGCATGTCGAACCTCGGGCTGCACATCATCTACGACCTCTTGAACCGACGCGGCGACACGGCGTGCGAGCGCTTCTTCCTGCCGAGCGACGAGGAACAGCGCGAGCATGAGCGTACGGGCACGCCGCTTCTGAGCCTGGAGAACCAGCAGCCGCTCCATCGCTTCTCTTTGATCGGCTTTGCCGTCTCCTTCGAGATGGACTACTTCAACCTGCTGCGCATCCTGCAGCTTGGCAAGGTCAAACTTCTGGCGGCGGAGCGCGGCGAGCAGGACGCCATCGTCCTCGCGGGCGGGCCTTGCGCCACGTTCAACCCCGAGCCGTTGAGCCTCTTCGTCGACGCCTTCGTCATCGGCGAGGGCGAGGTCGTCATGCCGGCTCTGATGGACGCATACGACGCTGCCGTGCGGCAGGGTCTTTCGCGTGCCGAGCTTCTGCGCGCCCTCTCGAAGGTCGAGGGCGTCTACGTTCCCTCGCTCTACGCGCACGACTACGATGCGTCGGGCCGCCTGTGCGCCATTCGCCCTGCGGCGGGCGCTCCTTCGCGCGTCACGCGCCAATGGGTGCGCGATCTCGATGATTTTCCCGCGCACACCGTCGTCGTCACCGATGATACGGAATTCAACCTTTACCTCATCGAGACGGCACGCGGCTGTGGCAGGCACTGTCGCTTCTGCATGGCGGGCTACTGCTTTCGACAGCCGCGCAATCGCTCGCTGAAGGTCTTGGAAAAGGAAGTCCAAGAGGCGAAGAAGTACGAAAAGCGCATCGGACTCATGGGAGCCGCCATCTCGGACTATCCCGAGATCGACGCTTTGTGCCGCGACATTCTGGCAGAAAATCTCGGTATGTCGGTCGCCTCCTTTCGCGCCGATTCCGTGACCGAGGAGCTTGTCGCGTCCCTTTCGAGGAGCGGGCTGCGCACGATCACGCTCGCCCCCGAAGCGGGCAGCGTGCGCATGAGGAAGATCATCAACAAGGGCATCGAAGAGGAGCATCTTCGCCATACGGTCGATCTTGCGCTGCAGGCAGGCATCCGCCAGTTCCGCCTCTATTTGATGATCGGCCTGCCCTACGAGGAGGAAGAGGACATCAAGGCCATCGTCGATATGACCGTGCGCCTGCATGAGCATATCCAGGCGAAGAAGGAGCATGCGCAGATCACCTTGAGCATCAATCCGTTCATCCCCAAGCCATTCACGCCCTTCCAGTGGCTGCCTATGGCGGACGAGAAATGGGTCAAGGATGCGATGAAGACGATCCGCAAGGGACTGGCGTCCTACAGGAGCATCCGCATCATCGCTGAATCGCCCAAGAGCGCCTATGTGCAGGGCGTGCTCGCGCGCGGCGACCGCCGCGTCGCTCGCGCCCTGCACCGCGCCTTCCTCGCGGGCGGCGCGAAATCGTTCAAGCGTGCGCTGAAGGAAGAGGGGCTTTCCTTTGCGGACTTTCTGCAGGTGCGGCACGCAGAAGATGCGGTATTCCCGTGGGATGCGCTCGACATGGGATTTCCCAAGCAATACCTCTACCGCGAGCTGCAGAGAGCGGCGGCGCTGCAATATACGAAACCTTGCTTTTCGGGATGCACACGCTGCGGCGTTTGTGATACAATGGAGGAGAGACATGTTTCAGCTCAGACATAGCGGCGGCCTTTGGCGCGGTTCGTTCTCGCTCTTTCCCGAGGAGGGGCTGGCGCATGGCATTTCCACGCGCTTGGGCGGCGTCTCGAAGCCGCCGTTTGCCGCATTGAACATGGCGCTCCACGTCGGCGACTGCGCCGCGGACGTCTTGGAGAATCGCCGTCTCTTTGCTGAGGCTCTGAGGCTTGACGCTGCGCGGATCGTCACGCCGCGCCAGGTGCACGGCGAGGAAGTGCGTCTTGTCCGCGCCAGCGATGCGGGCATGGGCGCGAGCTGCTATGACGAGTCCGTGCCCGCCTGCGACGCCCTGATGACGGCGGAGGCGGGACTGCCCTTGCTGCTGTGCTTCGCCGACTGCGTGCCGCTCCTCTTCTTCGACCCTGTGCGCCGCGTCATTGCCGCCGCTCATGCGGGCTGGAAGGGGACGGTCGCCGAGATCGGGCGAAAGACCGTGCAGCGCATGGCCGAGGCGTTCGGCTCGCGCCCGCAGGACATCCTCGCGGGCATCGGCCCTTCCATCGGCGCGTGCTGCTTCGAGGTCGGCGAGGAGGTCGCGGCGGCTTTTCGCGCGGCATTTCCTGAAGCGCCCGGGCTTCTTTCGCACTCGCCTGAAGGAAAGCGGACGATCGACCTGTGGGCGGCCAACCGCCTGCAGCTCGAAGCGGCGGGACTCCTTCCCGCGCACATCGACAGTGCTGACGTATGCACGAAGTGCAATGCCGGACTCTTTTTTTCCTATCGCGAAGAGCACGGGACGACGGGACGCTTCGCCGCGTGGATCGCTTTGAAGTAGTTTGCAGGAGGTAAGCAAGTTGATCGAAGAGAATCTGCATGAGGTCTTGCGCTCCATCGAGGAGAGCAGGGCGAAGAGGACGATTGCCGATGCAAAAGAGCCTGTCCGCCTCGTGGCGGTGACGAAGAATCACGGCGTTGCCGAGATGCGCGAGGCGATCGCGCATGGCGTGACGGACATCGGCGAAAACCGCATACAAGAAGCGCGGGAGAAGTTCGAAACGCTTGAGCGCACGGCTGTATGGCATCTCATCGGTCACTTGCAGAAGAACAAGGCGAAGTACGCCGTGAAGCTCTTCGACCTCATTCATTCCGTTGACACCTTGGAGCTTGCCGAGGCCTTGGACAAGGAAGCGGGCAAGATCGGCAAGCGGCAGGACGTCCTCGTGCAGGTCAACCTTGCCAAGGAAGCGTCGAAGTCCGGCATCTACGAAGAAGACTTGCAGCCCCTGCTCGAAGCTGTCGACGCACTGCCGCATCTGCGCCTTCGCGGTCTGATGTGCATAGCGCCCAACTACGACGAGGTCGAGGAGACGAGGCCGCTCTTTCGCCGCATGTATGAAATTTTTCAAAGGACGAAGGACTTTCCGTGGAAAACGGCGAATATAAATTATTTGTCAATGGGTATGACACATGATTATCGGATCGCTGTGGAAGAAGGCGCCAATATCGTTCGTGTCGGCACGGCCATTTTCGGGCCACGTCAATATTGAGGAGGGAACAAGATGGGCTTCATTGATAAGGTGTGCGGAAAAATCGGCCTGATCGATCCGGAAGACATCAACGATAAAAGGGATTTGCGCGACGAAGACGACGATTTTGCAGAGTTTGACGAGATGGAGCGCGAGGAAGCGCCGGCGTCGAACGTCGTGAACTTCCAAGCGGCAGCGGCGAACGCCGCGATGAACAATGTCGCCGCCTACAAGATGAAGGTCATCGTCATCGAGCCGAAGTCCTTCGACGATGCGCAGCAGGTGGCGAACTGTCTGCGCGACAAGCGCCCCGTCGTCATCAACTTTGAGAACACCATCGAGGAGGACGCCAAGCGCATCACGGACTTCATCAGCGGCACGATCTACGCGCTGAACGGCGAGATCAAGAAGGTCAGCAACAACGTCTTCTTCTGTGCGCCGAGCAACGTCAATATCTCCTATTCGGAGGACAAGAAGTCGGTGTCGACGGAGATGCCGTGGCTGAAGAAGTAGGGCGGCGGCGATGAAACTTGCATTGATCGGCGGCGGCATGATGGCGGAGGCCGTCATCGCAGGAGTCCTGCGGCAGCGCGTTCTTCCTGCGGAGGCGGTCTTCGTCTCCGAGCACAAGGCGGCGCGCGCCGAGGAATTGAAGGAAACGTACGGCGTGCAGGCTTTCTGCAGCGCGGAATCCTTCCTCGGCGATATGGACGTCGTCATTCTCGCCGTCAAGCCGAATGCAGCGGAAGCGGCTCTTTTGGAGATTCGCGGGGCTTTGCGCTCGGATGCCGTCCTCGTGTCCATCGTGGCAGGACTGCCGCTTCCTAAGCTCGAAGCGCTGCTTCCCGGTCAGCCCGTCATCCGCGTCATGCCCAATACGCCGCTCGCCGTGGGCGAGGGCATGTCTGCCTACGCGCTCGGCTCGCGTGCGGGCGCAGCTCACGAGGAAGCGATTCGCACGATTCTCGCGGCGGCGGGAAAGGTCGTCTGCGTCAAGGAGTCCTTGATGGATGCCGTCACGGGGCTTTCGGGCAGTGGGCCGGCCTTCGCCTTCCTCGTCATCGACGCGCTCGCGGACGGCGGCGTGGCGGCGGGGCTTTCGCGCAAGGACGCGCGTCTTTTGGCGGCGCAGACATTGCTCGGCTCCGCCAAGATGGCGCTCGATACGGGCAGGCATCCCGACGAGCTGCGCGATCAGGTCACGTCGCCTGCGGGTACGACCGTCGCAGGACTGCGCGTCCTTGAACAGCGTGCCGTGCGCGGCGCATTCCTTGACGCCGTCTTGAGCGCGACGGAAAAATCGAAGTCTTTAGGGGAATAGGAGCACTATGTCGAATCGGGAAAAAATCCTGCGTTTCTATCGCGGCTCGGAAGGCGAAGAAACGGCAGTGAAATTAGTCGATGCCGCAGAAAAGGCGATGAAGAATCAAAAGTTTCGCTTGACGGCGTTCCTCGACCCCTTCGGGCAGGAAATCGCCGAGGTCGTGGCGGCGAACTTCGAAGGTCTCGCCGTCTCTTTCAACGGCGGCTATGCGGGGGCGGAGCGCCAGCGTGCCGTCTTTCAGCATGAAGATTTTCGCGGCACGCCCTCTTGGGAAATCGCCGTCGTGGAAGCGCAGTGGAAGGATGCGTTCGCGCACATCTCGCATCGCGACGTTCTCGGCGCGATCATGGGGCTCGGCGTCGAGCGCGAGATCATCGGCGACATCCAGATTCAGCAGGGCGCGGCGCGTATCGTCACGGCGGAGAACATGGCGGATTTCCTGCTGACGAACTGCGTGCAGTTCGGCGCAGCGCATGTGACGTGCTCGCTCGGCGAACTTTCCGCCCTCCTGCCGCGCGAGGAGCGCTGCAAGGAGATTCGCGCGACGGTCGCTTCCCTGCGCGCCGACTCGATTGCGGCGGCGGGTTTCGGCATGTCGCGCAGCCGGGCTGCAGCGGACATCGCGGCGGAAAAGCTCAAGCTCAACTGGCAGTCCGTCAAGAGCGCATCCCAAGCCGTCAAGGAGGGCGATGTGCTTTCCATGCGCGGCAGGGGACGGCTTGAAGTGAAGGAGATTCGCGGTCAGACGAAGAAGGGGCGCATCAGCGTGCTCCTGCACCGCTATCTGTGATGACGAAACGAGGTTTCTCTAAGAGAAAGGACTGAGGCGGTTCTCGTGCCGATTTTTTTGAGCATTTGCATCGTAGTCTTGGATCAAGTCGTGAAATTCCTTGTCGCCCATGAGATGTTTCCGGGAATGTCAATCCCCGTCATACAAGATGTCTTTCATATCACGTTCGTTTTGAATCCCGGCGCTGCCTTCGGCATCCTCGCCCATCAGCGCTCTTTTTTTATCGTCATGGGCATCGTCATCGTCATCTTGGGCGGCCTTTTCTCGCCCTACATCCGCCGCCAATGCCGCATCTTTCGCTGCGGCACGGCGCTTCTGCTCGGCGGCGCCTTGGGCAATCTGATCGACCGCGTGCGTTTCGGGCATGTCATCGACTTCTTTGATTTCCGTATATGGCCGGTCTTCAATATCGCGGACATCGCCATCGTCGTCGGCGTCGCGGCCATCATCTACGCCATCCTCTTCAAGATGCACCCTGCGGAGGACGCTTGACATGAAGGAACGGCTGATCGTCGACGAAGGGGCTGCGGGAGAACGTCTCGACCGCTTCCTCGCCGGCAGGGAACTGGAGGTTTCGCGCTCCCATATCCAAAAGCTGATCGAAAGCGGCTGCGTCCTCGTCAACGGCAGGACGGCGAAGGCGAACGCCAAGCTGCGCGAAGGGGATGCCGTGGAGACGGAACTTCCCGAAGCGCAGGAGTTGGAGATCCTGCCGGAAGACATCCCCTTGGACATCCTCTACGAGGATTCGGACGTCATCGTCATCAACAAGGCGCGCGGCATGGTTGTCCATCCGGCGGCGGGAGCAGCGGACGGCACGCTCGTCAATGCGCTGCTCCATCACTGCGAGGACTTGTCGGGCATCAACGACGTTATACGGCCGGGCATTGTGCATCGGCTCGACAAGGATACGTCGGGCGTCATGATGGCGGCGAAGAACGATCGGGCGCATGTCGACCTCGCCGAGCAGATTCGGGAGAAGACGGCGCAGCGCATCTATCGGGCGATCGTCTGCGGCACGATTGCCGAGGACAGGGGCGAGATTCGTGCGCCGATCGGCCGCCATCCGACAGAGCGCAAGAAGATGGCAGTCGTGCCGGGCGGCAAGGAAGCGACGACGCTCTTTCGCGTCGTGGAGCGCTTCCCTGCGCACACGCTTGTCGAGTGCCGCTTGAAGACAGGGCGCACGCACCAGATTCGCGTCCACATGGCATATATCGGCCATCCGCTGCTCGGCGATCCGAAATACGGCAGGAAGACGCCCGATATAGCGGGGCAGGCGCTTCATTCCTGTGAGCTTTCGTTCACGCATCCGCGCACGAAAGAGCGCATGACATTCGCGGCAGAAATGCCCGAGGATATGAAAGCGATTCTTCATGCCTTGCGGCGAGGGCGCTGAAGCGACTGAACACATGGAGAAGGCAAGGCAGTTGATGGACGAAAACGCCATCGAAGGACAGAAAGGGGCGGGATGATATGGCGACCTTAGTCGACAAGACGGTTCTGATGGATGAAGATGCGATCCGCCGCGCACTCACGCGCATTTCGCACGAGATTGTGGAGAGGAACAAGGGCACGGCGGGAATCGTCCTCGTCGGCATACGAAGCCGCGGCATTCCGCTCGCGGAGCGCATCGCGGCGGCGATTGAGAAGATTGAGGGTTCGAGGCCTGCCATCGGCGTCCTCGACATCACGCTGTACCGCGACGATCTCTCGACCCTCGCGTATCAGCCCGTCGTGCGCGAGACGGAGATTCCCGTCGACATCACGGGAAAGACCATCGTGCTCGTCGACGATGTGCTCTACACGGGGCGGACGATCCGCGCGGCGCTCGACGCTCTGATCGACATGGGGCGTCCGAAGAGCATCCAGCTCGCCGTCCTCATTGACCGAGGCCACAGGGAGCTGCCGATCCGCGCCGACTTCGTGGGAAAGAACGTGCCGACCTCCTCCAAGGAGGAGATTCGCGTCATGCTCGAAGAGCACGACGCAGAGGAGCGCGTCGTGCTTGCCGAGAGGCAGGAGGCGTGACATCTGCATACAAAAAAGAGAAGAGGCTGCAGCGCCTTTGCCTGCAGCCCCTTCTCTTTTTCGTATCGTATCTCACAGCATCGCCTTGTATCGCGCCTGCTCTTCCTTGGGAATGAAAAGTGCATCCATGAATCTGATTATACCATGAAAACGTGCTGCTGCTGAAGAACGCCTCCGGCACAGCAAAGGCGCTCATCGGCGGCAACGCCTATGTCGAGGCAGACCTTGGTGGTGCGACGGCTGCTGCAGAGAGCAACAGCGTCACCGTCGAGGGCAGTACGCTCACGGCGGAATCTATCAGCACAGCATCTATGGCGGCGAAGCGAACGCGGGCAGTGCTGCCAGCTCCGTCGCAACCGTCGAGGATAACCGCATCATCATCACGGGCACGCCCAACCTCTCTGCGGCGCAGCTCCATGGATACGGGGCAGTGGGCGCGACGAAGAATATCTCAGGCAACGCGCTCGTCGTCAAGGAGACCAAGGGCATCCAGGCAAAGAGCATCGATGGATTCCAAAAACTCGAGTTCTGGCTGCCCGCCGGCATGACGAAGGACGACACCATGCTCTGGCTCTCGTCTGCGAGCAATACCAACCTCACGGGCACGGACATCACGGCGCATCTGCGCGGCGATGAGACCGAGAAGCGCCTGCGCCTCCTTATTTGCTCCATCGTCGTTTTTCTCGTTTCATGCGCGGATGTTCTTGACAGCGCAAAAGGCGCAAGAGTATAATAAGAAAGCACACTCAGCGCGGGAGAAGACGCTGGGATGGTGGGTGCTGACGCAGTCGGCGATTCCCACAGTATAATTAAGGAGGAAATAATTTGTCCATTGAAGTAGGCAGTATTGTTGAGGGTGTTGTGACGGGCATCACGAATTTCGGAGCGTTCGTCGAGCTGCCTGAGGGGAAGGTCGGTCTTGTCCATATCTCTGAGGTCGCTGATGAGTATGTGCGGGACGTCCATGATTTCCTCAAGGAGAAGGACAAGGTGA
>ERZ773197.1495-NODE-1495-length-15929-cov-3.541199_pt1 | contig 15929 bp, 8 predicted proteins | sample MGYA00580999_ERZ773197 | MGnify/ENA primary metagenome ERZ773197 (study PRJEB29015, sample SAMEA2738166) | human oral metagenome | biome: human oral; feature: human-associated habitat; material: saliva | place: China | collected 2185 ...
GTCCTATATTATCTTGCCCAGCTGAAATAGTCCATGCATCTGTTGACGCTGTTTCAGGTCCTAGTGTATGTTTACTATTTCCATTAGAGCTCAAAATATCTTGAACATTTTGGATAACTTCCGTACTAATAAGTATCTTATTGTGAGCATTAATATAAAATTCTTTTTCTTCTTTAGTCAACTCTGAAGGGTTTATTTGCAGTCTTGCTTCTTCACCTATGGGGAGTAATCTTTTCAAACTTAGGTATATACGTTCTTAGGATGTTACACTCAAAACTTGACAACGTAACGGCAAAAAATAAAAGCTTTGGATGAGAAAGGTGGGTGTTATGCGACACCGGCGGTGTCGCATAACACCCACTCCTACTCATACCCATCTTCACTCATCTACGCTTGCTGTACGAGGACTCAACAAATATCTGCAATACCAACTTAAGGATATTGCGGAAATGAACCACTCGTTTAAGAAACGGCTTTTTATTTATTTCTCTCCAAAAAGGGTGCATATTTATGCAAAAAGGAGTATTTTTACCTACCAAATAAATCTATGCATGCCACACTAGTAATAATTAGTTATGACGAGTTCGCAAGATAATAGGAGAAAAGAATTGATTTTGAATTGCCGTTTCTACGATGGCAACGACGAATGTCTGTATGAAGAAAAGCTCCGTGCACACGAGATAGACAAAAGCCATCTGCCTCCTCCAGAATGTATGAACGACGAGTACACTCTGCCTGCTGAAGAAGTTGATCGCTTGAAAAGTGCGATAACGGCGTGGTTTTATGAACGTTGTTGGGTGATAAAAGGGGGATTCTATAGAGATGGAATACAAGAATATATTGCTTACGGCAACGAGGATTTCTGTGCGGATGATGGCACCCCGATATCATTAAAGGCGCTTCTTTGGAACCGCTACTATTATTGGGGTGGAGATATGTCAAACCAAAATTCTTTCCGCATTTGGTATCGTAAGTATTATGCCAGCGAACCTACTAATCGTGAGAAACGTGCAGTGCAGGACAAGTCAGAACTGACAGCAGATACTCTTTTGCATGAAAACTTTGTGTCCTCAGATGATAGAAAGGATAAGGAGTTTCCTTTAGAGGACAGAAATGTTTTACCAAATGAAACGCCCCTTTTTCAGCGTAAAATCATACTTGAGTGCCCCATAGCGGGCCTTAGCTTCCATGAAATCAACAACGTTTGGGACGAACTCTATGTTGGTGCCAAGATTGCGCTTGTACGAGAACGTAAGAATAAGTACGACAAAAATGCTGTTGCCATTGCATTAGCCGATGACTATGATGGCAACCCCGATGAATTTGATTTTGACTTCATTTTGGGTTACATTCCTCGAAAATACAATCAAGGCATAGCCGCTATGCTCGATATGGGTTGGGAGAATCAGATGGAAGCTGAGATTAGCAAATTGAAGAAAGGCGCTCCTTATAATGATCGCTTGCATATAGCTGTTTATATCAAAAGCAAAGAACCTATAAAACCGAAGGATGGAGGGCTTTGCATTAAGTGGTTTGAAGATGAAGGAGAATGGGAGGATATGATAGACAATCTTTGGGATAAAGGATATTTCTACTCCAACAGGGAAGGTTTTCCCCATTGGGTTAGTAATATTCCCGAGAAAGGTGAGAATATTGTTTTACTACATCCAAGTGAGCAGAGAACGGAGTTATACCTCATGAAAATTATTGCCACCGGCGACGACTGTCAACCATTTATGGAGAACCCTAATGCTCTTCATGAAATAAATAATTGTACTTCTTTCGTTGTCACAGTGATAAAAGGGCCTCTGCTTGTCAATAAGGAAGCACTCTCCTTTCTTAAACCCACCGACGAATGGCAACAAAACTTCAGATTGAAGAAAAAGGAATCAGACTTTTTGATGCAAATAATAGAACAAGAATAAGTATTCTCTTTATAATAACAACCTAAACAAACACATGAAAAAAGCCACATATACCATTGGTGAGGAGTCTTTACAAGAATGGGAAAGTAAGAATGGATCTCCTGCATATATTGTCTTGACCGGCAATGTCTCTGCTGACACTTTTACCCAGTTAGCAAAAGAGTTTGACTACACTAAATATCAGCGTATCTCATTTGAAAATCTAGCTATATCTGATAATAAGTATGATAACGGCGCTACTCGGTCGTTCGAAGAGGAACTGTATAGCTACATGACGGAAAACGGTGAAAAACTTCATGTTTTATTAAAACTCTTTCTCAACTCACATTACACAAAGGATTTCGTAGTGGCAGATAATTGTGTATTCTCAGATGACTGGAAAACACTTGTTCACATTCCTGAAGCAAGGAGCGTGGTCATTCCCTCGCATGTGGAACACATTGGCGTTGCCACTTGTTGCGGCTATGACATGATGTCGACTATCAAACTAAACCAGGGATTGAAGAGTATTGATAAAGGAGCTTTTATTTCAGCTGGCATAGCTCAACTGGATATGCCGGATTCCGTTGTTGAGTTAGGAGAGGATGCCTTTCTGATGTCAGACCTCGAAAAGGTACGACTTTCCAACTCTTTGGTGTCCATCCCAAACGGCTGCTTCAGTCTGTGCCTTATAGAAGAGATCTACCTTCCCTCAAGTCTCAAAACAATAGGGACAGAAGCGTTGAAAGGATTATGGATTGATGAAATAGACATTCCGGAAGGCGTTGAACGAATAGACTACGATGCTTTTGAAGCAATGCGTCGAGTGTCTCTTCCTTCTACCTTAAAAGAAATAGCACCCGACTTCTATTATGAAGAATGTATAGACAATCCTCAAGATGTTCCTTACATCACGGTGCATCCTGATAACAAAACCTTTGTATCAATAGATGGAAGCTTATATTTTAGAGATTCGGGAGAGCTTGCTCTTGACGCTAAATATAATGATTCGGAATACTTTGATTAAGCAACAAAGGTAGCGATGATTCTACACCTAAAAGAGTTGTTACCAGTCGAGACCGCGATAAGGTTTCATTAGATTATGGTTTTCAACTTGATAAGGATTGAAGCCCTCACGCTTAGAGGCTTCAACACTCAAACCGAGCGAGAAGCTGTCGCTCACCTTCCAGTTGGCTCCCATCCCTACGCGATATTTCGCAGGGGCGTCCCAATAGTAAGGACTCCATAATAATGCGCTTTTGGGTACTAAACTTGCCGTGGCATAGGCGTACACATCGAGTTTTTCTGTAGCTCGATAGGCTGCAAGAACACCCACTCCCAGTTCAGTACCACCATATCCGCCCCATTTCATGTGGTTAGCGAAAACACCAGCAGCAAAGAGCAGTCGCGCGCTGACAGGTTTTACATACGCCAACGCCACGTTTTGGCCAAAACCAACCCCACTGGGTGCATGTTTTCCGAAAGCTACGGAAGCACTCATGCCGAACTGTACGTTCAGACCTGGATGTAGCGACCAGCTACCACCCCAGAAATTGCCATAGAAGGGGGAGAACGCACTATATGCGGGATTGCGCACCTCGAGAATCGGCTGCAAAACTTCGTTTTGGGCCAGCGGTTTGTGGGCTGCGACGGCAACGGTTGTTGTATCAACGGAGAGAGATTCAACAACATCCTGTGCACTGAGAGTTTGGCACAAGAAAAACAATATCAGGAATAAACTTATCAGATGCTTCATCGGATTTGCTTTTGCTTTTGTGGCAAAGATAGAGACTTTACCTTTTTTGCGCTACTAACAAAAGCTAAAAAAACATGTAAAACTTTATCAGTTGGGATTTTCCGAGTAACTTTGAACGAAAATAATGTAATGAAAATCTCAACGATACGGCTCTTGCCACTACTCTTATTTTGCCTTTGCACGGCAGCAATTGGGCAAGCACAAACTTTGCGCCAACGCCCGTTGCGCGGCATTAGTGCCGACAGCGTAGTGTTCTTGAGCAAGGATCAAACAAACCTCCGAATGGCGGGCATGATTGGAACTTCTCCCACCATGCCTCGACCGCTCGCGGAATGGCGAAAGAAAGACGTGAAAGCTCTGTTGAAAACAGCCTCTACGCCGCAGCGACCTACGCTCACAGCTCCGCAATCCGTTTATGAAGCTATCAGCACCATTCAGCATTGCTTACCGCTCCTACGATGGACGGGTGAGGCGCGCTACTGCGATTCACTCAACGAAGCTCTCTTCAATCAACTCATGCCCGCCTTGCTGACAAAAACGTTCGAGCAGCATCTGGCGCAACAAGCCGTGGTGGATGCGGCACAATGGATGTATCTCACAGACGAGCAGGGTGTTTCTATCAATCTCTATCTCAATGCTTTTGCTCGGATTGTCACACCAAAATTTGCGCTCACGCTGGATCAGACCAGTAGGATGCCGTTTGGCAGTCGGGTGCAACTGCGCGTTGGTGGTTTGAAGAGTCAGACACCGCTGGAGCTCCGACTTTTCATTCCTTCGTGGCAGAAAACGATGCCACTCATTTATGTGAATGGGCGCGAGGAGTTTTGCACCATCGAAAAGGGCTACGCCGTCATTCGTCGAAAATGGAATGCAGGCGATGAAGTGTTTTTCGATTTCGATCTCACACCACACATTGAGAGGTCGCTCCTTCGTGTGGGTTCTCTCTTTTATGTGCCAACAGCAGAACCTTCGTTGCCCGCCTATCCGAGCAACGAGCTGAACCGCTACGAGCACCCCATCCTGCAAGGCAAAGGCTTTACAGCAGAACCGATTACAGATAAACCTATACTGCCATAAGAGAAAAACCCTTTGCTCCATCGAGCGCAACTGCCCCACTCTCACCTCCATTTTCCCCTCCCCCATTCCCAACAATATATGCTTTCCCTACAACAACAAAAACAACTGCTTCAGAAAGAATATGAGTTCGAACGCAATGAGTTCCGCCGCGAAACGGAAACGTTCGGTATCGGACGAAAGGTGAAACGTGGCGACTGTTGGTTTCCCGTAACTGTGGGGCGCAGCTATTACAACTCGCTCGATCGCTTAGTGGTGGAAATTCATCGCTCGACCGACTCTGATATTGAACATAACTTTGAATATGGTCGCTCTGTCTGCTTTTTCTCACAACAGAACGGCGACAGCCTGAAATACCTCAACTTTAGTGGCACAATCAGTTATGCCGAGGCTGACAGAATGGTGGTGGTCCTGCCCAACGAGCAAGCACTGTCCCAACTGCAAGCATTGGAGAATGGTGGCGTTCAACTGAATTTTGACGAGACTTCGTACAAGCTAATGAACGAAGCCCTCGATGCGGTCATCAGTGATCGCGGAAACCGCTTGGCAGAACTGCGCGACATCATTCGCAGTAGGAAACCCGTGAGCAGAACGGAAAACTTGATCCGTCTGAACCTACCATGGCTCAACGCCTCGCAGGAACAAGCCGTTAACGATGTGTTGGCGGCACGCGATGTGATGATAGTACACGGTCCACCGGGAACGGGAAAGACCACAACGCTTGTGGAAGCTATCATGGAGGTGATGCGGCGCGAACCACAAGTGATGGTGTGCGCCCAGAGCAATATGGCGGTGGATTGGATTTCGGAACAACTCGCCGATCGCGGAGTGAGCGTACTTCGCATTGGTAATCCGTCGCGCGTGACAGACAAGATGTTGAGTTTCACCTACGAGCGACGCTTCGAAAGCCATCCCGACTACTCCACCCTTTGGAGCATACGTCGCACCATTCGCCAACTCTACGCCACACCGCGCAAAGGGCGCAGCGAGAGTTTCCACCAAAAGATTGCGCGTCTTCGAGAGCGGGCTGACGAACTGGAACTTCGCATCCGCAATGCTCTCTTCGATCAATCACGAGTGGTGGCTTGCACCTTAGTGGGCAGTGCCAACCAACTCCTGCAAGGCATCCATTTTCACACCCTTTTCATCGACGAAGCCGCACAAGCACTCGAACCAGCGTGTTGGATAGCGCTGCGAAAATGCGACCGCTTCGTGCTGGCCGGCGACCACTGCCAGTTGCCCCCAACCATCAAAAGCAACGCGGCGCGCTATGGCGGTTTGGACAAAACGCTCATGGAGACACTCGCGGAGACACATCCCGAAGCCGTACGACTGCTAACGGTGCAATACCGAATGAACGAAGCACTGATGCGATTCAGTTCCGAATGGTTCTATGAGGGAAAGTTACAAGCAGCACCAGAAGTGAGTCAGCGCGGCATTATGGCCGACATGGATGAGCCGCTTGTATGGGTTGATACGGCGGGAGAAGACAGCGAGGGACAAGAGGAATTTCACGAACAATTTATTGGTGCGAGCTACGGCCGTATCAACAAGGCGGAGGCACGGCTCACACTTGCCACACTCATTGACTACGCCGAGCGCATAGGGCGACAACGCCTCCTCGAAGAGCGCATCGACATCGGCATCATTTCTCCCTACAAAGCTCAAGTGCAGTATTTACGCGCTCTGCTAAAGAAAAATGTCTATCTGCGCCCTTTGCGCAAGTCGATCACAATCAACACCGTTGACGCCTTTCAAGGACAAGAGCGCGATGTTATCCTCGTGTCGCTCGTGAGAGCTAATGAGGCGGGCGAGATTGGTTTTCTGAACGATCTGCGCCGCATGAATGTTGCCATCACACGAGCGCGAATGAAACTCATCATTTTAGGAGCGAGCACGACGCTTTGCCGACATAAATTCTATAAGAAACTATACGATAGTTGCAGCAAACTGTCCATCCAGTCCCTCCGTCAAAACGAAGACTCAGCAGAAGCGCGCGCCTAAGAGGGGATAAGAGAGAAGGAGGTTTAGCTATATCTATTGGCATTTATACACCTTTTGCAAAACAGCAAAAGGAAAGATGCCATATCCTCCCATAAAGAGCAAGACAGACTTAGAAAAGTAGAAAAGAAGAATCCTTATAGTACGATTTTTGAAACTATGGTTTGCATTCTTCGTTGTTTTGACTATTTTTGTCCAAAATTTCCCACCTAATCATTTAAAATGAAAAAAATTACTTACTTATTATCCGCTCTGGCCTTGTCGGCAGCACCGGTGATCAGTAGTGCACAGAGCCAATTCTCTCTGCAATCACAGACGCTGACAAATTCCGACAACGAACCAGGACCGGTATTTCCGCTCCCTACCGAACGGCAACTGAAATGGAACGAAACAGAGTTCTACGCTTTCTTCCACTACGGAATGAACACCTACACCAACTTGGAATGGGGTAATGGCGACGAAGCCGAATCTATTTTTGCACCAACAGCAGCCCCCAACCCTGAACAATGGCTCAAAGCAGTACAAGCTGCTGGCATGAAGGGTGGTATTGCTGTTGTCAAGCACCACGACGGTTTCTGTCTTTGGCCTACTTCTTCGACAACCCATTCTGTTGTCAAAGCTGGTAACGCCTTTGGCCGAGAGACCAATATTCCTCGCGATTTCGCAGCAGCAGCTCAGAAATTAGGTTTGAAATATGGTTTCTACGTTTCTCCTTGGGATCGAAACTCAGCGCTTTATGGTACTGACAAATATGTGAAAGATGTTTTCCTCCGTCAGTGTGCCGAATTAGCTACTTATGGTACGGATCAGTTCGAAATGTGGTTTGACGGCGCGAATGGTGGCGACGGCTACTATGGCGGACGCAAAACAACAATTAGCGTTGACCGTGAGACATACTATGATATTCCGAACTTGCGCGACTCCATCCACAAAGTTTGTCCTAACATCATTCTCTGGGGTGTTGGCGGAGAAGCGCGCTGGATTGGTAACGAAGCTGGCTGGGCTGGTGAAACCAACTGGGCAACAGAGAACCTCGGTTATGCACCTGAGCGAAACGGTATGTACGGTACTGAAGATGGCTGGATTTGGTTCCCAGGCGAGAGTGACGCTAAGATGACCGACCAGGGATGGTTCTGGCACAGCAATGAGTCGCCGCTGAGCGCAGAGCGCCTCTTCCAGATGTATCTGGAAACAGTGGGACGCAACGCTACACTCATTTTGAACTGCCCACCCAACAAGGCCGGCGTTTTGCCCGAAGCCGATGTAAGAGTACTCAAACAACTCGGAACGATGCTTAAGAACAGACTTGGCAACGACTTAGCTAAGAATGCACACATCGAGGTGAGCAACACACGTACGGCAGGTGCTCATCGCAACTACGAAACAGCGAACCTAACAGACGGCGATGCTAAGACATACTGGGCAACAAATGATGGTGTGAACAATGCCACTATCACGCTGACGTGGGACACTCCTCAAACCGTGCGCTACGTTATGTTGCAGGAATACATCCGCCTCGGACAGCGTATCAAGAGCTTCAAGATTGAAACCTCCACTGATGGCACAACGTGGAAAGCAGCTGCCCCCGGTGTGACCACTACCACTGTAGGTTACAAGCGTATCATTCCGCTCAACGGCTCTACTGCTAATAGTTACGGCAACGGCACTTCTGTTAAAGCAGTTCGTATCACGCTGACAGATTCAAAGGCTTGCCCTACACTCTCCACCCTTTCAGTTTTCTAAGATTCCATAACAATGAAACACCCCATCATATCTGGTGCTTTACTCTGTATGGCAGCACTTCCTGCCACAGCGGTAGCACAGTCCATCAACTTTGAGACTCAGGACTATAAATCAATCGGTGTTTACGACACATGGGAGAACTCTCCTTTCCGTAAAGGCCAACTGCAAGGAAACGTAGCAGTGGTTGACAACCATCTTACTGCAATGGATTCCGTCCTTTCTATTGTTCCCAATAGCTCTGCAAAGATTCTTGGCTTCCAGCGTTCGCGCTATGGTAGCAACACGTTCGGTGCGCGCATCGACTTAAAAGAAACCTTCGAACTTACGCCAGAGACTAAGTACGTACACGTGCTCATCAATAAGCCTGTAAGTGGTCGCGTTATGCTCATTGGTTTGGGTAAACGCAAAGACCGCGCTGGTCAAAATGCTGAGACGGAACAATTCTGGGTTTTCTCCAACAATACGGTAACACCGGATCAGTGGTGCGATGCAGTATTTCCAATCAAGGGTGCTGGCGGCATAGATATTTATAGCCTTGTGGTAGTGCCCGATGCAGAGTCTTCTCACACGCGTTCGGCCGACTTTGCGTGCTACATCGACAAGATTGTCGTAAACGATAAGTCGACCTCCGATATCGAGCGCGAGGATTACCCCACGAGCTTTAAGAAAGATCAAACTTACACCCGCGGAGACCGTGGCTTGAAGGCTGTAAAACTGCAAGCTTCCACGATCAATGTGGCGGCTTCTATTACAAAGGGCAAAACTCCTGTTTACTCAGATCTCACCTCTAAGCAGTTCCAGGTGAAACCAGGTCAAACAGTAACTCCAGCCTTCGACTACTCTGGTACATGGATGAGCGGTTACGTTTACCTTGACTATGGACGCGATGGAAAGTTCTCCTACGACATCCAAGCTAATGGTAAACCCGACAACTCCGACCTCGTTACTTATTCGTTCTATAAGAACAAGAACAGTAAGGGAACTTCTGTAAATAATGGTAACACTCTCGTTCAACCATCATTTACGATTCCTGCAAACCTGCCGATAGGCTTCTATCGCATGCGTTACAAAGTGGACTGGGATAATATAGACCCACGTGGTAATGCTTCACACGACAACAACATTGTGAACAACGGTGGTGCAATTGTGGATGTACGCCTCAATGTACATGGCGACAGCGTCAACGTGAACGATGCCAACCGTAATGGTGAGGTATTGGCTGCCGACGGCTCTAAACTCAACAGCTATCGCATTCCGTTCGGTAAGAGTTTCACCATCAAGATGAACCCCGAGCGCGGTTTCACCTATAGCGGTATCCGTCTGCGCCATGGTTACAACTTGGCTGGCGATTCTCTTGTCCACAGCACGCCACAGTACGAAGATGTTATCTTCAGGAAGTCACAATTCAAGAAAGACGACACCTTCACTATTCCCGCAATCTATGTTGACGGAGATCTCGAGATTGAAGGGCTCTTCATCAGCAGTACAAGTACTGTTGTAAACGACTACCCCGTAAATTTTGATAAGGCCACAAAGCGTACTCGTACCGACCGCGTTCTCAACGGAGTTGGCTTGGGCGAAATTGCTCACAACGTGGCCAACACTGAACTCATGTACCACAATTTGACGAACAAGTCTTTCATTGCTCGCCAAGGTAGTACGGTAAAGCCTTTTGTTAATTACAGTGCAGGCTGGATGAACGCCTATGTGTACCTTGATAAGGAACAAGATGGAGATTTCAACGTGGAAGAAGTAGGTGCCAAAGGAGCACTCACAGAAAGCACGGATCTCGTTTCCTTCTCAGGCTTGACACTGAGCGATCAAACACGCTATAATAGTGCGGGTACTCAACTTGACAACCTGAACACTCTCAACACTCCTGCATTTAAGATTCCTGAGAACCTCGCTGACGGTTTCTATCTGATGCGCTATAAGGTGGACTGGGATAGTGCAGACCCTGCTGGTCGCATTGATGAGCAAAACAACATCGTAAACAATGGCGGTGCCATTGCAGATATTCGCGTGCTCGTCACCAAGAGAGAGAAAGTGACCGCTAAAGTTTTTAGCAATCACGGTCTACTTACTTCTTTCAATGGAAAAGATCTCAACAATGCAGAACTGCCATTGGGAAAAGGCCTCACGGTTTTGGCTAAATCTGAAAAAGGCTACAAGCTGACAGGTCTACGTCTGCGCCACGGCATCCTTGGTGGCGATAGCATTGCAAACAAAGTGGCGCAATATGTCGACACATACTTCACTGCTAACGACCTCAAAGGCGGAATGCTGCAACTCAATGGTGGCTACGTTGACGGCGACCTCGAATTCTACCCTACCTTTGAACCAGCAACAGCTGCTGAAGAGGCTGCAGGAGAATACATCCTCGTTTTCGATGACGAATTCAACCAGCCCAACGGCACTCAGCCCGACCCTGCACGCTGGACACGTTCTATTCGCTACGGCGCTGCTTGGAACCGCTGGATAAGCAACTCCAACGATGTCATCTTCTGCCAAGACAGCTGCCTCGTTGCTCGCGCCATCCCCAATCCCGACAAAAGCACCGACAATGTTGATATGCTCACAGGCGCTGTTGAAACGCGCGGTCTTTACAGCTTTACTTACGGCAAAGTAGAAGTTCGCCTTCGCACCAATCCTCATCGCGGCAATTTCCCCGCTGCTTGGATGATGCCACAACCACCTGCTGAAGGTTGGCCCAAGGCTGGTGAAATCGACATTTTCGAAACTATCGACACACAGAATCGCGCTTACCACACCATACATTCTAATTGGACCTACACGCTCGGAAACAAAAACAATCCACAGTCTGGTTTCAATGAAGCCGTTAACGTGGCCGACTGGCACGTATATGGTGTAGAATGGGATGCAGAGCGCATCACGTGGACTGTAGACGGACAAGAGGTGGGTAGCTACGCAAAGAGTACCGATCAGAACGCACTCGACAATGGACAGTGGCCATTCACAAAACCGTTCTACCTCATTCTCAACCAGAGTGTGGGCAACGGTAGCTGGGCCGCTAATCCTGATGTCAACCACGTTTATGAAACTCGCTTCGACTACATTCGCGTTTATCAGAAAGTGCCCACAACGGGTATCATAGAAGTGACACCCAACGCAAACAACTCAAACGTAGTTTACGACCTGAGTGGCCGCCACGTGAACAATCCCAGTAAAGGCCTCTATATCGTGAATGGAAAGAAAGTTTACATCAAGTAATTCCCATTTCCCATAATATCTTCAAAGGCTGCCTCAACAAAAGGCAGCCTTTTTTGTGCATACAAAAAAGGTTTATTCTCGGATGAGAACAAACAATTCGGACGGAACGGAGAATACCACCTCAGCCCTGTTAGACAAATCAGAGGCATCGGAGAAGGAAGTTCTCCCAACTATTATCACCCTTATTATGTTCGCAAATACAATAAGCGCGCTGGCTGACAGCCTTATGCTGCTGACGCACAGCCTTATTTCGTTGCCCCTCGAGAGAGCGAAGCGAATCGAACGTCTTATTTCGCGTTGGATTTTCTTTTATTCTCGGGGGCGTAAAATAAGAATTTCATTGACAACAATAAAGCCTTTCTTCCGGCTCTTTCGCATCCTCTCCTGCACCTCAACGAACTGCCTTTGCGTATCCCATCCCTCGTGCTGCGCTCCGCCACTTTTTCGCGTGGCCTATTTTTCTCTTTGCCAACCAAACAGAAATTAAGAGAAAACATTATATTTGCAATCATCACTCATTTCTATTCAATTTACTATCTATGAAGCATTTGTTTACACTGGCCCTTATGGGATTGGCGAGTTTGTGCGCAAGCCCTGTTCAGGCACAAGCTCCAACCACGTGGACGCGTACGGTGTCCACAGCAACGGGTAGTTTCGTTAATAAGCAAAACAGCACCACCAGTGCGTACAAGTACAAGTGGAACTCCACCGAAACCGCCCCGCAGCTCACACTCGAGACTGCCAACAACGATATGTGGGTGGACGCCAACGGTACCTACCATCTCTACAAAACCAACTTCTCTCTCAGCGTTCCAGACGGTTATGCCATCACGGGCTATTCGTTCAACTATACAGGCTTTGAAGGTTCATCGACCTCCACAACACGTGCCACGGTGACCATCACGCCTGAGAAAGGCGGCGCGGCTGTCACCTGCTCTGCCAGCGATGCTGCTGCAACGGTGAGCGTGACAGGTTTGGAGGAGAACACAACGCGTTTCTCCGTTTCCAGCACTGCTGCCAAAGCCAACGCTGTACCCACAAATTTCGTAGTGAGTATCAAAAAGACGGCTTCAGCCATCGAACGCCTCCACACCACTACCACCGCCAACGGCCGCTTTGCTGCCAACACGGTTTGGTACACAGTGGCCGTGGGGCAAGGTCAAGGCACAAGCACTTTCCCGCTGGTTTATACGGCCGACAACCAGCCCTTCTCGCTGGCGCGCAGTTTCACCAACGCCGTGCCCGAAGCCCTTTGGTGTCTCGTTGGCAACAACACAGCGGGCTATCGGCTCCACAATCGCGCAGCTACTGCCAACAAGATTCTTGTTTCGCCGCGCGAAATGAGCGGAACAACTGGCGGCACGGCCTATCCCGTGGTTTTGCTCCTTGACGGCCTCAACACAACAACCTACGAGAGTCTTTGGAAACTGGAATCCTCTAAAGACATTGCGGGTGCGGCAGCGTTCTATCTTTGCCAAAACGGAACGAACTATGGCGTTAACAATCGCGACAACAAGATGGCGTTTTGGACGGGCGGCAAGGATCGCGGATCAGCCGTAGTCTTCACGCCCGCCGCTGTCGACTTCGAAATAGGCAGCCAGTATGGTGAGTTCAAAAACGCCGCTAATACGCCGGCGGAAACTTCTTTATGGAACTCTACGCTCACTGCTCCGGCGGCATTGAGATTGTCCACCATGAACACCAGCTTCCAGCCCGCAGCAAGCGGCGAGAGCTTCCTGCTCACCGATGCCATATCGGGCACTTACACGCTCTCCACTCCAACGATGGGTTACGTTATCGACGGCTATAGCTTCGACTATCCCTCTACACTCACCGCTATCACAACCGCCGACGGCACAATTTCAAATCCGAGCGGCCACTTCGAAGTGAGCAACGTTGGTAAGGCTTCTACAACTTTCACCGTTGCCGGCAACGGTCAAGTAAATAACTTCCGCGTCTTTGTTCGTCAGGCCGACGAGGTGGACAATGCCCACACCGTCATTGTCTTTGATAACGCCACGAGCAAAGTTCCTTATCGTATCCCAGCTTTGACACAGACGCGCGACGGCCGACTACTGGCCGACTGCGACTATCGTATCAGCAAAACGGATATTGGCTACAACAACCGCAACGGACTCTACCGCATCGACAACGTGATGAAAGTCAGCACGGATAATGGCCACACATGGAGCGATACAGTTGTTGTGGCACGTGGCGATGAGCACGCCAGCCAAGTTTGGCGCACCGCCTTTGGCGACCCAAGCATCGTAGCCGACCGTACGAGCGACAACGTCCTGATGCAGTGTGTGAGTGGCAAGGTGGGTTATTTCAGTTCAACGCGTAATAATCCGCAGCGTTGCGCCTTCTTCCGCAGCACCGACGGCGGACGTACCTGGGATCAGGGTACTGATATGACCGAACAGATCTATGGCCTCTACGATGGCAAACTACCTGGCAACGCCCAAGTGGCCGGTATTTTCCTGACAAGTGGTAAGATCATGCAGAGTCGCCATATCAAAGTGGGCGACTTCTACCGTCTCTACATTGCCCATCCTTTGCGCACCACGACAGTGAATAAGTTTGCCACTTACGTGATCTATTCCGACGACTTCGGGCGTAATTGGAAGGTGCTGGGCGGCGCTGGCGTCATCCCCTCCGATGCAGCCGACGAATCGAAAGTGGAAGAACTTCCCGACGGAACAGTACTTTTGAGCTGCCGCAACCAAGGTGGCGGCCGTCAGTTCAACATCTTCACCTATTCAGATCCTATCACAGCTGCCGGCACATGGGACAAGAGCACGATGCCTGCCAACATGACGGGCGGACAAGTGAACGCTTGCAACGGCGAAGTACTCGTACTCCCCGCTCGCCGCAAGGCCGATGGCAAACAGATCTTTGTGGCGCTGCAAACAGTGCCACTGAGCAACGTGCGCGAAAAGGTGGGTTTCTTCTACAAAGAACTGGCTGCTTACTCCGATTATAATAGCGGTGAAAAGATGGCCGCGAACTGGGTGAAAGGTTTGCAAGTGACGAAAAATTCATCTTGCTACTCCACGATGATTCTTATGCAAAACGATAGTATTGGCTTGCTCTTCGAGGATGTGGCCTACAACGATGGCTACAACATCATCTTCAAGAGCTTCAGCCTTGATTCTATCACGGGCGGAAAGTACACGCTCGACGCTACCTCCCCTCGCGATGCATATCTCAACGATGCCCTGCAACAGCGCCTTGCTGGAATCAAAACGGGAAAGGCGGTGGGAATGTACAAATCGGATGCGGCGCTCCGCCCCTTGCTCGATGCTTTCAACGCACAAAAGACCGAAGCCAATATGTGGGCGGTGATGGCCGCAGTACCTACACTGGAGCGCGTCACCATCGAACCCGGGCGTCAGTACATGGTGTACAACAAAGTGAACCCTACTCATTTTCTTTCCGCCAATGCCACACAAGGTTCGCTCTACAGCGTGGAAAACGATTCGGCACAGGTTTTCACCTTTGAAAAGGATAGTAACGGAAACTACTTGCTCCATCACGTCAACACAGGCCTTTATGCGGGTAAGACATCTTATAGTACCCGCCCAGTGCCCGCAGTGAAAGCTGGTGAAGCCATCGCCTTTAGCGTGGAATCCAACTCAGAAGGGTGGAGCTTGCTCACTTGCACCCAACCCACTTCAGCTTCCTACGCCACGCTCAACAATTCCACCAGCGACAAGGTTCGCCCTTTCAACAAACAGGACCAAGCTTCTTTTTGGTGCATCTATCCCAGTCCACGCACCATCACGGCTATCAGTGCGCCCAACATTTCTAAGGACGAGCAGAATTGCATCTACGACCTGCAAGGCCGTCGCGTTCAGCATCCCACGCATGGGCTCTACATCTTGAATGGTAAGAAAGTGGCTGTGAATTAAAAAATCTATTTTCTCATTGTTTGAGAGTATCGGTATTTCCTAAGCAATGAGTACGCTATAAAGAAAGCCGACTGGCACAATTTGCGTGTCAGTCGGCTCTTTTTGTACGCCTCGTAAGAGAGTTTCTATATTATCAGCAAAAACCCTCTTCCATGAGTTTCCCCTTCAGAACAGAAGAGGCACGCTAATAAAGAAAATCGGACGAAACGAGATGCGTTTACCTTACAGTAATTCCTCGAAGCGTCCGACCTATTTGTTGTGAAGTATAGACATAAAAAAAGGGATACCACTGTATCCCAACCTTGTTAA
>ERZ773197.1505-NODE-1505-length-15894-cov-10.831934_pt1 | contig 15894 bp, 12 predicted proteins | sample MGYA00580999_ERZ773197 | MGnify/ENA primary metagenome ERZ773197 (study PRJEB29015, sample SAMEA2738166) | human oral metagenome | biome: human oral; feature: human-associated habitat; material: saliva | place: China | collected 2185 ...
ATTAAGCAATACTACACCCGCGGTAGTGTCGTCAGCGACGTTACGTGAATTCGGGCTTTATGAGTATCGCTAGTTATTCATGCACCTAATCCCTTCTCTTGCCAGTGCTTGCCAAAGGCTCCGGCAATTCAACTGAACTTATAGTAGCTTGCAAGACTTACGGTAACAAGAGATATTCTGCGGTCATCTTCCTAAGCAGAATCGTTATCGGCAAAAATCTAGCCAAATTCTTACGTAAAACTATCTACTTCTTGCCGATAACGGCAAGAAACAGACCGTCAATTGAAGTTGAATATTTGTAGCCCTTAGCACATAGGGTTGCCGTACTCACGCATCATAGCATCTCGATTAATAATCCACTGCTTACCATACTTGCGAGCATCCACTCCTGGAACTATTTTGCCGTATGCAACAGCCTTACGCAGAGTTGACTCGCTTAGGCCCCAAAGTTCGCTAGCGTCTGAAAACGATATGAGTCCATCAAAGGGCGTTGTAACTTCCGTTCCGTTTTCCCATAACTCGTCGCAAGAGAGATCAAGGTCATCGTTCCAGATAATACCGTAGCCGCCCTGATCAACTTCTACCTCTCTGAACAGCGATTCGTTATCCTCCAATGTCTTGAAGACCGGGAAACGATGCATAAGTGGAGCTACATCGTAGATTTTTGTAGTTCCATTAGTAAACTGAACACTCAACTTTAAGTCAGCCAGCGCAGAGACTTCTTTGACCTTATGAAATTTCATAGTCTGCCTCCTTTAGATGAGTGGGTCGATTTTCTTAAATTCTTGCGTCTCCCACATAACCAAGAGCTCAGTTTGATGAATCTCTCGATATGTGGGTTTCTGTATCCGTTTTTATAAGTATATCACGATAACGTGATATACTTATAAATCGCGATTTGTCGACCTGTACTGCAAAGTTAGCGAATTGCTGCTGGAGTGATAATGGCGGCAAAGGAACCATCATGCTCTTAAGATCTTCTTTTGTAATAGCCTCTCTTGTTGCCCCTGCCATCCTCGAGTCATTTAGCAAAAAGCGTTGGTACGAATCGTTGATTAGTGCCATATTTAATATAATCGGCAGCATTTTTGTTTGGTCGACCCTGACGATTGAAACATGCTGATTGACCCGTCCACCGACCAATTCATCAGGCAATATACAAGAGCGAGCAACCGAAGCTCCTGTGATATTCAGAAGCACATCACCCTTCATCAACGTGACGCCATTTAGCTTCGCAGCCTGGTCGTCGTCGATATAAGTAAGGTCCTTCCAAACGAAACAGCCATTGTGAACATTCATGCTTCTGATCAGAGGAATGCCTTCAGTCTTATATGTCGACCTGCCTCCTCGCGGTGTCGAGCCAGATCCTAACTTAGTACAGAGCTCCGCAAGCGTGACATGGGGCCATAATTTGTCATCAACCGGATTCCCGAACATCTCGACAAACCGGGATTTGACGAGGGAATCAAGCTGGTCAAGTTGACTATTGACAGTCTTGATTTGCTTCTTGATCAAGTTAAGCTGCTGCGCAATTGCTTCTTGCGTGTTCTTCGGATAAATCACGACAGGAAAATCGCTTAACGTCTTCTTGCCGATGGCCTTAAAAGTGCTTCCTGTCCCCATCGCTTCAAGCTTGTTTCTTGAAGCGAAAAGCTGATGTTGCAAAAAATCCGGAGACATTACCTCTTGGTTCGGCCTAATTGCGGCGACCCCTCGGCCTATGCAGCATTTTTCGTCTGCAATGTTGATTGCTCCAATGGGCGCACGCACAGAGATGAGAATGTCGCCCTTTTCAGCAATCTTCTTGAGTTCGGTACACCAAGATCGAGGAACGGGGCTCTCTTCGCCAAAATCCGCATTCCCCTGATAGAAAGGCAAGCCATCGCCGCTGGTATTGTAGCTATTGGATGATGGGGATTGACCCATTATTAGAACGCAAGAATCCTTCAGTGTGGTACCACTCTTTTCCCCGACAAATTGGGGTTTGCTCAGCATCACGATATGTACTTCCGATGTGATCTCTTCACATTTTCCTGGTCGACCATCGCATAGCAAAGCGTCGTATCTATCTTGCTGTGACCAAGTAAGACCTGCACCTGCTCTATAGGCATACCCTTGTCTATAGCCTTTGTAGCGAGCGTTCTCCTGAATTTATGGGGATGTACGTGTTTTATACCAGAATCTTCGCCAAGTTTTCGCAGGCGCGTCTCAACGCCACTTATCTCTAGACGGCGATAAGGTCGATGAAGCGAAACGAACAGGGCTGGCGTATCGTCTTCGCGCAATTCGAGATATGCTAGCAAATGCGTCTTGGCTCGGGCATCAAAATAAACCCGCCGTTCCTTATCGCCCTTGCCATGAACCACGCATTCACGTGAATCGAAATCGATATCCCGCTTATTAAGCTGCACAAGCTCGCCAACTCTGATGCCCGTCGACGAAAGCAGGTCGATTATCGCCAAATCGCGAATCTCCCTACACGAGTCGCGAAGAAGCTCGAGCGACTCGTCCGAATAGACGGGCTTGAGCACCCGTGACGTCTTTATCTTTTTGATCCTCCTTACGGGACTCTTATAAATGTAATCTTCCTCCTCGAGCCAAGAGAAGAAGCTCGATATGACGCGCCGGATGTTGTCGATGGTGGTCTTTCCGATACTGCCGTCACCTGAATAGCTCATTAAGTAATTACGGATATCATCAGTAGTGACATCGTGCGCAGGTTTGGAAACCTCATCGCAAAAGCGTGTCAGAGTGCTCGCATAATAGCGAAGAGACCTCTCCGAACACCCTTCCAGCCTCTTGGCCGCAAGGAATAGCTCAACATATTCCGCAATCGTCTCGTATCCCCGCGAGCCTCCACCTTCGCCGACGAGACAAGTTACCAAAACGGCATGGAGCTCTGCCGCTTGCTCGACGCTCAAAATCGAAGCCATAAGCCTGTCGATTCGTTCTATTGTCCTTCTCATAGCGACACCTTCCTCATAGAGTGAAACCTACGAGGAAGTTATCGCGCGAGAAGGAATATTACGCTGCGGGTCTCTCCGCGTTTTCCTTGATCTTGTTGATGACAGCGACCAGTCCCATCTGCTGCTGGGTATTGAACATGTGCACGAAAGAGCGCGGCCTATCGAAAGGCGGCTGCATCAACGCCTTGGGCTCCATGTACCCGTTTTCCACGATGTAGTCCACGACCTTGTGGACGAACGCAATCTGCTGCTCATTCAAATCGCCCGCGTTGATGAAATCGGCGAACGCCTCCATGGCAGCATCGTGATCGAGCTTAACAAGCTTTCGTACCAGAAGCCCAAAGGGCGTGTCGCCGAAGGCGCGCTCATAGTCGTCCGAACTGCCCAGCTCATGAGTAAAGATACGCTCCAGCTCGCCGAATTCATACTCGTTCATCGGCAAATTCCGATGCAGCTTCTGCACCACAAGCGTGTCTCCGTAGTCGCGCACCCAGCGCTCGACCTTCATCTTGTAGTCGGTGAAGTCCTCACCCAGGCTCGCTGCAACGCCATACACAACCTCGGTAACAGGGTCGGCAAGATGCGTCACCACATCGCGGCGTCCGTCACCCTCTTGAAGAAAGCGAAGGAGCCCGCGCAACTCACAGCGAATCTCCTCGAGCTTCAGCACCGAGATGTCGGTCATGAACCCCTCGTCGGTGATTGACTGGAGCACGGGCAACTTCTCCTTCACCTGCGGGATAGTGGTACGTTCCTGCAGCTTCATGGAAACGGAAACGAGCTTGTTCACATGGTTAGTTACTTTGTATCCACCGCAAAGCGCGCACATGAAGCCATACATGAACGCATCAAAGCGAAGCGCATCCACATCGGCCTCGTCATTGCGCACGAGCGGGGCCACCTCACTTGTGAGCACGCCCAAATCGCCCTCACTGATGCAGGCGTAGGAGGTTTTCTGCCTGTACTTCTCCACCGCCTGCCGATGCATGCGCACCGAGACCAGTTCCTCATTCAGATTCACTACCTGGTAGTGGATTGTGGACACCAGTTCATCGCGCAAAGTCTGGTAGTCATCGCCAGCGAAAGCACTCTGCTGAAGGTCTTTCACGAGCGTCGCCTGCCGGCAGAACACCGCCTCGGAAAGCGATAAGCCAACCTTGCCCTCGACGAGCTTGGGATTCTCTCGGAAAAACTCGAAGTTGTGACACCAGTCGAAGATGAAGAAGCGCTCCTTGTCAGAATGCGCCCCATCGAGGGGATCGAGCACCCAAAGTCTCTCGCACAAGCGCGTGCCGCGGCCAATCATCTGCCAGAACTTAATTTTCGAGCGCACCTTCTTGAAGAACACTAGGTTCACAATCTCCGGCACGTCGATGCCGGTATCCATCATATCCACCGACACGGTAATCGCGGGCAGGGGCTTTAGTTCAAACTCGTCAATGACCGTGTGCGAGTAGTCGTCAGAATGCAGTACTGTCTTGATGTAGTCGCTCGGAAGGCCTGGATAGAGTTTACCGAAGCGCTCCACGATGAAGCGGGCGTGTTTTTGGTTCTGGGCGAAGATGACAGTCTTTCCGAGGTCCTGCCCGCCGTTTACGCGGATTCCCTCGTCCATAAGCGTCTCGAGCACCGTGTCGACCGTCTGCTCATTGAACACCCAGGTCATGATCTGCGAGTTCGCAATGAAGTCAGGTACTTCCTGCCCGGTCTCCTCGAAGTCGTCCTCGAGCGTGAGTCGGTCGGCCTCGGAGAGCTTATCGTAGGTAATGCCGTCATCCAGAAAGCTCGTGTGCGTCTCGATGCCTAGATAGGGAACGAGCACATGGTCCTGCTCGGTAGCGGTCTCGTACTCGTAGACGTAGGTGGGCACGCCACGCTCCACCTCAAAGAAGTCGTAAGTATTGCGGTCCACCTCGTTGGCGGGCGTGGCCGTAAGTCCCACGACGAGCGCGTCGAAGTAGTCGAAAATCGCCTTATATTTCTTGAAGATAGAGCGATGCGCCTCGTCCACGATAATCAAGTCAAAGTGTGCAGGCGTGTACATGCGCACGCCGTCATCGTTTCTCACGGCGTCGACGGCATTCAGGATCGTTGGGTAGGTGGAAAAAACGATTCGTGCGTCGCGGTCGTCCTTGTACTTGCACAGATTGCAGCGCGATGTCTCGGGAAGGTACTTCTGGAACGCACGCGCAGCTTGTGACACAAGTGCCACCCGATCGGCCAGGAACAGCACGTTCTTCACACGCCCCGAGCGCATGAGCACGTCGACGAGGCCGGCGGAAACACGCGTCTTGCCCGTACCTGTGGCCATTACCAAAAGACCGCGGCGGTGCCCCTGGTCGAAGTTCGCGCACGCACACTTGATAGCCTCAATCTGGTAGTAGCGATTCGTGCCGCCGCCGGCTATCTGCTCGTTCACGGGGATGGAAACGAGAGGCTTTGCGTTGCCACGGCGATTCATGATGCGCTGCAGCTCATCGCGCGAGAAGATGCCGCTCACCTGGCGCATGGGAGCGCTCTCGTCGTCCACGAAAAGGGTATCGAAGCCGTTTGATAGGAAGATGAGGGGACGATAGCCAAACTCCTTTTGCAGGCAGTTTACGTAGAGCCGCGCCTGTTGCAGGCCCTTCTGGGCCGAAAAGCTCGTCCTCTTGGCCTCGACGATGGCTAGCGGCTTGCCGTCCTTGCCTAGCAGCAGATAATCGACGTATCCGATGCCCGTGTTGTCGCCCTGCTCCACGGGCATGCCGTAGACCTTACGCTCCTCTACGACGTCGTCACCCAACGTCCAACCCGCAAGACTCAGGTCCCAATCGATGTAATGCTTGCGAGTCTCGTACTCTGAGATCTCCTCAGGATTGAAGGAGCGCACCCTCTCGTTTCTCGCGCGCTCAGCCATAAGCTGGTCGGACATTTCCTTGAGCTGGGCCTCAAGCATCTCGATGTCCTTGTCCTTCTGCGCCACGATAGCGCCCTGAGCCTTTATTGCGGCGACCTGCGACCTTGTAAGAGGCACGCCCTTTGGCGGCACCTTCTTCTCGTCGAAAGTACGCTCAAAGTAGTTCTTCCCATAACAGTAGTCAATCCAGTCCACGAAGTTAAAGAGGCTCCGCAGTGAAATCATGGCGTCGGAAGCAGTGACGCGTCTGTCTGTGTGAACCGAAAGGTTCCCGAGCTTATTCACACCGATGAGGGGGCGCCACACGCGCTCATCCACGCACTGCTTGAACGAATACTCATGCAAAAGCGACGCTAGGTTGTCCTTATAGGGCATGCTAATCGAAGAATCGGCGGCATAGACCCACTTTACTGCCAATTCAAGTGCCTTGCGGCAGCCAACGGCGCACATCGCGGGTGAGGTGGCGAAGATCTTTTCCGCCTCGAGGCACGCATCGGCAAAAAGATCGTAATATCCGTCTTGCTCTTTGAGGAAATCGAAGTTCATAGCGTTCTCTAATCTCCGAAGTATTCCTGCGCCAAGCTGTCGTAAAGCATTTGCAGTTTTTCGATCTGCTGCTGGGCGACAAATCGCGATTTGTCAACCTGGGAGACGAAGGCAGCAAATCGTCCTTGGAGCTCAACGGGTGGCAGCGGTATTCGAATAGCCTTGATAAACTTAACTGAGGAAACATTTTTGATGCCACTTCCTTTTGCGCCAAGCTCATCAACCACCTGCTCCATGAACCCAAGGAAGTAGTCAGTCAGAATTGAATTAGACAAAGTAAATTTACAAAGCGCTTGATTCATAACACCCGGTTCACAATTTTGAGGAAGCTGATAGAGCTTTCCCATAGTCCCCGAGCAGCTCATTAGTATGTCTCCTGGATGACACTCGAATCTTTTCAACGTCTCGAATCGGTCGCTAGAAATATAATAAGTTCCTATATCTACCTGTTTCTGAATAGCATGCTTCTGCTCATAGACCTTATACGCACCCGGTCTCTTCGGTACGAAAAACTCCTTCTTCAATGCGCTACCAAAAGGTCCACGCACTATTGACGTGCAAACATCATTAAGCGTCTTAACGGGAAAATCCGAATGCTCGTCTTCAGCTTTTCCGAACATCTCGACAAACCGGGATTTGACGAGCTGGTCAAGTTGCTCAATTTGCTGATTAGCTTGGATAATTTGATCAATAATGTTATCAAGCCTTGCGGTGATTTCGATTTGACTAGCCATATCGTAGGTCTTGAAAGTTGCAGCTTTAAGCAGCTTGAAGTGCCTGCTGTATCCCAGGTTTTCAATAGGTGTTGCCTTTAATTCATGCCACCAAAATCGTGTGTTATCAGACAACCTAGGCTTAAGGATTTTTACACCATCAGCACCGGCGAAGAACGGTTCTTCGACATACTTCACGCACCTCGTATGATCGCCAAAAACTATGGCCGGCACGTCGTTAAAAAGTCCGGTTTCATCGTCAGACCAACCGGCGATCAATTCTTGTCCTTGGTCAACAATCGGGTGCGCTCCGTATTCCACATACTGGTTCTGCTTGAACTTCTTAACCCCGCGCGAAACCTCACTAAATGCTTCAATAAAAGATACTCTTTCCCCGACAAATTGGGGTTTGTTAGTCATTCTGATCGCCTGCCAGCATCTTGCGGAGCTCCGCGAGGCTCTCGGCCATCTGCCTGTTCAAATCGTCGAGGTCAGCAAGGATCTCCTCGGTTGGCGGGTAATCTACTCGCTCGTAGACGGTTTCGGTGTACTTGTTGAAGCTGAAGTCATAGCCGTTCTCTACAATCTCGCTCTTGGGAACAAGAAAACTCTTCTCAGTGCGAGCGCGGTCGCGCTCGGCGTCGAGGTTGCACCAACGGCTCAAAATATCAGGGATGTCGTCGTGCTTCTCATCGGGATCGCGCTTGTCGTCGAGCGTAAAGCCGTCGCCCTCCATGTTGTAGAGCCACACGTCGTCGGTGCCACCCGCGTCGGTCTTGGTGAACAAGAGGATGGCGGTGCTCACTCCGGAATAGGGCTTGAACACACCGGATGGCATATAAATCACAGCCTCAAGCTTCTGGTTCTCCACCAGCTCGCGGCGAAGCTGCTCGTATGCCTTCGCGTTGCTACGGAAGAGTACGCCGTTTGGCACGATACAGGCGCATCGGCCACCCATTTTGAGCATGCGCAGGAACAGCGCCACGAACAGTAGCTCAGTCTGCTTGGAGTCCACGATGCCGCGAAGGCTCTTATCGATGTCTTCCACGTCGACCGACCCGGTGAACGGCGGGTTGGCAAGCACTACGTCGTACTTGCCCGAGACAGTGTTGTTCTTAGAAATACTGTCCAGGTAGCGCACGTCAGGCGCATCCACTCCGTGCAGCATCAGGTTCATGGTGGATATGCGAAGCATAGTCTGGTCGATTTCGAAGCCCGAGAACTGCGGAGCAGCACCGTTTTTGCCGGCATAGGAGTCCCAGTCGTCACCGGACATCTGGCTTTCGTAGGCGTTGCGGATGTGCTCCGCTGCAGAGATAAGGAAGCCCGCGGTTCCGCACGCCGGGTCGCAAATGAGTTCGCCTGGTTTAGGGTCAACCATTGCCACCATCATGTTGCGGATGTGCTGTGGTGTTCGGAATTGGCCGTTGGTACCCGCTGTCGAGAGCTTTGAGAGCATGTACTCATAAAGGTCGCCCAGATCGCCCACGTGATCATCGAACTCGGAGAGTAGGCCCTCGACACCGTCGACCGCCCTCTCGAGTAGGGAGGGTTTACCCGCCGGAAAGCCGAACGTCGCGCTCTCCATGGCCTTGGCGAAGGCAGACTCGTCGCCGAGCTGTTTAATGAATGGGAAGGCGAATTCATTCACCACGCGGTACATCTCCTGCGCGGGGAGGTCCTTGAAACGGCTCCAACGCAGCTGATCGCCAGGAATCTCGGCGCCGTAGGAGTTGTGGTACGTCTTGGGGAAAATGCGGTCGAGTTCGGTTCCGAGCATCTGTTCCATCTTCTCGGACTCAAGTTCCTTCTCGTCGAGCGAACGCATGAACATGAGGTAGGTGAGCTGGCTTATGACCTCAATGGGGTTGGTTATGCCGCCTTCCCACATCTTCTGCCAGATTGCGTCCACCTTGCTCTTGGTTGCTCCTGTGATCATGGCTACCGGCCTTTCTTTGAAAGCTCTTCAATCATGCAGGTGTGGACGAAGGCACTGAAGTTCACCCCATGAAGGGACGCCTCTAATTTCGTCACATCGCGCAGCGTTTCGGGCATTCTGAACGTCACCGAAACATGGCTTCCATCAATGAGGTTACTGCGAATCTCGGTCTCACTCAGCGAGCCGTCGATGAAATCCGTAACAACTGCATCCGCACCACAAAATTGTTCGAAATGCAATATAAACACGTTGCAACAATTATATTCCATCAAGCGTTAAAAAGCTGTATATAGCGAGCTAAAATGGTCCGGAATTGAAAGAAGAACTGTAAGTGAGGCAATTGTCGTTGACCACGCACCAATGACTGGTAGCGTTCGGTACCATTCAATTGAACAGGGCTGAAAGATAGTACGTATTTCATACCGTTCGTCTATCTCCCTGTCGCACAATCACCTCTCTAAGTAGGTCGTATCCCTATAGATGGGTAACACTTACCTAGGTGCACCTGGGACAACGGGTTGATAGGCCCGTGCAAGATCACTCGCAGAACACGCAACATCAAAATGAGAATTCAGAAGCTATTTCCTTATTCCCACTCGGTGGCAGCGTTTCTGCCGTCTTGTCATTCCAGTTGCGCCCAGTTTTCAGTGCCGTCTCTAGCCGAGTGCCGCCAGGTGACGCCATGTCGCGTTTCGTCGGCCCCGGGGACAAAAGCTGGGACAACTTCAAAAACTATTTTCAAACTCAGGGCCTTGTGTTTTTGTTTTTGTCCCAAGGGGCACGGCGGACAGCCTTTAGAGGTTCGATATCGACGAAAACGCCCGTTTTGAAACTCAAACGCCCTTTAGTCTGCAAGCCGCCAGCTGCAATCGCAAGTGAATTAACGCGGGTGGCTTGCGCACCGCTCGCAAAACCCCAGGTCGCAGGTCTTCGCCATTCGTGAACAAAGTGAGTAGTCTCAGGTGGCTTGCTTATGAGTTGGCGAACGGGCCTTCAGGATTCAGGGCAAACATGCTGGTAGAATAGGATTCTCAAATCAATGACAGGAGATTGACGATGGCAGACGGCCAAAACAGGAAGCCCATCCTCACAATAGAGCAGCAAATCATGCACCTGAAGCAGAGGGGAGTCTCCTTCGAGCTGTGCGCCGAAGCGGAAGCCGCACGCATCCTGGCCGGCCAAGACCACTATTTCAGACTCGCTGCCTACCGCGTGCTGTTCCCCAAACGCGTGGGCGGGCCGCGAGACGGCCAATACACCGGGCTCGACTTCGGGCACCTTGTCGACCTCGCCGCCATCGATCGCGAGCTTCGCGGCTTCCTGCTGCCCCTGACTCTCGATGTGGAGAACTCCGCGAAGACCAGACTAATCGAGCGCATTACCGAGAAGCCAGGCGAGGACGGCTACTCGATCCTTTCCGACTACCTCGCCGCCCTCAACCACGGCGACCGCAACCGCAGGGAAGGCGAGCTCAGGCGTCTGCAGAACGATGCCTACCTGGGACCGCTCGTCTCGAGGTACCCGATTGGCGAGATGCCGGCGTGGGTGTTTCTTGAACTTTCGTCCTTCGGCGCCTTCGCCGACTTTTACCTCTTCTGCGCCAATCGGTGGGGCGATTCCGGGATGAGGGACGAACACTACATGCTCAGGCGCGCGAACTCGCTGCGAAACGCCGCAGCGCATTCGAGCGCCATCGTGAACGGGCTTGGCTCTCCGTTGAGCGCACCGCAGCTGAGGTACCCGGCACCGTTGGCCGCGGCTCTCGGCGAAATCGGCATGTCCAAGCGCCTCAGGCGCTCGAAGATGCGCAATCCGCGCATCCTGCAGATGGCCGTTCTAGCTTACGCCTACTCTAGATTCGTTCCCAGGGAGAAAGCGGAGGGAACCCCCGAGAGGCTACTCGCACTTGCCGATAGATCCAAGCTTCACGGCGACTGGTACGCGAGTAACACCGTAATAACCTCGTCGCACGACTTCATCGCGAGGGTCTTCAAGGCTTGGCTCGGGTAGCCCCTCTTTCCAACAGCGCGGGTATCGCCGTTCACGATCAATGCGTGTGCACCCAAAACCCGCGGGATTGACAATGGGGCGTTTAGCTGCATAATAGTTACTAGTTAGAAACCCTCGGGTTTGCGGGGCGGGATCGTGAAAGCGATTCTGCCCTATTTTTTCCTCCGTCTGCTCCAAATCAAGTAGTTCGAAGATAGCCTGTAGGTGTCCTCATGGGCGCCTTTTATTTTCAGGGAATCAGTCGTGAACTAATGAACGCGGCCATCGGCCGCTTCATGAACGAGTGACCGGCTTGACCTAGATCGAACCGCCTTCATCTCCGTCTAGGCGCCGGCAATCAACACCGTAAATCCGCGCGTGCTACAATGCGGACATCAGAGACGAAAACACAGTCCCCGTCGGGTAGTCGTGGGCGTGCGGGAGTCCGCATCAGTAACCTGCCTCCTTGGTTGTCCCTTCTCTGCATGGTCATCTACATAAAGGAGGAACCAACCGTGCAGATCAGCGTGTCGTCCACCCTGACCGTATATCACGACGGCCAATTCTGGGTCGGGCTGGCGGAGCACGTCGGGGGCGGAAGGTACGGCGTCGCCCGCATCGTCTTCGGCGCGGAGCCGTCCGATGAGGAGATCCTGCGATTCGTTACAAGCGAATGGGAGAAGCTCTCGTTCTTCGGCGACGAGGCCGCTGAAACAAGCAAGCCCGCGAAGAACCCCAAGCGGCGCGCCCGTGAGGCGGCGAAAGCCCTCAAGCGGCCAGCGGTGAGCACCAAGGCGCAGCAGGCTCTCGCGGCACAGCGGGAAGCGATGAAGCGGAAGTCGGTTCAAGCAAGAAGCCAGCGCCGCGCGGATGAGGCGGAGGCGCGCTTCGAGCAGAGAAATCTGAAGCGCAAGCAGAAGCATCGCGGGCATTGATCGGCGATAGGTCTTGGCGTGAACAGGGCTACGTCCCCTGTTCACGCCAAGGTTCGATTGGTTTCATGCTTGCATTGTCGCAAAGTTCGCAACAATGCAAGCATGGATATCTCACGGGGCGCGAAGCTGCAAAGGTTGCCTGCAGGTTGCCAAATGAAAAGTCCCTGGCCCGTTGGTACAGGTCAGGGAATCGGAAACGCTATATATCGCTTACTCCCACTCGGATTCCTATTTTTGCATCGTCGTTAATCGTGGTTTCGTCTGGTTGTGTGTCGTGGGCACAGTAGACACTAGTGTTCGGAAACCCGAGTACTCAAACGATACTCATTGTGTTAGTTATTCAAGGCGTTCGGACGTTTTGCGCTAAAAAGGGATATCCGAGTAGGCCCAAGAAGGTCCTGCCGCCTGATTGGCGGGAGCCAAGCCTTGCGGTGCTGCTGCAATAGGGCAATTAAGAGCGGTGACCAAATCGTTCACAAATGGAGGTACTAGGCCAGACAACTCCGCAACGAAGCGTGCAACGGCAGGCTTTCCACTGATTCGGTAATATGTCTTCGCGCTTGTTTCGTACGTTTCGTAATCGGGGATTTCGTTCATTGTCGTTGTTTCGAAATCTTTTGAGAAGTAGGCATAGTTGCCGCCAACTTCGAAAGAAGAAGTGCCAAGATTCATGGAACTGATTCCCAAGAGCCCAGCAAGCTCTTTGTTGTTGCATTTCGATTCATCGCCGTCAAACAAGCAGAAGCAATCAATTCTGAAGGCGGTGAATAGTCGGTAGAGGGAGGGGATATTGCCCTTTCCTCCGCAGCCGATAATTTCCAGGCCAGCGGCAGACGGTGAAAAGCCAGCTCTCTTGAAATAAATTGGGAGTGCTTGCGTTTCGGTAGGACCTTCAACAAGAAGAATCTTGCTAGCGAAGAATCCTTTAGTAATCTCAGAATTGAGTTTTGCTTGATAGAAGCGAGAAATACCGATTTCGGACACTTTGCTGCTTGGAACACCCATCGCTACACACTGGTCAACCAGGTCTTGAGGAGACAATTGGACAACATCGGTAATACCCCGATTATCTTTCCAGACTCTAACTGCTCCCTCCAAGTTGCCCGGATCGATAAAGTCAGCTGAATGGGTCGAAATGATGACCTGGATGCCGCCATCACAAAGATCATAAATGTACTCTTTAAGCCAACGTTGCGCCAAGGGATGCAGGTGAGCCTCGGGCTCTTCGAGTGCTAGAACTATCGAGTCAGAACCAAACGTCTGCATGAATGCCTTAGCAAACGCCATGAGCAAAACTTGTTGTTCGCCAGTACCGAACTCCTCGAAAGCGCGAACGTCATTGCCTTCTTTAGCCAGTATTCTCATCGCGTTGGCATAGTTATTTGGATCATAAGCGGAGAAGTCCACCTCGAGCTTGTGTATAAATCCCTGGACAGAATCTTGCACTGTCGCAGCGAAATGGCCAGCAAAGGAGGCATACTCCGGGATGCTTTCAAACACATCTTTTATTTGCTGAAAGGCATTATCCAGGGAATCCTTGTCATTCTCGTTGAGCGCAGAATGAACGGCATGGGAAAACTTGCTCAACAGGGTGTATTTACTTGAGTAGCTGAGTTGATAGGCGATGCTTCTTTCGGCATCAACGAGATACGCCTGGATTGCACTTCTGTCCGCATTGGAGATGTATAGCTTCTTCTCGTGGGAGTCGCAATAAGTATTTTCGGATGCTTCTTTGCAATACTTTACGTAGCACTCGCAATACTCATTACCATTTCGGTCTCTATGATATGGGGCATCAAAATGACACCCAATCCAGGCATTAGGATACTTTGCTTTATCGCGCATGAAGAAATCACTATCTTGCATCTCGATATATGGTGCAAAACGCTCTCCGAGTATGCGAGAGATGGCGGAAATGATGTTTGATTTACCAGCGTTGTTCGGCCCGAACAGGACCAGGGGCTTTCCTTCGGGAATGGTTAAATCAATGTGCTCGATAGAACGGTACTGGTCAATTACGATCCTTGTCGCCTTCAAAACTATCCCTACTTTCCAGTCCAAGGACTCTTGCCGTCAGGGTATTCACCCAATAGCCAGGGTCATAGGCTTGCTTCCAATCCTCGTATTCCTCACGGGTGATTTCCTTAACATCAAGCTTCTTCTTCATCTTGTTTCAGTCCCTAAGGAAGCCGTCGAAGTTCATGCCAGCAATCATAAAGCCGCCGGTGATGGCAGGACGATCGTTGATCTCGGTGATGGCGTAGCCATACAGCTCGTCGTTCTCCAGCAGGGCATAGAAGAACTCCATCGAAGGACCGAACTCCGGTGCGGATAGGTATCCCGACCTGACCCCAGCGCCATCGCAATACGCTCCAGGACTTCCTTCTTGGGTTTACGATCGCCCAACTCATAGCTGCGCATTGCGCTCTCACTGATGCCGCTGAGCTCCGCGAGCTGCTTCTGGGTGAGCTGCCTTTTCTCTCTGAGCCTCTTGATTTTGTAGGAGCAAAGCGTTGTCAAGCCGCCCTTGCGCTTTCCACCAAACATTTTTCGACCTGACGTAACGGATTCCATCTAGTGCGGCTGAAGCGCTGTCCAAATGCTAACACCTCACGAATTCGTCAGCAATTCCCGTAATTTCAATCGCCTTAGCCGAACCCGATTGCTTCCGTTTTCCCTGAAATGGCAAGAATCTTAACTCCCCATTAACCACCTGGGGAAACGCCGTACGGAGACCGTAAAAATGCCCGTTAAGTTTGATTTGAGTTTCACGAACCCCGAAACGGCCCCTTTTCGCCCTTGGGGACAAAAACCGCGCGTCCACTCACTTGGGATAAATCTTTACTCCCGTTCCCCCGAATACCGCCCAGTGCTTTGCCGTCTTGAAACACGGGGAGTAAATGGCAAAACTGCAGGTGAAAGGGAGTAAAACGGCAAAGAAAAAGCCTCCGTCCCTGAACTGCGCCCCAAAACTTGGACGAATTTAATAAAGAGCTAGGCCACCAAGGACTGATTCCGGAACTCTTCCGGGGTCAGTCCTTTTAGTTTAACCTGACGTCTTTGTGTGTTCCAGTACATAACATATGCGTCTAAATCAGCTTTGAAAGACTCAAAGTTAGGCCACGTTCTTCCTCGGAAGAACTCGTCTTTCAGATGACCAAAGACCTGCTCGGTGGCACCGTTGTCTATGCAGTTACCCTTTCTGGACATGCTCTGGACAATTCCTGCATCTTTCAGTCGTCTACACCATGCGCTGTGCTGATACTGCCAACCCATGTCGCTATGCAGAATCGGAGTTACGCTTTCAGGTATCTTCGCTAAAAGTTGATCGAGAAGAGCTATTTGCTGAACCATGTTTGGACCTCTCGACACACTCCATGCAACAATCTCTTTGCTTCCGAAGTCATAGACGGGAGCAAAGTATGCCTTGCCCCACGCCTGCTTGAACTCTGTGACGTCGGTACCCATCTTCTTCCATGGTCCATCAGCAGAAAAGTCACGTCCTATGACGTTTTCAAAGGTCTTGCCGACAACACCTTTATAGGAGCTATAGCGGTGATAGTCTGTCTCACGCCGTATCTTACAGTAAATACCCATCTCACGCATGATTTTAAGAACAGTCTTGTCGGCGATCCTCACACCCAACTCAGCGCGCAGACACATGGCTATCTGTCTGTGACCACAGCCGTTTGTAGTACGCGAGAAAATCTCTGCAACCGCGCGGTGTAGCTCTGGGCGTGTCAGCTTTACTGGGTGTGCCAGTGCGTAGTAGTAGGTGGACCTCGAAAGCCCTGAGCACTCCAGCAAATAGCACAAAGAGTATCCCTCGACCCGCAAAGCACTCACAACCTCAGCCTTTACCCCGGTCAGAGCTCGTCTTTCTCGACCAGGGCGCGCAATTTTTTTA
>ERZ773197.1507-NODE-1507-length-15884-cov-3.140249_pt1 | contig 15884 bp, 22 predicted proteins | sample MGYA00580999_ERZ773197 | MGnify/ENA primary metagenome ERZ773197 (study PRJEB29015, sample SAMEA2738166) | human oral metagenome | biome: human oral; feature: human-associated habitat; material: saliva | place: China | collected 2185 ...
GGTGCGGAGACGGGCTTACCAGTTTTCAGGTCGCGGATGTAGCCCGTGCCGTTATCTCCCGCACCACGATTGCCGATGTAGGTCTGATAGTCCTCCTCTGAGACGGGGATATACCCGTCCTTAATGTACGTCTGCCGCTCTGCATCCGTCGTGTAGTGGATGCCATTGATCACGGTCGTTGTGCGATGCCCTGCGGCGTCAAATTTTGCTAGATACTCCATTGTTACACCTCCTAAATGCCGATCGTCAAAAAGAACATATCGCCTGTTGGCCGCTCGTTGGAGTGATCTGCGACGCAGGTACATCCCTGCAGTGTAATTGTCCCCCGCTTGACAAATGCAGTTATCGACCCACCCGTAGCAATCGGCTGGTGCAATGTTGGGATAACGACAAAACATGATTTTGTGAACGCAATAGGAAATGTTACAGGGATATCCGTGCTGTCAAAATGTACCTCTTTGATGATGCCCCACTGCACAATCAGCCCGTCCGCGAACTTAACCCATCCGTTGGCCTCCAGATTTCCTGCGACAATGCCCTGCTTGCCGAGCTTGCCCTCGATCTCTTTGGCGAGCTTATCCATTGAGTCCAGTCCGTTAAGTGCCGCGACCGCCTGCGCCACGAATGCGGTGCTCGCGATCTGATCGGTATTTGTCCCCTTGCTCGCTGTCGGCACTGTCGGTGTTCCTGTGAGCGCTGGTGACGCGATCGGGGCTTTGTCGTCGACTGCCCCGTCCTTCAGGTGCTCTTTTCCGATTGCCTTGTTGGCGATCTTTGCCCCTGTGACAGCTGCATCCTTCAGTTTCTTCGTCGTGACGCTCCCATCGGGATGGTCTAGCTCGGCGGCTGTGCGGTGGGCGCTCATCATCTTTACCGTGACCAGTCCCGCAGGCGATACCATCGCTGTCACATTTGCCGTGTTGCTCGTCACGAGCTCAATCTTATAGGTCAGTGTCACGGGCGATTGCGCGTTTTTGTTCGGCATATCGTCAGGCGACGTGTCGATCTCTACCAGATACAGGATTTCCCCGACGTCAGGATCGTTTGCATAGAGCCCCATCTCCGTGACCGAGAAGGCGTTTTCTACATTAGAGGACGACGCGATTCCAACGACTTCACAGACACGATCATCCTCGGCGCTCACAGCGCACGAGCTGATACCAAGAACGAGCTGCGAGCTTTTGAGATCACTCATGTCTTTTATGTCGCCCAATGTCACGCTCCCATTGCCGATCTTGATCTTCGTCAGGGTGAGCTTACACTTTCCCGCTTCCACCTTCGCACGGAGCTGTTCCCCCTTGCGCGTAAATTGATATGATGACCAGTTACTCACGTAATACGACCTCCTTATAGACTGATATTCCTGCGCCATGATACGTGCCGCTGCGGATGGTAACATCGTGCGGACGCGGCGGCATCAGGCGATACGTTTTGTTTGTCGAAACGACTGTCCCGTGATACAGCCCCATCGGGACATGGCGCGTAAAGCCGATGCTCTCAAGCCAGCTCCGCGTATTCTTGACAGCATTGATGATGCGGATCACACTGTCAACGTCCTCCGTGCGGATGCTTTCTGGCTCGATGAATCGAACGCGGAAATAGTACGGCCGCCCGCCATACTCGAACCACTCACTCACCTCACCGCTTGTGTAAACCATGTGCAGCGCAAGCTCGACTGCACGCCGTGTCCCCTTGATGCGGTGCATGGCAATCGACTGTTTGACTGTGTTGCGCTTTTCTGCGAGAGGCATTGTGTTGTCATAGAAATCAACCCGCCATTGCCACGCGAGGACATCAACAATGCTTTCGGGAAGGGTCTCAATACTTGCGATTACTGCATCAACTGGAATCATGGATGCAATGTCTCGCAGAAACGGATCAATCCCCGCCACGATGTTTCTAACTGTTTCATCTGCGAAAAGATTTTTCGGCGCAACATCCAAAAGGCTGATGTTCTGCATCTCCTTAGCCATGTTCAAGTCCTCCGTAGGTGATTTGCTTTCCACGGATGACGCCGATCGAGGTCTCTCCCACCGCGACGAATTGAGGGGACGTAACTGCAACGCGCTTTGCTCCCGCCGCGCGAATGCGATACTGGAGCTCCGTCGGGTTGATGTCACGTCCAATTTTGGATCTCTGCCATGTTACAAAGTCATCAATGGCTTGTTCAACCGCCGCTTTTGTGCTTATCTCTCTTGTGCTATCCGCCTCGTCAATGTAATACGTAAGCTCGAGGTCATAAAGCTCCTCGGTCGGAGCAAGCACTTTGACTTTATCCGTCAGCGGGCGTACGTCACTGGCATTTACAACTCGATCAACTTCACGCAGCATCTCATCTCCCGGCAGCCCTCCATCAATGAGCAAGGGGTATACATTTACCTCTCCCGGACCAGGGCTTGTAACAGCGACATCAATGATCAGCGCCGAGGCCGACTTTGCGAAATACTCGTATGCTGCAGATGGCCCCGCAACGCTGAAATGTTCTGGTGCCTCTTGAATGCGCATACGAAAAGCATCATCACGCTCAATATCCACGCCCCCCTCTGACCGTGTTGTGTTGATCATCGTCTGGACATACGGAATTGGATCGACAATCGTTTTGATCTCACCCGGCACATAACCGTTCCCCACTGTCCCTTTTTCGGTACAAGTTCCATGGACGGTGATCTCTGTCGCTCCTGCAGCTACAACAACATCCTGATCCAATGAAAAGAATACATTCTCTGCGGCACTGATGCGCGTCCCTTTTGGGATCGCGACTGCATCCGGGCGCACGGCCGAAAGCGTCACACGAAACTGCGCTGTCGCAGCGGCGGCCGGCATGCGATACGTACCGACAAGCAGACCGATGTGGTCAAGATAATCCCCACGCGCATACGCTAACAGATTCATTTTCCCCGTGTCGTTAATCAGCACATGCTGATGTGCAATGACACTTGCCATGCTCTCTAGGAATAGACGAACTGGATCCCCGTGGGCGAGCGACCGTCCCGCTGCACGCTCATACCCCGCGATGATCTCCGCCTTGATTGTGTTCGTGTCTGTCTCTACGAAATTCACCTCGGACAAGCTCATACATGGATCACCACCTTAACATGAGGGACAACGACACCGCCTGCACCATCTCCCGAAAAATCCACGGCGACGACCTCCGCGCGTGGCTCATATCGCTCCACCGTCTCGATAATCTCCGTCGTAAGGATGGCCTGGAGACGATTGATCGGCTGGTCAACGACGGAAACATCCATACCGAAATCACGATCTAAGGGAACACTCCCCCGCCGCGTTGTGAGGATCGTCCGCACGTTCTGCATAATTTCTTCCATTGGTGTACGCGGAGCAAAGGCGATATGTGTCGGATCCGTCGCGGCGATTTCAACAATGCTCATGATGTATAACCACCTCCTAGCTGTTTCGGTACAACATACTCCTTGAGCGACAAGTCAACATCGGCGGCGAGGATACGCCCTTTCGTATCGTAGTATTTTACCGCCTCGCCGACCGACTCGATCAGCCACTTGTTCTTCCCGACCTTCTGCCCTCCCACCGTGAATGTCAGCACCTTCCCGTCTTCACAGTATTCGATTAAACGATCAATCTCATTGCGAGGCTTTACCCCGCGCGAAGCATGGAGCTTAATCTTCAACGTCAGCGTTTGCAAGTCGGGGCCGAGGTATTCTGTCAGCGGCTTTTGCCCAATGACTTCATGGGAAGCAGTACGAGTTTTAGCACTGCGTCCGAATTCATCAAATGTGTAGACATCGTTCCACGCGGAGACATGAAACGATACGCCGCCAAGTGTCCCAATATTGCTGTATCCCGCACCTCCGCTCGTAAATGCTGAAAGCAGCGACTCCCAGATACTCATCTCTCAGCCTCCTATAAATACATTCCCGCTCCCCGTTGTATGCGTCCCCGACTGCCCACACGACTGACACACCGTCGCATCCCCGATGCGGATCACAGGCCGCCCGTTGCAAAATACGCTTGCGCTCCCTGCAACGCTCGCGAATGTCCCGCCATGTGGGCAGTTCGTCGGTCCCGTATCATTCAGCCGATGCAGCCCCCGTCCATTGACAAACACATTGCCGCTGGTCATGCTCACTGTCCCCGACCGTGCGTGCGAACAGCATGGCAGCCCTTTATCGCAGGTGCCTGTCGTCGCATCACCGTCTCTTACCACTGCTGGCATCAGATCACCTCCCTATCCCTAATTCAGCGAAATTGTCCGACCGTTGACGACAATATCCCCCGTGCACTGGATCGTCAGCCCGCCCGTCGCGCGGTCAAACTCTATAAACGAGCCGCCGGCAAAATCAATGCGGCGTTTCTCTGCATCGGCAATGGCGGGCGGAGAGCTCTCCGAATAAAACGAGCCGAGGCAGATACCTGCATTGTGCCCATTGGGAAGCATAAGACAACAGACCTGCTCCCCCACGTCGGGAAGCCAATAGTCGCGATTTTTGCTGCTGCCGCGAACGAGAACGGGCAGCCTATCAGATACGAGATTGTCCTTGTCCTCAAACACCACCTTGACTGCCATTTCTGACGGATGCACGGAGGAGACGCGTCCTATGCGGATCATGTTCCTACTGTGCGAATCAGTAGCCATCCAGACACCTCCTCAAATCGAGATTCAGACCGTAGCCATTTCCAATGCTGTGACTTCCCTTCGTGATGATGTACTTTCCGTCAAACACATGGAAGCCTTTGAGATTCACCGTATTGCCTGCCAACAGGTCGAACGATCCCATCAGCGTCAATTCCACGGTGACCTCCGCGCAGTTCTTTTCACGCAGCTTTTTCTTCGCCAGCTTCTCGGCGGCAGCGATGCTGTCCACCTGTTCATTCACTTGCAGGGTTTTCCCCTGCTTCTTCTCATCCGGCGTAAACGTGTACTCAATGTTGACGCCCTTCTTGGGATTCGCATACTTGACATGGCATGCCCGATATACCTCTCTCGTCTGAGATCGAATCCGATAGCTTTGAATATTGGATCCTTCGCGCAGCAGTGTCACGACGGGCTCTTTTTTCTCGTATTCCACCTCGTCAAATACAATGATTTTTCCATTCGCGATTTTAAGTGCGAGCCCCGCGTCTTTACAGAGTCTCAGTAAAAACACGAGATCGGATTCCTCCGTCTGCTCGGCACGATCAATCTCCGGGTCATCGGGAGTGTCATAGTAAAGCTCCATCCCCGACTCACCTGCGACATCACGCAGAATCACCGACAGCTTTGTCTTCTCCCAGCTGCGATTACGCTCCACGCCACGCAGCGTGTTGTTGTCCGGCACAGATACTGCCTTGATGGTGACCTCATGCGGCATTCCGCCGATCTCAATTTCATCAATCTCGAACAAACCGAGCTCAAGTTGTTTTTCACTGGCGCCATTGGCCTCCCAATTCTGCGCGACAAGACTGACACTGATCGTCGCGCCCTTGTCCGGTATCCAGTCCCCCTCCCATAGTTCCTCCATATCTTCAAGCGTGATACTCAGATCATCCGCGCAATCGCTCATCACGTCGTTATAGCTCATGGACTTCAGATAGTAGGCAAGATCGACGGATATGTCCTTGCCGTTATAAAGTATTCTCGCTCGGACATTTCGTGCAATCATATCTCACCTCCGCCACGGGGGCAGACTCTCGGGAATCGGCGTTGTAACCTCCGGCAAGACGAGCGATACCCCCGCCGAAAACACAACGGTATTCAGGTGCTCCGGATTCGCCTGCATAAGCAGAGACGTATACCGCTCACCGCAAAGCTGTTCCTTTGCGATCATATCCCACACGTCGCCGGAGATGGTCGTATACGTCCTAGGCATAACTTACGCGCCCCCTCTGATGCTGGATCCGCGCCAAGGCACGCTCTACTGCCGCGTCAATTCCTTGCTGTATCTGCATGACCGTTCCGCTGTCTGCACTGCCGTTAATTGTGATCGGCGCGGAGATCGACAGACTGACACCGCCCTGTGGCGCTAGCCCCATCATCTCACCTGTCTGGCGCCAGAGTGACGCCGCACGTGCCGAGCCGTCAATCGGAATCGCTGCCTCCGGCGAATCCTCTGCGAATGTTGTCAGGAAAGCGCCCTGCCCATAGATTCCGCCACGGGCATTGGCGGATATATCGACACCAGATGCAGATGCAGCGGCACTGTCGCCACCTCGAACAAAATTCACAACGGCATCAATCGGATGAGAAAGAACCTCTTTCAGACTTTCCCATTTCGCCTGTACCCAATCAATTCCCGTACCAAGTTTTTCCTGGAGATAAGTGACAAACTGCGATACTGCCGCAGATGGGTCGTCCCAGAGCAGCGTAAACCACGCCTTGACCGCTTCCCAGTTGGCAATGATGAGTGACACGATATAGATGAGCGCCGTAATGGGTCCACCCATGAACGCAAGAATCGCCCCTGCCGGGCTCTCCCAAAGCCCGACGAAAAATGCCTTGACTTCCTCCCAATGGGTATAGAGTTCGTAGCCGATCGCAATCAAGGCAACGATTCCCATGATGACGAGCCCGACAGGATTGAGACTCATAACGACATTGAGCGCTGCCTGTGCCGCTGCTAAAATGCGTGTTGAAAGGCTCGCTGCTTGAAGTGCGGTTGAAAGCGCTGAGATACCTGCGCCGACTTTATAGGCGACGAGCATCACGCCGATGATTTTTGCAATCTCCGCCATACCGGAAATTACTCCTGGATTCTTCTGTCCCCATTCGACTAGATTGTGAACGATGCTACTGATCGCTTCCGTACCGTCCTTTAGGTATGGAAGCAAGACACTCCCAAGATTGATAGCGAGCTCGCTCACTGCGTTTTTCGTGAGTTGCAGTGAGTTCTCCGTCGTTTCACACCGGGCTTGAAACTCGGCGTTCATAGAGCCGCTATACTGCGCGGCATCAGCGACCTTGTTAAAATTCTCCTCCAGTCCTTCAAGATTACTGAGCAGCGGCGCGATCGCACTAATGGATTCTTTACCAAATAGGTCACTGAGCGTTGCCGCTTGTTTATCCTTATCCAGACCACGCAAGGCCTTCATGACGTCAAGAATCGCCCCGCGCGCGTCAACCTGCATCCGCTTTGCCATCTCCTCGGCGTCCATTCCGAGAGAGGCAAAGGCGGCCGCCTGTGACTTTGTAGCACCTGCGCCTGCCGTCATACCAAGCACAAGATTTTTGATGCCCGTCGCGGCGATCTCTGAAGAAACACCTGAACCAACAATCGACGCACCGAGTGCCGCAATCTCACCCGAGGCGACGCCACCGACCTCACCCAAGGGGCCGATACGCGTCACGACATCCGAGATAAGCGGCGCCGATGCCGCCGTCGTGTTGCCGAGATAGTTGATCTTATCGGCGAGCGCAATAACCTCGTCCTGATTCATCTTGAACGCCGTGCGCCATTTCGCCATCATATCGCCTGCCTGATCGGCAGTGATGTCAAAAGCGACGCCCATCTTTGCGGCGGCTTCGGCGAAACCAAGAAGATCCTCCTTTGCTATGCCCGCCTGCCCACCGGCAGCAACGATCTTTGCAATGTCTTCGGCAGTCATCGGCAGGGTTCGCGTGAGCTTTAGGATGTCCTGCTGCATATCCTTGAACTGCTGCGGTGTATCAAAGTCGACAACCTTGCGCACATCTGCCATGGCCGACTCAAAATCTATCGCCGCGCCAACGGCAGAGCGTATCCCTCCCGCAATCGCCCCGAACGAGGCGACTTTTGCCGCTATGTCAGCCGCTTTGGATAAGAGTCCTCTGCTTTGCTGCGCTTCCTGTGCCTGTCCGCCAACATCGGCAGCTGCCGCCTTTCTGCGCAAATCCGCATTCTTTAGCAGTGCGTAGTTGTACCCCATAAGGTCTTTTTTCATGGCAGCCATATTCGTCGCATAGGCTTTCTCTCCAATATGCCCACTGCGAAACGACTGGTTCAACAGTTTCTGCGCACGCTCGGTCTCTTTCACGGCGGATTCAAGGCTCTTCGCCTCCGCCTTCAGCTGGGCAAGCGATTTTGACGCTTTTTGTGCCGATCCGGTAAACGTCGAGCCAAGTTTTCCCGTAATCGAAAAAGCAAGCTCCATCAGCTTTCCCATAGACACACTCCCTTTCATGTGGTATGCTGTTTATATCAATCGTGTTATGGAGGTGGTTGTCATGTTTGATGCATTGGACTCCATATTCCGTTTCGTCGTTGGCATCCTATTTCTGATCTTCTGCCTCGTATTGGCGGCTATCAGCGGTGTACTTGAGGTACTCAAGACCGTCATATCGACGCCACCGCTTCTTGTGTTTACCTTTATCGGGTCGACCCTCATCGTGTACGCGGCGTGGAGGTTCAGTAAGTATCAGAAGGCCTATTTCGAAAAGCATCCTGATCGTAGAAAATAAATCCATGATAAAAGCACTTGCAAAAAAGCAAGTGCTTTTTCATTGTGTTGCGCGTTGTCTAATTTCCTCGCCCCACAAAAGGAGCTCCGCTATCGGCAGGGAAAGCCAAAACGCAACGGATGTATATGTCGCCTGTGACAGAGCGATCACCGCGCCACGAATCAACGATGCCGGGCTCCGTCCGCCGTCAAGGTCGATCAATCCCTGCCGAGCAAAAAACGCTGCACCTCAATCGTAACTTTCACAAAGTCCGGCGCGGCGAGATGCTCAATCACCTCAATCGGCACCTTCGCCGCAAGTGCTGCCACCTGTGCCTGATACCCCATCGAAAGGGCAGGCACCACATTGTCCGGGTTTCCGCGCTGTGCTGCGTTCGCCTTCATCAGATCGAGGCCATTCAGCCCGTCAAGGTCAACGGTGAGCTCCTTGTATTCCTGCTCCTTATATGTGACAGGCTTTGTCAGTGTGATCTTCATGCTGCATTACTCCTTACAGTCCAAGAGCGGCACGAACCTCCGCCATATAGTCCGTGCCATTGATACGGAACACGCGCGCAAATTTGTCAATCTCCACGCGAGTTTTCCCGCCGATGGACACCTTGAGATAGACACATACCATCGTATTCCCCGATCCAGTCGTTGCTCCGGTCTCGAACTTTCCGAGTTCTCCGGACTTTGGCAGGGCACGCACCTTAACGACGGCGGGAACCTGCTGAATGCGTCCCGTTGCGCTGTCATAATGCGCCTGCGACCCACGGAACTCAAGATCATGGGCACGCGGTGCCATGAGATCCGTGAGGTCTTCATTGATTGTGCGCCAGTTGATCTTGACCTCCATGGAACTCGTCATAGCCATCGTCGGCATATCAACCTCACCCGCGATACCGGGGCCTTTGATCGTATCTGTCAGATACTCAATGCTCGGCAAGTCGACGTCCGCCGTGCCAAGCAAAAGCGTGCCGTCCTTAAACACGGCATAGTCGGTCAGCTTGTCCCGTACTACGTTATAAGCCATTATTCTCCCTCCTTAGTCGCCGAACAGCGTCTTAATGTACGACGGATCATACTCCTGCACGAACTCGATATCTCGCGCCGGCGACGGCGGCGAGAAGTAGACGTGAAAGCGCAGAATTCCATCCATGAGCTCCGTCGTCGTGTTCTCATCCTCGCGGAACTCCACGCGCCCGCCGAGGATGTACCCCCGCGCGGTGAGACCATTCAGCCAGATGTTTGCGCTGTCGACAATAGTCGAAATAAGGCGCTTATTCATCGGGTTGTCGATCTTGTTCCAGAAGGTCGTGATCAGCGTATTGTTGAGCCAGCAGAACATACGGCGAATCGGGATAAAGCTATCCTTCACGTCGGTATTGCCGGGGTAACAGCTCATACGGTTGCCCCATACGTGCCAGCCGCCCTCATTGATAGCGGTCACAACGCCCTGCCCATTGAGATAGGCACCTGTCTCAACGTCAAGCAAAACCTCTGCTCCGCCATCGACAACAGATGCATCACACTTCGCACTCTCATTCGATGGAGACTTATACGGCACATCATCGTGCTTGGCATCCGTCGCGCAGATGACGCCTGCCAGCTGCGTCGACAGGTGATACTCCGTACCGGAGAGCGAAACTTTCGGCCAACACACAACAAGCTGCGGATCCACAAGGTTGTTTTTCCGCTTCAACGCACTCACGTCAGTGTATTTCTTCGCTTCCTTGACCGAGATATCCGCCAGCGCAAGTGCCTCAAAACGGGCGTTGATTTTCGTCGACTTCGCGACCATGACCGCCGCGACCTTGCTGCTGTGCGACCACCCGGGTGCGAGGATAAGCCCTGGGACCAATCCGAATTTTGGATAGACCTGAGCCACGAGCTCAAGCCCCGAATATGCCCCCGTCTGCGTGTCAACCCCGCCGACGATATCATCTGCTTTGACCATCTCCGGCGCAAGCTCGTCATAGTCGAGGTAGAGCGTCGCCGCATCCTGCGCGGCACCGCCCGCGAGCACCGTGATCAAAAGCGCACCGTCCGCCCCATACGTCGCCGTATAGTCAACGCCCGCCGTGAGCGGTTGGCCGGCGGATGCTTTCTTCACCTTCAGTGTCGAGAGAATCACCGCTGCGGCGAGTTTTCCCGTGTGCTCTGCAATCGTGACGGTCTTATCCGAAACGACGTTCTTGTGGTTTGCAGGGTCAAGAACGTTCACGAACACCACAGGTGCGACATTATAGAGCGCGAACTGCGACTTCATAAACTCGCAAAGCGTATACTTCTTCCAATCATCAGAGTAGCCGAGGGCTGCCACCGCCTCGTCATATTTATAACAAAGAAGCGGCGTATTCGGCTTTGCTGCATCTGCCGCCAGGTGCAGCGGTGCCGTTCCAAAAACGACGGGAAGCCCCGCGCCGATCTGCGTCATCGGCACAAGGGAAGTCGGCACCTCCTGCCCATAGATACCATGTTTATAGCCCGTTGCCATTATGCTTCACCTCCCATAATCTGCTGCGCTGCCATATAGCACACCGTCCCCGGCGTGTTCACATCCGCGCGTGCCCTCATGCTGTCCTCGACAGGGACGACGAGCTGCATAACAAGCGGATACTTTTCCTTGATCGGTGCGAATACTTCACCTGCTGCACCAATGTAGACGCGATTCTGTACAAGCCCTAGGCGCGGAACGCTCGGCCCCACATACATGACCTGCAATGCCATCGGCTCCTTAGGTGGGAGCGCCGTCTGCACCTCCACCGTCATCTCCTCATCCTGCTTTGCCATACTTACACCTCAATTCATGAATTCAAATACTGACTGATATGCGCGCCGGGGCGTCCGAGCGTATAGGTCAGCTCCATATACGCCCACCACTCCGGCCATGGCTGATCTTCCGGAATCAGCGTTTTGACAGGCATCTGGAGCAGATACATTTCACCGATGATCGGATTCTGCTCCACCGCCTGTCGTACTATTTCCGCAAGATGATAAAGGTCGAGATGCCCCATCTTCTGATCCGAACTGTACGTCATCATGAGCAGCTGAAGCCTGATCACAGAGCCCTCGTTACTGTCCGTAACCTCAACAGGACGAATCACAATATAGGGATCTCTCTCCCGCTTTTCTTCCGCGCTCACAGCCTTGGCGAGGAATCCGTCGCAAATCGTGATCTTATTCCGCGCAATTTTCTCATCCAACGGACGATAGCCAATGCGGTCGAAATGCTCCTGCAAAAAGTTCGCCAATGCCTTAGCACAGCCGATTGGTGTCATGTCATATTCTCCAATCTATAGGCGACCTCATGCACAATGCGGGCGCGAAATACTTCCTGCATTCGTGCTTCCACGCCGCCGCGCACCTCGGTATCCCCTGCCATCTGCGGAACAGAGGGACCGAACTCGCGCTGAATCGGCAAGCGTGACGCCGATGCACGATGATAGAGCCCCGCCTTGCCAACAGCCATAAAGAACGAATGGGGCAGCGTATTGCCGCCGCCCTTTTTGACCTGTGCATAGGCGCCTTTGCCCGAGATTCTCACACGGAATTTCGTGAGGTCAATCGGTGTGCCGCTGACCTCGATCCTCGCACTGAGATCATCCTTCGTGGCACGTTTAATACGTGCCTGGTCTTTGATGTCCGCCGCGCGGATGGTGTACTGTCCGCGTATCCCCTTCGACACCGCCGTCCGTCCGGCAAGCACGGCACGGTTGAGTGCCGCTGCCGTTGCCTGCTCCACTGCATGTGGCACATTCTCCAGTGCCCTCATAGCCTTATCCAGATCGCGCGCATCAATCTCTATGCTCATATTTCACCCGCCTCCAAGGTCAATGTGAGGAGCCCCATATCATCTGCAGTGTCTGCGATGCGGTACATCTCCCCATCCAGTTCAAGCACATTTCCCTGTGCTACTTTTTGCGGAATATCCGTCGCACGCAGATGCAGAATCACGGTGCGCGCATCCACCCCCTCAAAGGAGATGCGATGCCCACTGTGTTGGACAAACTCCTTCGTCGTCAATCCTTCAAGAACCGCCTGCACCTCCGCGCCGTTGACGGTGTGCGTCTCGGCGAACTCATCCGCGTTCAGGAACACGCCGAGATCATCTGCGGCTTGCTCCTTAAACGGCTTCACTCTTTTCCGCCGCGTGGCTTTTTCGCAGCGGCGGCAGGATCAACGGAGGGAAGTTCGGCAGGGGCGAGCTCCTCCTCCGTATCCACACGCGCGCCGGGATGCTCCTCGGGCACGCGCTCCGAGGATGCAGTCCCATCAGCGGGAGATACGATCCCATCCGCACACAGGCGCCCTGCTGCAGCGTCGGTGATATCGACCTCCGTCCCTGCAGCATAGATGGCGTTTCCGACGGTGACAAAGCCGTCTTTTACGATGACCCTCATCGTCCATCACCTCATTTCGCCTTGATGTATGCCCAATCATCGACGAACTCGGGCGCGAGCAGGAAGCGGCTGTATACCGTCAGGCTCATCGTGTTCGCGTTCTTCGATGCGGCGTACTGCGGGACGTAGAGCCCCGAATAGGTCTCGAATCCGCTCTCCGTGTCGTTGATGAGCGTGACCGCACCGTGGAGCTGACGGCCACGTCCGGGGATGCCGATGATGACATCATCGGCGCCAAGGAACGGAACCGTATTCCCGCCGTCATCTGTATAGGTCTCCATGTAGCTGTAGATCTCCAGATTGAGCGACTGGATGAGACCGATACGCGCCACCTGCGGGCTCTCGATGCGCGGCTGGATGCTCATGAGCGAAAGATTCGTGTTCGACGGAATGGCAAGCCACTTCATAATCTGATCGTTGCCGAGCATGTAGTCTGCGACATTCTTGCCGACGATGGCGACCGTCGGCACAACGCCCGCGTTCTCCTGGATGAGCGAGGAGGCGTTCTTCAGGTCGCTGTAGATGCTTGCGTTCGCCTGATCCCATGTCGTCGTCGGCGTGATCTTCTGGTTCCAGTCAAATGTGACCTTTGCCGTCTTGACCGTCGTGCCATCATCGGCGTAGCCCTTGATCGTATATGCGCCCGTTGTCAGGATCTCCGCCGCCATCTGATTCTTACGGTTCAGGATCATCGCCTGCATCTCGGCAAGATCGTTTGCTTGGATCTCCGTCGCGCGCTGTGCGGGCGTCTTCGTCGAATAAATCGTCTCACCAAAGCCGCGCTGCTCAATGTCCTCTGGGCGCACCGTGCGGCGCGGGGCAACCATCGGCGGCTCGTAGATGTCCACGGTTGAACCGCCGCGCGTGACGTTGATGCCATGCCCACCCTCAACCACGAACGGCGCAAGACGGCGCCCTCCCTTGCGATACTCTACGGCAATCTTTGAGGTGACTGCCGTGGTCGGAATCTGCGGGAAAAACGTATCAACGAGCAGGGTCGCCGGCGGCTTGATGCGCTCCATCGCCTGCATCAGAGAGATGGTGTCTTTCAGTCCAATAGCCATATTTGTCCTCCTTACTTCATCGACGTAAGGAAAATCCCCACGCCGCGCAGTTCCTCTTCGTGTGCGCCCACGGTATCTCCCGATGCCGCAATGAGCTTCTCACGGTTGAAATACCCCGTAATGTACGCCGTTCCGACGGTATCCGCCGCACCTGCGTCGATATCCTCCGCCGCAACAGCGATCGCCTTGCCGCCCGCTGTCACTGCACTGTACTTGCCCGACGATTCGCCGAGCAAGGTGCCGCGCTTTACCTTCTGCCCCGATGCGACGGTGACGTTGCGCGTCAACACTTCTACCTCCGCGCCGCCGAAAAGTCCGTCATAGGCGACGCCCGTCATGGTCTCCTTACTTGCCATAGTCTTTACCCCCTGTTCTTATTCGCCAGAGCGACAACTTCATCCACATCTGCCTGCGCCTGCGCCGCTGCATCCATCGGCGGAGCGGACGGCGTAACTGCCGACGCGCCCGAGGTCAGATGATCCTCGATCAGCTTGCGGATTTCATCGGCGACATTGCGCGTCCCAGCGGCTTCCTTGACTGCATCCACATACGGCTGCACATCCGCTGCCGTACTGCCGTTTTCCTTCGCCAGATTGACGATCTTCGTCACGGCCGCATTCGTGCGGTCATCGAGCGCGTCCAGCGCAAGAAGGCGCGCACGCTCTGCCTGCACCGCATCCTCCGCCGATGCCGTCAGCGCGGGTTCTCCATCGCCCTGTTCCTTTGCCGTGCCGCCGAGCAGGTCTTTGATCTTGTTCAGCAGATCATTTCCTCCTGTGTTTTCTCCCATAGGTATCACACTGTCCTTTCTGTTCAAAAGTTCTCTCACCTTATCCGCGTGCCTGAATTTCCCTAGGTCGCAGGATACGGAATTGACGATAAAGTGACCGTCTTTGACGCAGTTCGTCACCGTACTCTGTTCGTCGATCTGGTCAACGAATCCATAGGCAAGTGCCTCCTGCGCCGTCATCCACGTCTCGTCGTCCATCATGGCGGTGAGCTCCTCTGTGGTCAGATGGTCGCCCGTGCGCTTTTGATAGACGTTTACGATTGTCTCGCGCACGGTGTCCAGCACATCCGCCGCCGTGCGCATCTCTGCCGCGTCCCCAACCGTAACGGTTGCGGGATTGTGGATCATATAGAGCGCGTTCGTCGGCATAATGACGGTATCTCCCGCACAGGCGACAATCGTCGCTGCACTCGCGGCAAGCCCGTCAATCCGTACCGTGACACGCCCGCCATACGTGCGCAGCTGGTTATAGATGCTCTGTGCCGCAAATACGTCGCCGCCGGGACTGTTGATGCGCACCGTGAGCGACTTCCCTCCGAGAGCGTGAAGATCCTCTGCGAAAAGACGCGGTGTCACATCATCACTGCTCCACGACCTATCCGAGATCGCGCCATAGAGCAAAAGCTCCGCATCCGCGCCTGCATCGTTCTTGATCTCCCAAAATCTTCCCATCGTATCACCTCCTTTCATGGGAAATGTGCATCAAAAAACCCGCCCATAGTTGAGCGGGTTCCGTGTGAAATTGTTTTATACCGTCACGAGGTCGTATTTCTGACAGGTAAGGCGAACAACATCCTCCCAGATGTCCTTGCCAACACTGCGCATGACCTCCTTCAGAGCTTCTTGTGTCGTAACAGGGTTCTTCTGCTCGTATTTATGCAGAAGCCCGTCGAGCACGTCCATGTAGCCGCTTTTGAGCTCAAAATAACTTTTCACAAGGACGGCGATGCGCTTCTGCGCCGCCTCCCTGCGCATCTGCTTGACACGGGTCATAATATCAACTCCTTCCACATAAAAAGCACTGTGCGTATTTTTCACAGTGCTTTTCTGTTGCCATTACAGCCCCGGCGCAATCTCCTTGACCCCCTTCAAGAGCCGATAGGCTTTCTTCATCATCGTATTCTCTTCGAGGTATTCCAAGCCTCGGAGCGTGATGGAGGGGCTTGTCATCTTGAAATCGTAATCGCTGCCGCCTACGTGAATCGGCTCGATTCCGTCGATGTAGCCCGTCTCGTAGAGCATGAGCATGATGTGCGT
>ERZ773197.1508-NODE-1508-length-15877-cov-6.231956_pt1 | contig 15877 bp, 19 predicted proteins | sample MGYA00580999_ERZ773197 | MGnify/ENA primary metagenome ERZ773197 (study PRJEB29015, sample SAMEA2738166) | human oral metagenome | biome: human oral; feature: human-associated habitat; material: saliva | place: China | collected 2185 ...
ATTGGGATCGCAGGACGGGAAGATTCGATGTATCTCGGAGGCAGGAAAATTGCCTATGCAGGATGAGACAGTAGAGGGCGTGCTGATCTCTTTTAGTGTGGACGAAGAACATTTTCTCATCCCAGATGAAATGCTGGAATGGTGGGGGGGGCAGAGCAGGAGGATGAGCTTTTCGATTATATTAGCGAAAAAGTGCAGGCGATTATCCCTTGCTTCCCGGCAGCACGATTTATATGGACGGTGAGAGTGGGTAAGAAATGTGAGGAGGTCGTGTTTATTGCAAGAGAGATTGTACAAGGTCTGAAAATCATGCCTCATATCGCACTGCAGGTTGCCAGTATCTACGAGAGTTTGTTTCCTGTGCTGGAACTCCCATTCAAGCATGAAGGTATGTGACGCAGTGTGTGGTATACCTGTGCGGAACTTTTACAAAGATGTGGATCTCAAGCTTCCTAAAGAGTCACAGCCGAAAGAAGTGAACTTGCTCTGATATTTGGAGGGTATTTTATATTAACCTAGAATTATGATATTAATATGTTGTTCTACGATACAGAATGGAGTGCATTATGGAAAAGGTAAATCTGTTTCAGTACGCTACGAGTGAGTTGTCACAGGATGCATTCATTTGTTGGCTGCTTGCTCATGGAAAAAAGAAGCATCAGAAAGAAGATTCTCTTCTCTGTGCGTGTGCATTGGACTTTATTCGCCAAATACCAGGACTTGAACACACAACACAAATTGATGAGATCAAGAGACAATATCTCAAGATTGATGTACTTGTCATCGTGGACGGCATCCACATCATCATTGAGGATAAGACCTATACGAACGTTCACGGCGATCAGATCGCAGTCTATAAGGATAAACTGGTCAAAGAAGGTATCTCAGCGGATCGGATTCGGACGGTATATTATAAGATTGTAGAGCAGCCATATACAGAGCAGGTTGACTATACGTTCAGCCGCACAGAGATTCTCAAACTTCTACGTAAATATAAGGACTGTACAAATAATATCTTCCAGGATTATTTTCTCCATTTAGAAGAACTCGAAAGTCGCAGCAATATATTCAACACAGCGCCAATCACTGAATGGGGATTTGATGGCACACGCGGTTTCTTTGCACATCTGCAAAAGACACGAGTGGACTATTGTATCGAATCATGGGGCTATGTCTCCAATCCCTCCGGCGGATTCATGGGCATGTGGTTTCATTTCCTTGATGACAGAAATGATGAACAAGCACTCGGTAAAATGGGAATCTATGAGTATATCGAGTCCATCTATCTGCAGTTTGAAAATGATACTGCATTTTCTGGGGATGAGAGAGTTGCAGAGCAGTCATCTCCGTACATTCTGGCGGTAAAGGTACGTGCAAATTGTGACTACAAAAACACACGGTATCGGGAGGCCTCTAAAATCCGCCGTGCACTATATGAAGAGTTCAAAAAACGTGTTCCATCCTTCCAAAAGAAGGTTTTCCATCCTGGACAATATATGACGGTTGGCTATGTTCCGTACAATGAAAAAAACTATGATGCTCAGGTATCCATGCTCAAAAGCGCTCTGGATTCCATTGTGAAGGAGTGGAGTTATAAGTAAATATAGAAAAGTCGGTCAAGATGTCCGTGTGAAAGACCTATCAGATTCAATCTTCGCTAAAGCAATACCTAGCACAACAGAGATTCCATTCGCCCCATCTAGCGTTTGGAATCTCTTTTCTTTGGTCGCCGAATAGTCATGATAAACCCCCCAGTTCAACTGGGGGTAGAGAAAAAATCTTATTCATTCGCACCGATCCTGCGGGGAACATCAAGGCAGATAATGAGAAATCCACCGAGAAGATCGACGGTGTAATTGCGCTCATCATGGCACTCGACCCTGCGATCCGCTGCGGAAATGATATCTCCGCATTCCTCTATGACGAGCGAGGAATTTTGTTGCTGTGATTTGAGGATCGGATTACAGTGCAGCAACTTGAAGTTTCAATCCAAGCGGCTGCATTAACTTGAGCAGAGTGTCGATTTTTGGTGTCGTTTTGAAAGATTCGATGCGTGCGACGGAGGACTGGGGCAAACCGCAGCGCTGCGCCAGTGTTCTCTGACTGATGCCGAGGGCGGTGCGCCGCTCAATCATCGAAGAAACAATAGCTGCAATTTCTTCAATCTCCTCCATACTTTGACGGCTCTCCGCGTCAATGGATTTTACATGATTCTTGTAATCATCCCATGTTTTCATTTTCCTCGCTCCTTTTGCTGACGAAGGTAATCGTTTCGTGCTTCTTTTGCACAGGCAAGTTCGCGCGGCGGTGTCTTCATACTTTTCTTCCGAAAGTGGTGCAGCAGAACGTATTGACCATCTTCGTAATAAAAGTAGAAGATGCGGTTGTTTCCGGGGCGAAGCTCCCATATATCATCTTCCAGATATTTTGTGATCTTGCTCGGCAATCTCGTTCCGTTGCGTGCCAAAAGATCGATGTAAAAGATGATCTGATCATATTGAATTCGCGCATCTTTGTTTGTCTTGCTCTTTTCACGTAACTCTTCGAGAAAATCCCATACGTCGGATGTCCCGGTTCTTTTCTCGTAGAACTCAATTCGATACATATTTTACTCCCTCTTAAAGACACTTTGATGATAGCATAAAAGCTATCATCGTACAAGGAGAATCCTATGAACCTATTCAGCAAACTCTCCCGTTCACGGGACAAGCCTTACAATCATCTTGGCGGCTTGTCCTTTTTGTTTGGACAGACAGCGGCGGGCAAGGCGGTCAACGAGCGAACTGCCATAATGATACCTCCGCATCTGTCTATGATGAGCGAGGAATTTTGCTGCTCTGATGTGCGAATCGTATCTTCTCTAAAGATTAAGGTCTCATTTCGGTTATCCGCTTTCATCCACGGTGAAATATTAAGGAGATGCCGTCCATTTTTTCGCACAGAAGAAAAACAATCTTTATAATTATACTGTACCCAAGGATGTGGACACACAGAAAGAAGGGATGGGGTAAAACCTTGGCAAAACACTGTTCCGATGAAAATGGTTTCAGGCAATGTGAATCCTTTTTCATGGACAGATCCCGATGCAGGAAATTGCCACTGTGTTTGACGGAGAAGCCCATATCAATGGACAGCTTCAAGAATGTGGAATTCCTTGAACATGGACAAAGCAAAAAGGTCTGGAATCCTTGCAACAAGACATTGGTTCAAGGGAGTGAATCCTTCAGAATGGACAAAGTTGCCACGGTCGATGAAAGATGAACCCCATCCTCTAACCCCGCATCGATTTGCTGCTAGCTCGTCAATGGAAGCGCCCAAAGGAGCCGCCTATGAGAGAATACAGCACCAAAGAAATGAAACTGCTGCGAGCAAACCCCTACACTCTTCGAGTAACCAAGCACAAACTGTACTTCACCATCCGCTTCAAAGAAGCCTTTCAGACCAGCTATGAAGCGGGGAACAGCCCGAGGAAAGTGCTCGAAGACCTTGGCTATGACCCGAAGATGTTTGGGCAGAAGCAGATCGACAGCATTGTTCAACGCATCAAGAAAGAGGCCGCTTCACCGCAAGGCTTTACGGAAGGGCAAAACAGAGAACGCCGAGCATCGAATCTGGTAGAAGAGAATGTTATGTCCGTGGAACGGATGTGCCATGAGCTGAAATACCTGAGGCAGGAGGTCGAATTTCTAAAAAAAATTGTCAAACATGCCAACACGAAAGAAAGAAGCCCCTCATGACGACCTGTGAGAAATTCGCCGTCATCGAAGAAACGCTGCGGGGCGAAGGCAATCTCCTGCAAGTTGGCATGCTCTGTGAGATTGCCGGTGTATCCCGCTCGGGCTACTATCGGTGGAAACACGCCGCCGCAACTCGTGCGGCGAAAGAACGACAAGATGAAGAAGACTTCCGACACATCCTGAGAGCCTATGGGCAAAGAGGTTACGCCAAAGGAGCACGGAGCATCTACATGTGCATGTTGCACTGGAATCCGCCGAACATCATGAACCTCAAGAAAATACGGCGATTGATGAACAAATATGGATTGTCGTGCCCGATTCGGAAAGCGAATCCATACCGGCGCATGGCTAAAGCCATGCAGACAAATCGAGTAGCGGACAACCTCTTGAACCGGGAATTCACCCTGCACGGGCGACGCAGAGTCCTGTTGACGGATATCACCTACATCCCCTATCCGAAAGGAACATGCTACCTCTCCACGATACTGGATGCCTACACACGTCAGATTCTTGCGTATGTACTGAGCGACTCCTTGGAACTGGACTTCGTCTTAGGAACGGTGCAACAATTGGTTCAAGCACACGGCATAGACTTGCAGATGGAGACCTTGATTCACAGCGATCAAGGCTGCCACTACACGAGCATTCGTTTCAGCGAACTTGTAAAGAACAAGAAACTGAGGCAGTCGATGTCGCGGAAGGCAAACTGTTGGGATAATGCCCCGCAGGAAAGTTTTTTTGGTCACATGAAAGATGAGATTGATGTCAGCAACTGCAAGAGCTACCATGAAGTCAAGGAGGTGATCGATGACTGGATGGATTATTACAACAATGAACGATACCAATGGCAGCTACAGAAGCTGTCGCCAAACGAATATGATGAGTTCTTGAAAACAGGGAATTATCCATTGACGCCAGGAAAGAAAAAGTAGCAGATGAAATAAATCTCTTCTTTCAAACTGTCCTTGACAAAGGGGACAGTTCAGAGAAAGCCAAGCTGCAGCAGGAACTGGCGGTACTGGTGGAGATTGGCAGAATTTATCAAGGCTCTCAAGAAACAGAACGAGGCTGTGGCAGGGTTCGACAGCCAGCTGTGGGGAGCTATGGTGGACTATGTGACGGTGGGCGCGGATAAGGGGGTGACGGTGGTATTTCGGGAAGGGACGGAGGTGAGGTGAGGGCGAGGTATGGATAGTGGGAAAACTTTTAAAATATATTTTTCGATAAACAGGAATCAAAAAACTTATGTAGAAGGAATTACAATATGATATTAGAAAAATGGTTGCTGGGATGGTACATGATTATGTTTTCTCTCACATGGAGCATAGGTATATGAGGGGGGAATGACCTGGGGGAGTAGCAATCGCACTTATGGTATGAGTACGTAGCTTGCTCTAAATTTAGGTGAAGAGATGTTTATGGTATTTTAATGTTTTAAAGTCCTCTATACAAGGGAAAATAAGGACTATCTAATAAAAAGTTCATTATCTTAGTACATCTTTTTTACTCTTCCCTCGTCAATCAGTATTCCACATAGCCTATACTATAAGCTTGGTTTGTTTTCTTAAGACGCTGAGACTGTAAAGAAACTTAAAGAAGGTTACGGCTTTAAGCCTGGATGGCTTACAGAATGGTATATGGTTACCAGATCTAGAATACAGAAAACCATAGTAGAGAAGAAAGTATATAGCAGAACTTTATGGATGCGGAGAACAATAGATGGGGGACGAAATGCAGGAATTTTGTTCTATAGAGTCAGATATGCAGCCATACGAGATTGATTCGAAAATCCCGGTTGAAAAAACCTTTGTAGAAAATCCACTTCTTGGAAATGAAATACTTTCAGAAAAGCGGAAAGAAAGTCTGTATACGATTACAAAGAAATATATCAATCAGCGACTGAGAGATCCTCGAATAGAATTCCCGCTAATGGCAAAAATGCAAATTACACTTGCTATTATTTCTTATGCCAAAGAGTGGGATTCCGGAGATGAGTCCGGCTTTTGGAAATATATTACGACGCAGTTCGGTTACAGAGATGAGATGAATCAACTTCGAGATATACTCTACTGTACTATGGTATAAATGTATGGGAGGGAAATGGCAGAGAACTGATTCGTGATCATGTATGTAAACTTAGCGATCTTGTGGGAACTCGTGATGATGTGATGACGCACATCAGCCGAATAGGGATTCATCCTATGGCGGCGTTTTCTGTGATGGAGTCCATACGTAAAGGAAAGGGGCTTCATCCGAATACCGTAAAAATGCTCAAAGGATATGATGTTCCCGAATGGTATATTGAGGCTTGTCAAAAGATCGGATACTTATTGCCTCGCGCCCATGCGGTCGAGTATGTCATTGTGGCTTATCGTATGGCATACTATAAGGCTCACTATCCACAAGCGTTTTATCAGATTTACTTCATGTCCGATAATAAGTTTTCCGACATTGATGTAATCACTGGGGGACAAGAAGCTGTTCAGAAGCGAATCAAAGAGTTTTTGTCCATTGGCGGCATCGAAGAGGAGCGGATTGAGAATTTACAACTTGCCTTAGAAATGTATATGCGGGGCTATAGCTTGGAGATATCATAAGATAGAATGGTGGGGATTTATGTGTACTACGATGCTAGCCTCTCATATCGGGGCATAAATTTCGGACTATTGGAGGGAACAGAAGGTCTGCTCATTGTTAAGACAGGGAGCGGAGGCAGTATTTATGGCTATGGGGAAAAGTATTTGAAATTGGGCGTGCGCATCAAAGAAAAATATGCTATGGCTGTTATTGTATCAGATAATCCGTTGGAGATTTCATCTTTGGATAATATGGTTGTCACTATGGATGTAGCTGATAAATATCGGAAGGAAAAGTCAATATCCCAAGTATATTATTTTGGTGTTTCTAAAGGTGGTCAATATGCAGCTATGTATGGATATCGGTATAAGTGGGTCTCAAAATGGCTGTCCCTAAATATGCCGCTATTCATTAACTGGCATCAATCAAAAGAGGGGTTAGAGCAACTCTTACATCCACAAAATATGATTCTTCTTTTTGGTGATCGTGATCCATCATATCCTTATGTTGAAATCATAGACACGGTGAATAACGATAACATCAAGAAAGTGATCATTCCAAATGCTGACCATAATTTATCAGGTGGCACAGAAGAATTTTTGTCACTTCCTGAAAAACATCTTTTCCCCAATAAAGATAATGTAGTATAAGCACTTCTAATTATAAAATATGATTGCCTCAAAGAGGGCAATGTTCCTAAAACCCTACACAACATAGATTTCATTCGTCACCTCGGACGGTTGGAATCTCTTTTCTTTTGCAAAGAATCATTAGCCATCTTCCCCTATCCTGTGTTATAATTTTCTTATATTTGAAACGTAGGAGGGAAGGCCGTTGTTTGCAAAGACCTATGGTGCGACGACCCTCGGGATTGACGGACGGATTATCGACGTTGAGGTGGATGTGTCACCGGGGCTGCCGGGGTTTGAGCTGGTGGGGCTTCCCGATACGTCGGTGAAGGAGTCAAAGGAGCGTGTACGCACTGCAATCCGCAACTCCGGCATTCAGCTGCGGCAAGAGCGGGTGACGGTGAATCTTGCGCCCGCTGATGTGCGAAAGGACAGCTCCGGGCTTGATCTGCCGATCGCCGTCGGGCTTCTTGCCTCCTACGGCATGGTTCCCGAGACAGCGGTGCAGAGTGCACTCTTCTCTGCGGAACTCTCCCTCGATGGAAACTGCCGTCCGATCAGCGGAATTCTCCCGATGGCGATTACGGCGCGTGAGCGGGGACTTACGGAGTTCTATGTTGCACCGTCCAATGCAGATGAGGCACTCCTCATTGACGGGCTGAAGGTCTATGTGGTCGAGAATCTGGCGCAGCTTGTGCGCCATCTGACGGGAACGGAAACGCTGACTCCTGCTGAGCCAAAACCAGTCAAAGAGGCAAAAGACAATGCCTTTACCGATGACTTTGCGGATGTGCAGGGGCAGTATCAGGCGAAGCGTGCGCTTGAGATTGCAGCGGCGGGAGGGCATAATGTCCTGATGGTCGGCGTGCCCGGTTCGGGCAAGACGATGCTGGCACGCCGGATGAGTTCCATCCTGCCGGAGCTGACGAAGGAAGAAGCCATCGAGATCACGAAGATTTACAGTATCTCGGGGCTGCTCGGCAAGGATACGGGGCTTGTGATGACGCGCCCCTTCCGAAGTCCGCATCATACCTCCTCGACGGTGGCGATGATCGGCGGAGGCAGTATCTCGCGTCCGGGGGAGGTGACACTCGCACACCACGGCGTGCTCTTTCTCGACGAGCTGCCAGAGTTCAGCAAGAAGAGCTTGAGGTGCTGCGTGAGCCGATTGAGGATCGCCAGATTACAGTGTCGCGTGCGAATGCGACGCTGACCTTTTCCTATAGTATCATTTTGGTAGCCGCGATGAACGAAGGAACGTCGATAACGATACAATGTAATGGGATTCGAAGAATGGCTTGAGTTTTCAACAAAGTTCTTGTAATAGCGGGGTATAGAAAATGGAAATAGAAGAATATTTGTCTAAGCTTGAAACCCTTGGTAACGCAATTGATGAAAAAATCCGACTCCATTTTAATATGCGACTTCTAGAGACTTCGGGAGTAGACGAAGAAATTTTCCAGAGCATTGAGGAATTAATGCCGATGGCCAAAAGAATGCTCACAGAAGAGGAAATTGCATGGGGGAGACGTAACTATTTGCGTATAGAGCGTATCAGACAGGCAAACATACCTGACGATGATAAAATCATTATGGGAGCAATTTACTGCGTTGCGACATCGCTAAATGAAGAGAAGAATTTTTTGCGCTCTTTTGAACCTTATAGGAAAGATCATCCTGCTTTTAAGGACACAAATCTGTCAAAAAACCAACGGAAGAATGAGCTAATTTCATTGGAAGGTTGCGAAATAATTAATGACCATATCCTCCTAGATGGACACTATTTTCGATTGTCTCATTACAAGGAGTCAATGGTCAAATATTTAAAAGAAACGAAAGAAAAATATAATATATTTGTTCGAATTGATCCATATGTCATTCTTGATGAGCAACCTCCGAAAGAACTTCTTGAGGCAGTTATACGACCGATTGACCCGAAATGGATTCAGAAATTGACCATATATCCAGGAAATATGACTGCTGGGGAATATGTATTACAGAATCCATTAGATTGTCGGAAGTCTGGTGATAAACTCACGCCCGAAGAACAACTTAAAGCTTGGGAATACAACATATCAAAGATAAGGAAATTAGAGGTATATGTTGCTCGAGGGAATAACAAGAATCTACATATGATGATAGAAGAATTAGGAGAAAAACTTAGATATGGAAAGTATTTTATCGGGAAATGTATTCATTTGGATACGGATGATGTTGTTGGAACCCCCTATGAGAAAGCTACGCTTAACCACATGGATTTAGCTATCAATGTCTATGATAAGGACTCTTTTGAGAAAAGAAAAGAACAATCACTATCTCGTGGAAAGGTAATAGATGCTACGGTAAAGACGCATATTTTGCGAGTAGAAAATGTTCCTTTTACGCACCTGCCACAACTTGCAGCGGACTTCTTGGACTCCAGAACCTTATATCGAGAGTGGATGGATGATATGTTTGGTGGAAAAGATGCGGGAGATCCATTTATTCGTGATTAAGGATGCAATATATTATCGAAGATGCTAAATCTGGCAATTTTCCTGAGTAGATAAAAGCTCCTCCTGTTGTGAGATAAAACCACACTAGGAGGAGCTTTCCATATGGAACTATTTAATGGATAAATTGTTTTACAACAGGGAGAAGCATGGTTGAAGAGAAGAATCAACGATTCTCTCTCATGGTGAAATAAAGAGTTTGATCGAAGCATCTCTCGGGTCGTAGGGATTCAATACGTTCTGCCTCAACGATTTCATAAAGACAGTCTTTTTTCAGTATAGGGGTAATTATGGAGTCTGTGAAGAAAAGTCTGTAAATCGGATCTTCTATGATGTGTGTAAGTGTTAATCAGGCAATCTGCCAGGATACATAATCGCCAGTTCGCCTCGGATTTTACCCCAGTTCTTTATCGGCATCGACCATTTCTTGGTGACTTCATACGTCGCCAAATAAAGAACCTTTAATAACGCCTGAGCACTTGGAAATACACTCCGCTGCCGGTTTAATCTGCGATACGATGCGTTAAGACTCTCTATGATATTCGTGGTATAAAATGCGGTGCGAACACCCATAGAGAACTTGAATATCGGTGTTATGACGTCCCAATGATCATACCATCTCTGCATGACCGCCGGATAATGGGGACTCCATTTTTTATCTGCCTCTTCTAGTCTTTTGAGGGCGGTCTTTTCATCAGGAGCCGTGTATATGCTGCGAAGATCCTTGGCAAAGAATTTCCTGTCCTTATGCGCCACATATTTCAGGGTATTGCGTACCATGTGTACAATGCAGCGCTGATGCTCCGTTTCCGGAAAGGCCGCCTCTACCGCTTCCTTGAGCCCGCTGAGCCCGTCAGAGCAAAGGATAAGAACATCTTGAACCCCTCGATTTTTTAGGCTGTTAAGAACACCAAGCCAATATTTGCTGCTCTCATTTTCACCAATTTCGATGGTTAAGACTTCTTTTCGCCCGGCATCGTTAATCCCGACAACGACGTAGGCCGCAAGTTTGCTTACGATGCTGTCCTGGCGCACGGAAAAATGGATGGCATCAATGAAAACGATCGGGTAAACGCTGACAAGGCAGCGGTTCTGCCATTCCTCAATGTGGGGTAGAATCTTATCGGTTACGTCGGATACAAATCCTTCCGATGCTTCAAAACCGTAGATGTCATTGATCGTTTCGGAAATCTGTCTCGTAGTCATTCCTTTGGCATACATGGATATGATTTTCTGATCAATCGCAGAGATATCCTTCTGCCGCTTTTTTACCACCTGTGGTTCAAAAGAAGACTGTCGGTCTTGGGGGACTTCAATCCGAACGCTCCCATAGCTGCTGTTTAATGTCTTGGATTTGTACCCATTGCGAGCGTTCTCATTGGCGGAGCGTTGGGATTTTTCGTAGCCTAAATGGCTGTCCATTTCCGCCTCCATCATTTCCTTGATGGTTCCGCCCAGCAGGTCTTTTAGTGCGTCTTGGATGTCGGATGTGCCCTCAATGTCATACTCTTGAAAGAGCTGCTGAATGATCGCTCTTTTCCCATCAGTCATTTTGACTTTGTGAACTTCTTTTTGTTGTTTTGCCATAAACAAAGACCTCCCATGATTTGATTTTACCATAGAAGTCCTTATTCCTTCGAGTCGGACGTTTTTACAGAATTTCTTTCACACACTCCCGATGGAGGTATACCATTGGAGCTTTCCCGTATCCTCAAGCCCTGAATCATCTACCGAAATCGTACCGTAGAAATTCTTCCCGCGTTTTACCGTGAGCACCACATCCGTCCTCTGTGGCTGCTCCGAGGGGAGGAGCTGGACGGAGATATCCTGTGAAGGGAGACGCTTTGCTTGTTCTATGCCCTGCTCGATGTCCCGTACGTTGAGGATATCTCCCTCGTGAAAGGGAAAGAGATTCTTCCAGTAGAGAGAAGAACTTCCCTCGGCGAAACGAACAGTGCCAATATAGCCGATCTGAAGAACGAGACGGAGCTCCCCGGAGGAGAGATTTTGTTCCGGGATAGCAATACGGCTCGTGGAGAAGCCACAAGCCATGAGGGACTGATTCATCGCATGGATGAGCTTGTTGATGTCGCTGAGAGACAGCTCCTTATCCACGTAGGGACGAGCGATACGTTCGAGGAAGCGGAATCGCTCCACTTGGTTCTCAATCCTGATATGAGAGATGTGGAAGTGGACGCTCTCATCTGCGGGAAGATCAGCAGAAGGGGGAGGGGCGACAATCGTCTCCACACGCTCCTCACCGAGTCGCTCCTGCCGCTCCGCCTCCTGCGCCCGTGACTGATCGAGCTGCTCCTGCTGTGCAGGGGCAGCGATAGCTGGGACGGCAGAGAGGGAGAGGAGGGGGATAAGGAGGAAGGTTGAGGGGCGGTTGAGTTGCATCAAGTAGAATCACCATATACTTTCAAAAACTCAGTTGTCATATCTTCGAACATCTGGAATGCTGTTGTGAGAATTCCATGGAGATCGTCGTAATTGCGGAAATTTGGCAAACGATTTCCATTTTCTAAATTCAGCAGTTCATGTTCTAAATTGGGGAAAGTATCTCCTTCATAATACTTGTTATCTTTCATAACATACCACATCAACTCAGCAATACCATACTTTATACATATATGGTATCTAAATTCGTATATGTTACTCTTCTTTTTTGCTTGAAAAAAATTCTCTCTTTTCCTATATTTTGCAGCCGTATAACCGATATCTTGAAGCATTTTCAAGACATATTGATTATCGTAGTCTTCAAAACTTTCTTTTAGATCAAATGAATACTGTATGCGGAGATCTTGATATCTCTCTGGAAAGCGAATACTGTTTAATACTTTCACCATCTGTTTGTCCATGAGTTATTCCTCCCTAAAACGAATCTCAATTTTATAGTCTTTGGCTATTGCCTTGTATTCTTTAATTCTTTCAAAGTTTTTGTTGGAAGCTGGAATTTCCAGAATTTGGTCACCATATACTTTCAAAAACTCAGTTATCTTATCTTGACGCATTTGAAATGCTATTGATCCGATTATAAATTATAACGACTAAAAAAATCATCACACATAATTGTAACATTCCATACATGAATTGATTCTTGACTAGATGTCTCTATAGTACAGATATAAGTATCTTTTTTTGCCTCTAAAAAGACACTCTGGGGGGTATTCTCATACAATACGATTTCCCAACCATTATTTAACAGATAATCTCTTATCTGCTTGATGAAAGTAGACTTGTTTTTTTCTGTAGTGAAATAAGCCGTGAGTTTATATGAAATTAAGGCTTTCGCAGGTTGTATAAGGTGGATGTTTTCTAATGTAAGTTGATCCAATATATCAATTCCGTTTAATACGTTGAGCATACCGGCTTTACGTTCTTGAATATCTTTTTGCCCCAAAAGTTGATATCCTATACCTGCAATTAGCCAGCAGAAAAATAAAACAAGAATAGTATAGGAGATGATTTTACCGACTTGTTGGCTTGTTTTTTTTATTGTTGCTATAATCAGGGTACGCATATTGTTACCCCCCTATAGTTCCAACATAATAAGTAAGCCCAATTGTTAAACTCAACCCAACGCTTACGCTAGCTAGTATTTCCGAACTAATTATTCCTGATGTAGATAATCCAATAGCCCCACCTATTCCGCCGATTGCAGTTATTGAACCACCCCATCCAGGCACGTTATTTCTATAGTAATGAGAGATGTGGAATCGAACGCTTTCATCTACGGGAAGATCAGAGGAGGGAGGGGGCGGCATAACGACCTCCGCACGCTCCTCACCGAGACGCTCCTGACGCTCCGCCTCCTGCGCCCGAGACTGGTCGAGCTTCTCCTGCTGGGCAGGGGCGGAGATAACTGGGACGGCAGAGAAGGAGAGGAGGGGGATGAGGAGTAGTAAAGAGGGGCGGTTGAGTGTTTTCAAGTGGAGTCACCATCTTTTTAGGACATTTATTGTTTTCTATAGAACGTGCTTATCCGTAAAAATAGAGTTTTACACTAAGCATCACATATCTATCTTCCTTGGTATATGCGGTTATATTCGTAAATACACGTTAATGATTATCTAAATAAATAGTCAAATGGCTGAAATAAAAAACCATATCGCTTAGGGGACGTGTTTTTATAAGTTGGAGACCTTAACCTTTGATATATTTCCTGTTCTTCATTAGTTAGATCGGAATATTCAGGGAAAATTTTCATCTGGCTTTTATATATTTTTTTGTTTTTTGCTATTGTGTCATAACATATTATTTTTATATCGAGCCATAGAGGACGGTATTTATCTCGATAATGGCTGTATATGTCAACATAGCTGTTGATACCATCCACCTCCCTTTTTGTTAAATCTTCGTTAAATAAAATGATATCACCATCAACATAATTAATTATCCAAAAGCCATGTTTACCCATCACATACAATTTCCCATTGTTTTTTTCGTATGTGTAAACCGTTTCTTCTATCATGTTTTCATTTGAATAGACGGTTTTTATTCTAAAATCCATTAACGCACCTTCTTTTCCATCTGTTATTTGGAAATCCTTAGGAAATTGATCTATGATGAACAGATCGTAAATAAGGAGAATAAAAAAGATATGAATAATCCATAAGAAGGCTAAAAACAGAGAGAAACATAAGAAAATTAAATATTTGATTTTTTTCATCTTATTCACTCTCTTTAGATGTTATATCAATGTCGATGTCAGAATACCATTCATATGGGGTCAGTATCCCAGCCTTTTGCAATCTATGAGCACCATCATTTATTAAGGCTTTAGGGGTTAGCTCACCCCAACAATCAAAATTGTAATAGTCTTGAAATATTCCTTCTACATGTACTGAATTTTCACTAATTCTGGTTATTCTTAGATTTAGAGAACCTTTACCGGGCCCCATATGAAAATCATCGCTATCGCCCTCCTTTGGTCCTATGCTTATGGCATGATCTCGTGTTTCTCCTAATGGAATTTTATTTCCTATTTCCTTTACTTGTTCGTGAAAGGAGTTTCCATTCGTTATCAAGGAACTCATTTCAGAATCAGCTTTATAATATAGCGTTTCTCCCTTTCCTTCATATGCATGCCTGTATAGTTCACGTGCAAGAGGGGTATTTTCTCTCGCTATCGGTAAATCAGAGGCAACGTCATAAAGCTTACCTAATATCCTGTCTGGAATATTTATTTCGTTTATATCATTTGAAGATCTAGGGGTATATACGGTGTCTGCTTTTTGTTTGGCCATTACGCCATCTAATACATATTGAGCTCTTTGAGAAGAAGAGTATTCTCCAAAAGGGAGTTTGCCACGCTCTATTAAAGAGCGATATTCATTCGCCTTTCTATACGTTCGTTCATCCATGCAAACGATTGCATTTAGTGTGTAGTTTAATCCTTTATCTAACCATTCATCTCTATACCTTTCAGGAATCAAATCTCTCAATATTGGATATAGTGAGGCTGTAATTCGCTCATCATCTCCCTCACCTGTTAGACCGTGTTGTGCTTTGAAATTACTTAAGGCAGCATATCTTGCAAGAATATCAATAAGTTCGTCCTCGTCTTCTGCATTTAACGAACTTAATTCATATGCAAAATTATATTGTTCCTTTCCTAACCAGTTCCACTTTGTCCCGCTTGCTGCAGCACTTGCTCCTGCGAGGGCATTCCCACCCACAACTTTCGCCGCAGCCACGCCGATGATGCCGCTGACGATCTGTGCCGTGCCGGGATCTAATCCCTTTAGGTTATTAATGAGTGCCTCGTTGAGTCCTGCACCGATGGCACCCGAGGCGAAGCCGGCGCCTGTGATCGCACTCATGATGCCCCCAAGAGCGAAATGAATGGCGATCTTGCGTCCGCTGCCATCGTCCTTCAAGTTGTGGGCGAGACGGAATGCCTCCTCGCCGAATACAGCGGCAAGCTCCTGCTGTTCCTCGATTTTTGCCTTGTCGAAGATACGTCCGAGTTCGTTTAGCGAGTTTGCCGTGTCACGGCTGAGGGCAGAGATGTCCTGCGTCGGATTCTCACGGATGTCAATGGTTCCCGGTGCGATGGCAGCTTTTGTTGTGCTGCTTGCATCCCCCTTGACGGGCATGGAGAGATTCGGCGCTAGTCCTTTGGTATTGTAGATCGCATCCCGATCTTCCTTCTCCATGTCGTTATAGTTGCCGTATTTGTGGTAGGAGGCACCGATGCTCTTTGCACTGTAATCGGCTTCGTTTTTGAGATCGCTAAAAGAGAGAGTACCCGTTGAGAGACGATTCTTGTCAGCGAACGCCTCACTTGCGATCACGCCGCCCATGAGGTCAGTATTCTTCTCTACGTAGATATCAAAGCCCTTGCTTCCAGCGAAGAATCCTGCCTGATCGCGTGCACTGCGATAGTGGGAGTCGATATTTCCTTTGTTCCAAGATCCGCTGAATGTGGGCTTGGAGA
>ERZ773197.1513-NODE-1513-length-15847-cov-13.539704_pt1 | contig 15847 bp, 12 predicted proteins | sample MGYA00580999_ERZ773197 | MGnify/ENA primary metagenome ERZ773197 (study PRJEB29015, sample SAMEA2738166) | human oral metagenome | biome: human oral; feature: human-associated habitat; material: saliva | place: China | collected 2185 ...
ACCATGTTCTTCCAATATCAATATAGTATTATATTCTACTTCCGCTTCTCGTGAACCTCTATCCATTGCCATTTTATAATACTTTTTAGCATTGCTATAATCTTTTTCATCTCGATAAATTGCTCCTACATTTATCATCGCATCTACTTTACCTTTTTGAGCAAGCGGTATCAAATATTTTTTAGCTTGTGCAAATTTCCCTTGAACTTTATATAAAATTCCTAAATTATATTCAGGATCATCGTTATTTCCAAGTTCTATTGCCTTCAAAAAATACTTTTCTGCTTCATCGTATTTTTTTTGATAGTAGCAAGAAACTCCTAAATTATAGAAAACTTCGCTTTCTTGATATTTTTCTTTCAATAATCGATTATAAAGTTCATCAGCCTTCTGATAATTTCCTTCTTGCCAGTAAATAATTGCCAATTGAAATATTGCATCATTTTGATTTTTTGCAGCCAATTTTTCTAAATAAAATTTTTCTTTATCATAATTCTTTTGTCTATCATAAAACATTGCCAAATTAAACATCGCATCATCATATCCCATATCAGCAGCCATTTTATAATACTTTTCACCTTCTATTATTTTTCCTTGCTCCATATAAAGATAACCTAAATTATATATCGCATGAACATCTTTCTTTTTAGCCAATTCCAAATATATCTTTTCAGCTTTGACATATTCTTTCTGTTCCAAATATGATTTTGCTAATTTAAATTTCTCATTAGAATTTGGATTTGAAAAAACATTAAAAGAGAGCATAAAGATTGAAAAAATTAATAATATTTTACTTTTCATTACTTCACTCCTTTTTTATCAGTATAATTAAATTGTGCCCAAAACTTTTAAAATACAAAAATTTAAGACACAATTTAATACAATTTATAAATTAATAATCAAATTTTCATTCAAGTTTCAATTCACACTCTCGTAAAGAGAGTGACCATCTTTGCCAGCGCCACCGCCACCATAAATATAATTTCAATTCACACTCTCGTAAAGAGAGTGACATAAATTTCAAACCTTTCGCAGACAGTTGAAAGGATTTCAATTCACACTCTCGTAAAGAGAGTGACATTTTCCCATTTCAATATCATACTTTTATAAGATTATTTCAATTCACACTCTCGTAAAGAGAGTGACTCTTTCGATTGAATATAATATTCTTTGCTGAAATTATTTCAATTCACACTCTCGTAAAGAGAGTGACTTGGTCACAGTTTTTTCGTTCAACTTTTTTAGCTATTTCAATTCACACTCTCGTAAAGAGAGTGACATCCTTGAGTGCTTACAAAGAGAGCATAGGCTTAAATTTCAATTCACACTCTCGTAAAGAGAGTGACCACTTTCAATTTTCTCGACTTCCTTAAGTGGAATTATTTCAATTCACACTCTCGTAAAGAGAGTGACGTTGCGACCCCCCAAAAAAAAATTCAATAAAAAAATTTCAATTCACACTCTCGTAAAGAGAGTGACATTGGACTATAAACTGGCAGCGAACGGTAGCTATGATTTCAATTCACACTCTCGTAAAGAGAGTGACTTTCAAATAATGATTGAAAATGGTTAAGTATAAAATTTCAATTCACACTCTCGTAAAGAGAGTGACTCCTAACAAGTCCTGCAATTCTTGTTCTACTTGTCATTTCAATTCACACTCTCGTAAAGAGAGTGACATTGTTTAAAAGTTCTTCATTGTATCTCATTATTTATTTCAATTCACACTCTCGTAAAGAGAGTGACTTATAATAGCTTGAACCTGTTTATATTTTTTTTGTATTTCAATTCACACTCTCGTAAAGAGAGTGACATAAATTTCAAACCTTTCGCAGACAGTTGAAAGGATTTCAATTCACACTCTCGTAAAGAGAGTGACGATGTTTTTTTGCGTTTTTGGAATAAAATTAATTATTTCAATTCACACTCTCGTAAAGAGAGTGACTATCTTGACTTTTGCAAAAATTTAAGGTAAAGTAATTTCAATTCACACTCTCGTAAAGAGAGTGACACACGGCTTTATTCTCCTGCCTTCGTTGCAGACAATTTCAATTCACACTCTCGTAAAGAGAGTGACAGGTTAAATTTTTGAGGATGTGTATCAAAAATTCTATTTCAATTCACACTCTCGTAAAGAGAGTGACGGGTACAGTGCTCTCGCAAGTGCTCGGCACATATTTCAATTCACACTCTCGTAAAGAGAGTGACCAGTTAAAGTTAATCTTCCTTCGTGTACTCCTTTATTTCAATTCACACTCTCGTAAAGAGAGTGACTTTTAATGTACTTCTATCAATATAATCTTTTAATTATTTCAATTCACACTCTCGTAAAGAGAGTGACTAATTATATTAAGAAAAAAAACAAAAATAAAAGGAATTTCAATTCACACTCTCGTAAAGAGAGTGACTAAAATGGCTACAACCCCCATTATTAGGATTTTTATTTCAATTCACACTCTCGTAAAGAGAGTGACTTATGAAGATGAATATGTAAAACCTTTGGAAGTAATTTCAATTCACACTCTCGTAAAGAGAGTGACTTTTGTTTTGCAATATACAAGACAAGATGAAATAATTTCAATTCACACTCTCGTAAAGAGAGTGACAAAATGTCTAGGATTGTTTGTTAGCATATCATTAATTTCAATTCACACTCTCGTAAAGAGAGTGACACTTTAAAAAACAACTATACAGTAACGAACTTAATATTTCAATTCACACTCTCGTAAAGAGAGTGACCTTTGCTTCATTTGGTGCTTTAAAATCAATTTCAATTTCAATTCACACTCTCGTAAAGAGAGTGACGCTAAACTAAAAATAAAAAAGGAGAAACAATGGGAACAATTTCAATTCACACTCTCGTAAAGAGAGTGACTTTCACAAAACTTTCGTCTTCATCGACAGGAACAAATTTCAATTCACACTCTCGTAAAGAGAGTGACTGCACTATAGTGCGATTTTTAGATATTTTACTACAATAAATATATAATTGAATTATAAAATAATTATTTTAAAAATATAAAAAATATATTTTTTTCTTTTTTATGGTAATTTTAAGTGCGAACATTTGACCTTTTTTTGTGTAATAATGATTCGCAATCAAAATATTAATACTTCTTTGTCTGGATTGTATGAATTATTTTTACCTATTGCTTCCACCCTAATTTCCCAATTTTTACCTAATTTATAAAATCTTAAACTATCTTTTTCATGATTTATAATTTTTGAAAGTTTATGTTTTATTTCTACGAACTTAGCTGGATCAACACTGCACTCAAAAACTGAATTTTGAACTCTTTGACCATAATCAACACAAACTTTTGCAACCTGTCTTAATCTTCTGACTCCATCTAACTCTGTAGTATTTACATCATAAGTAACTAATATCATCATTTTTTTCTCCTTATATTATAACAGAAATGGAGGATATTCATTAATATCTCCTCTAATATATCTAGCTAGTAACTGTGCTTGTACATAAGGTAATAAGCCTATACTTATCTTTTCTTCAATGTAAGGATGTACTATTTCTTCTTGTTTCTTCTTTTGCCAGGCTTCAATTACAATATTTCTCCCTTTCTCATTCAATAAAACACTCTCATTTTCTTTTTTTTCGAATCCTCTTGAATCAATTTGTTTTCTATTGATTAATGTAATTGCAAGTCTATCAACCATATACGCTCTCAATTCTTCCATCATATCCAGTGCCATTCCAGCTCGTCCAGGTCTATCTGTATGAAAAAAACCAACATAACTATCTAATCCTACACTTTCCAATGCAGATTGAACTTCATATGTCAGTAAGCTATACAAAAAAGATAATAACGCATTTACTCTATCTTTAGGAGGTCTTTTATTTCTTTCATTAAAAATAAAATGTTCTTTTTGTGAAAGTATCATTTCACTAAAATTTGAAAAATAATTTCTTGCCGATTCACCTTCAATTCCTCTTAAGGAATCTTTATTATTGACTGTTTGAATTTTTTTTATTTGCTCCATTAAATTATCTACTGTTTTTTGCACTTTTTCACTATTTATTTTTTCTTTATGATCTCTGATTAATCTCATTAATATTTTTCTAGAATTATTTAACTTTCCAATAATAAAATTTTTAGAAACTTTGAGTGATTTTTCTTCATCATCCGCAATTCTATATTGTTCACGCCTTAAATAAACATTTCCATTCGTTTTTCCTATAAATCTTCCACAAAATTTACCATAAGGTGTTAAAATAGCAATTGATATATGATTTTCATTACATAATCTTATAACGCCTGGACTTATTCCATTGTAATTAAAACAAATTACTCCTTCTAAAATATGTATTGGAAATCTTTTTACTTCTTTATCATCTATTGTTATTACTATATTTTCTCTATCTTTTGATAAATAACACAATTCATTTGTAATGTATAGTGTATTCAATAATTTTCTCATTCTAAATCACCATATATCTTTGAGTTCATATAATTTAAAACATTCTTTTTTTTCTTTGTAATTTTTGGTATGCAGATATCATATAAGGAACATTTTGTACAATTTTTGTAATTCTCTGCATTAGCACTTTTCTTTAGTTTATAATATTCATGCATCTCTAAAGATAACTTTTCTACTAAGTTTCTTAATTCTTGAGTTATTTCAATTTTTTTTCTTTTTTTAGTCATATCATAAAAAAGAAAAGCCTCTTTTATTTCTACATTTAATGTTTCTTCTAAACATATAACTTCTGCAACTAATTGAACTATATCTCTTAAATCCTTTTTTTCTTTTCCTCTCTTGTATTCTACTATTTTAGGAATCCAATATCCATTTTTCCCAAATATTTTTATTCCTTCATTTTTATTGCTTTTCCTAAATTCAACAACATCAAGTATTCCATTTAGTCCAAGTTTCTTAGATGAAATTGGAATACTTCTCGAAAAAAATACATCTTGTCTACTTTCCTTTAAAAAGGGATTGTCTGCATTTTCATGCAAATATTCACCTTCTTTTGTTGCTTCATTATCATCCCACTGTTGTTCAATATGAATTAAACACCATTGTCTTTTACAAAAATAAAAATGTTGTATTCCAGATAACATTAGATACTCGTCTTCTCTAAATTCCTTCAATTCTCTCTACCATACAACTATCTTTATTATTTTCTATTTTTTCATTGTCATCTCCTTCTATTTTCCTATATACAATGTCATATTCTTTCATTTTTTCTTCATCCAATCTAATGTTATAATCCGAATATTTAGTAAACATTCCCATATTTTCTTCTTTATTGTATTTCAATAATTCATATATTTTTGCTGCAGAAACTTTTCCTAATTTTGAATTATGCTCAAACCAAAATAATTCTCTAACACTCATACTTCCTTCAGGTCTTGCTGAAGAAGCATCATTAACAAATAATGTTTTTAAGGCTTCTTTTAAATCTTTTACATCTTCTTCTGTAAATCCTGTTTTTTCAGCAAAGAAACAATTTACACTTCCTTTTACTATGTACACTCCGTATTCAACAAAATGTTTGTTTCCCATAGTATCAGAAGATTTCCCATCTTTTTCCATACCATTAGTACTTCTTGTTATTTGCATTGTTTGGATAGTTACTGGTGATAGACTTTTTGCTAGTGAAATAGATATAGGTCCTCTTACTCCTATTGATTTTTTTTGAAAAGTAATTACTTGTCCAAATCCTCTTACATCTAGCCATTTTTCACAAGATTCTCTATAAATTTCTTCATCTTTTTTTTCTTTTGAAAGTTTTCCAAATTTATTTTCAAACCTTTTTTCCAATGACCTCATTCCATCATCAATTCTGTCATTTGATTTAACAAATATTTCTTTTCCCATATCTTGCCATCTATTTCTTATTTTTCTTTTTATTGCCACATCAGATATTTCTCCATATCCATCATAGTCTGCTCTCGGCATATTTCCATTTAAAGGATCCCCATTGGGATTAGCATTTCTAACTTCTATTGTCAACATAAAATCTATTTTTTTATTCAAAACTTTTTTATTTTCTTCCATTTTTTATTTCCTCCAAATTCTATTTCATACTAAATATTTAATAAAAATTTTTTTTCTACTTTCAGTATATCACAATTTTATAAATATTTTCACTAAGTACTAGTATTTTTTATTTAAAGCAATCATCAAATTTTATTTTTTTATCAATCTTCATCCTTTTTAGATTTAAAAATTTCATTCAATTGATAATAATACCCAAAAATGAAATTTTCTTTTAATTTTTTATTTTTATTATTTTCAAAATTATCTGTTTTCATCAAATTTTCCATTATTTCTTGAGTTTTCTTTTCAAATGTAATGTACAATCCTCTTTTAGAATTTTCAAGTTTTCTTTTATATGGTTGTAATTTATCAAATAAAATGTTCATAGTCTTTCCAGGATTATTTACATAAGCAGACCATAACCTTTGTGCATTAGTTGTTCTTTTTTCATCATCAAAAGTTGCTGCTTCCATTTTTTCAAATATTGCAAGTAATTGTCCATACAAAAAATCTCTATCATTATTATCAAACATTTTTTCATTTACCTCCTTATTTTTATAATCTATATTATATTTTTTAAATATAGAACATGCCATATCAACAATCAAATTCCATTTTTGATCATATTTTTGTCGGTTTGATACATTAAAATACATTTTTTTTACTATATTTAAAGGTATTTTTTTACCATCAATCATAGTAGTAATTAATGATTCCATTAGATCTCTTTTGTATCCTTTTTGATCAAATTCTATTTTTCCATCTTTTTTTTCAATTCCATAAGTATAGTCAATAATCTTATATATTCCAGGATACTTTTTCCATTTTTTCTTTTCTTTATAATTATATTTTATCCAACTAATTGTATCATACCATCTTGATACTCTTTCATAAAATTCAGATTTTGGAAGTTCTCTAAAATATTTTATTGATACTCTTCCATTACTAATTTTATTTACAATCATTATATAGTACTGACTTCTACTATTTATTTTTTCATGATTTCCCGACAAGTATTTTATGATATTTTCATTATACATATCTGCCATATCTACCTTTTCTTCAAAAATTTCTTGATCAAATATATCCAAGTAATCACTTGCATCTCTTGTTACAGAAATATTTTCAAAATTATTAATGTCATCTGAAAACCAATTTACTAAATATGAATTTTCACCTAAAGAAATAGAACTTTTTTTGTTTTCCAATAAATATTTAATCATATTATGAATTTTTTGTGATGTTTCATATCCTATTGATATTATTTCCTCTCCTTTTTTTAATCTTCCAAAATATGTTTCGCTATGATTACTCACTGAGATTAATTTAGAATTACCAAATAGCCCTCTATGTTTTGAAGAACAATATATTTTCTTTCCAGAAATATTACATAATTTTTTAGTATATTTTTCATTTGCATTATTTGTATACTTAATATAATCTTTATGAAGTTGTTTATAATTTGTAATAGAATAATCTTTTAAATCATCAAATAGATTTTGAATCTTAAAAGTAATAAATATTTTATTTACATTTTTAATTTTCTCTTTTTCATTATTATCCAAATATTTTACTTCTATTATTAAATCCGTCTTTCCTTTACTTTTTCTTTCTTCTATTATCGAAAATGAACAAAATCTATCTTTATAGCATTTTTTAAAAATTTCCTCTAAAAAATTTTTTTGATTTAGAAAATTTTTTATGATTTTTAAAAAAGAATAACTTTTTTGATTATTTTCTTTTGAAAAATTTATCCATTTGTCTAAATTTTTTATATATTCTTCATTTTTATTTTTTTCTACAAAATAAGAAATTTCTTCTGCTAATGGATGTGGAGCAATTCCCGAAGATCTACTTATAGAATCTTCTGTTACAGGGAATATAATTTTCTTATTTTTTTCCAAATAATCTGCAAAAATTATTTCAGCATTTTTATCCAATGCAACTTCGATTATATCTTCATCTCTTGATTCTTTATTACTGTGATAAATTGGAAGTAAAACTGTTTCAAAATCAATTTTTTCACTTCTATCAACAAAACCATTTTCTTCGCAATATTCGTAGGACTTATACAATGCTGTCAGAACACTCATCTAATTCACCTTCTTTTTTATAATCCAAAATTTCTTTATCAATGTCTTTCATATTTTTATCATATTCAAATTTGCTTATTGTATAATTTCCAAGTTCACTTTTTATTTGACACTCTTCGGGTCTTATAAATTTAATTTCACCATTTTCCATTTGTATTTGTGCAAATGTCGATTGTAACTTTTCTATTTTTTCTTCTGTTTCATTTGGATAAATAAAAGAATGAAACATTATTCCAAAATTTAAGTTTTCTCCTTCATAATAACTTTTTGTTTTTTCATATTCTTCTTTTGTAATTCTTTTAACTTCTGCAACACATTCCCTACTTCCTAAAAATATATCTCTTCTCCCACCTTTTTCTAAAGACCTTAAAAGTATTTGTTGATGTTTTATTTCCTGTCTATCTTGTTTCAAATTGTCATATTTTAAATTCCATTCAAAATATACTTTCACTAAATATTCAACATTTTTAAGATAAGTATAATAACTTAAATCATTTGAGCCATCTTTAAATATTGTTCTAATTCCTTTTGTTTCAGTAGTTATTTTATTAATAATTTTAACACTGGAAATATAATATATTAAAGTAGGTTTCCAATAAATAGCTTCTGTAATTCCTTTTAAAGCTTGATATGTAGGAACTTGATAAGTAAACTTCTCCCCTCCACCTTTTGTTACAGGATCAGTAAATAAAGCATATTCTCCTTTAACTTTATAGTAAAATGGTTTTGACTGAAATTTTCTTTCCATCTTTTCTCCTTTTTTTTAATATTTATAAAATACTAGTTTCTTAATTCTAAATTATCAATGTACTCAATTCTTCTTTTTCAATTCCTGTTTCCCCATAATATTCATCTAAAAGTATATGAATTCCGTATTCTTTATATTGTTCTAAATATTCCTTCATATTTTCTATATTATAAGCATTTACAGTATATCTCTGTAATTTTTTTAATATTTTTTTTATATCAGCAATTTCATATTGTTTTATTGCTTCTCTCAATTTTTTTATCAATTCATCACTATATTTATCATAATTTACTATAATAGAATCCGTTTCATTATCTATCAAATTAAATTTTAATGCAGCTGTTTTAAATGATTGTGCAATTTGATAATTATTATATGATCTTCCATATCTTTTTTTATATTCGCTACGAGAAACAGTATTTTTGGAAAGAATTGAAAGTAAATCATCACTACCAATTTTATATCTTAATTCTTCTAAATTATTTATATAATATCCACTATAATAATTATCTCTCAACTTTTCTATATTGTCAATTTCTTCTTCTAAAATTTTTGAAGTAGCTTCTATCGAATTTTTTATTTCTTTCAAATATTTAAAATTTTCTTCTGAATAGTTTACTATATAAAATTTTCCTTTGTCTAATTTTCCTTCTCGGTTACCTCTTCCTATAGATTGAATTATAGAGTCTATCCCTGTAATACTTCTTATAACAACATTAAAATCCACATCTACTCCAGCCTCTATCAATTGAGTGCTTACACATATTATTTTTTTATTTTCAGATAATTTTTGTTTTATTTCTTTAATCTTTTCAAGCCTGTGAGTAGCACACATATTTGTACTCAAGTAATATAAATTCCCCTCGTAATTTTCTAATTTTTCTTTCAAATTATCATAAATTTTTTTAACTGCTTTTTTTGTATTTAAAATAACTAAGATGCTCTCATTTTGTTCATATTTTTCAATTATAAAATTCGAAATTTGCTCAGTTTCTAAAGTTTTTATACCATTTTTACCTGCTAAATTATATATTTTTACTCTTTCAAAAACATTTCTTTCTTTTTCATTCATTTTAACTATATCTATGTTTTTTCCATTTTTATTTCCATAAATAACTCTATGTTCTAAAATATCTTTATCAAAACTTGGTTGAGTTGCAGTACAATGAATAACCGTACAATTCATAAAATATTTTAAAAAATTTGTCATTAAATTTGAAATATAAATTGTTTTTTTGGGCAAACTTTGTACTTCATCAACTATTATTACTGAATTTATAAGTTTTGAGAATCTTCTTATATTTGAAGATTTATCTTTAAATAAAGTATTATAAAATTGAACCATTGTAGTAAGAATCACAGGACTATCCCAACTATTTAAAAGATACTGTCTTTTTAGAATCTCTTTATATTTTTCATAATTTTCTGTTTCTTTTGAATCATTATCTTCTTGTGTTATGTTTGAATGGTGTTCCAGTACATAATCGTCGTTTTTCACAAGTCCTTTTATTTCTTCAGCATTCTGTTCTAAAACTGATAGAAATGCTGTAATATAAATAATCCTGTCTTTTTTTTGAAACTTTGCTTGTTCTATAGCATATCTAAAAGAGGTCAACGTTTTCCCAGATCCTGTTGGTAATTCCAGTTTATAAACTCCAGATGTATCTATTTTCCCTCTTTTTCTTGCATTTTCTGACAAACTTTTTCTCAATTCATTTATTTTTGTTTTTTTAGAATTTTTTTCAAAACTTTCATATTTTTCATTTATATTATTTCCTATTTTATCCCACAATTCTAAAATTTCTTTTTCACTAAATTTTTCAATATTTTCTTCTTGAAAAAAATTTTCAGTATCATTTATATCCGCTTCTTTTAAAATTGATAAGATTAATCTTACAATACAAGAATAATAAAAGAATCTTTTCTCCTCTTCTATTTCTTTGATATTTTTTTCACTTGATTTTTGATCCAATTTTTCTTCTTTTATTATATCATTAATCTTTTTAAATATTATTTCAAATTCCTCAAAAGCTTCTGATATGTATTTATTAAAATCAACATTCTCATCAACCTCAAGATCTTTTATATATTTTTTTACATCTTCTTCATAATAATATTTTCTTTTGTCATCTTTTTCTTTATCATAATTTCGTCTTTTTATTGTTCTACTTTCACCTTCACTAGAAATTACATCGTACAAACCATGATGTGAAAATATGACATATTCCATAATTTCTAAAAATAAAAGCCAATCTTTTTTTAATTTTAAATTTTTTTCAACAAAATATCTAACTTTTTCAAACAAAAATCTTGCACCTGCTGATGAATGGTTTATTTTTTCATTTGTTCCATTATAAATATAATTTTGAAAATTTCTATCTGATTTTCCTAAATCATGAAGTAAAGAAACTAAAATTGTAATTTTTTCTATTCCTATTTTTTTGCCTATTTTTCTTGCTTTTCCTGCAACTTGAAATAAATGTTCTTTTAATGTTTGAATATTTTCATCATTTTTATGAGCTATTATTTTTTTTTCCATATTTTTTACTCCCTGAACCTCCCACGACTAAAGTCGCAGGGTTCTAAAATCTTTAAAAATATTTAAAAATTTTCTAACAAGTTTGATAGCACAACAACTATCCTTATTATTTTAGGCATGTTCAGTTCACCCCTATTGTATAGGACAACATTTAAGTCCACAACTTTACTTTTCTTTAGAATATTTAATACTCCATTACAGTCTTCAATCAAAGATATTATATTATATATTCTACATTTTATCTACTAAAATTTTTCCATATGCTTACTAAATTTTCGTGCAATTCATCTCACAACTAAAGTTGCGAGTGTTCTAACTATTGCCAAATTAAACATCGCATCATCATACCCCCTCATTTTTTCTAATTCTGATTACTTGTATTTAATACTTTTTAAAATTTTATTTTTTACTTAAATACTTTTACACAACTTTTTATAATCATTATTTATCCAGTTTCTATAATTTATCCAAATTGCATCATAAAGCGGTTCGCCTACCAATTTTTGAACATATAATTTTCCTTCTGGAAAATATTTTTTATTATGGACTTGAATCGTAGTAACAACCTGATAAATATCATCGTGCGGAATAGTTTTATAGTCTTTCGTTGACAGCAAAGGAAGTAAATAGCACTCATTATCAAAATCATACACCCAATCATCCATTAATCTGACATTATAACCACAATGTATCATTTTATCAAACAAAACTTCAGCCATCGTAAAGGCAAAATCTCCTTCGTGTCCTCTATCCATTTCCTTCAAATTACCAAAATTTCCTTTCAGTTTTTTCCAAGAAGGTTTTTCGACATATTTTAGCTTAATTTTAGGCAAAAATTCAAATTCCGTTATTTTTAACCACTCACTTTTCTCGAATTTATTGTCAAGTATGAAAAATGTTTGACTTTTACTATATTCATAATCCTTCCAGTTTTTCAAAATTTCTCTGTAATAAAGTTCAGTATTTCCTTCTGGATTTAATTCATTACCGTATAAACGATTATCATCTATACGGCAATCTACATAAAAATCACCTTTATCAAATTCTTCAAGATAGCTTCCGTAATTATTATATGGATATTTTAAAAGAGAAATATCAATCTTAGAATCTTTTAATGAAATTTTTTCTTTAATAAGTGAAAATATATTTAATAAAAAATTTTCTTCCCTTTCTTTTCCTTGATATTTTTCTTCATCATAGTTATATATTGTTTTTACATTTCCAGAAACAATGATTTTTTTCTTTCCATTAATTTCTATTCTTCTCAAATCTTTTTTATCAGGATTTATTAATTTTAAATAGTTAATTCTATCATAATTGAACCAATTTTCAAAAGCCTGTACCAAGGAATCTTTATAATTAAGGTTCATTTGAGATCCATTCCAATTTTTCATTCCTTCAGGAAAATATTTTTCGTGAAAAAGATGAATATTAATGCTCACTGACATTTTTTTATCAGTAGTTCCACCCCCGATAAACAAAGGTAATAAATAATATCCAGTTTCAATCTCATAAATATACTGATATTCTCCTATTTCCTTTAATTCTACTTTTATTCCTTTTTCTGTCAAAAATTCAGAAAATACTTCTGCAATCTTCATTTTTTCTGGACTTTCATAATAATAATCCAAAAGCTGCTGTGTATCGTATTCTAATACACTAGGCAATTTGTTTTCAAACTCGCTTAAATTCTTATTCACAAAAAATTCCTCCTAGTTTTTGTCAAATTATTTCAAAGCCATTTCAGTACAAATTAACCAAATTTCAATTATTTTATTGCATGCTTTCTTCTGCAATCTCCATCTGCACTGAAATATCCTCTTCTTCATAATTAAAGACTCTTTCAATTCTGTCTTTCAAAATTTTCAAATATTTTTCCTTATATTCTTCATTTCGTTGCATTTTATTAATTTCACATTCCCAAATCGTAATCACACTAATATCCATCTCAAAAAGTTTCTCATAAACCTCAATATCCCTCTCCACATTTCTTTTGAACTTCTTTTCCCAATACTCCGTGTTTGTCTTAGGAAAAGTTGCAATTTTACAATTTTTATGCCTATGCCAGAAACACCCATTTACAAATATTGCTGTATTATATTTCAGAATAAAAATATCAGGTGTTCCTGGAAGCTGTGAATAGTTCACTCTGTACCTATATCCCATTTTATAAAGTAATTTACGGATATAGATTTCAGGTTTTGTATTTTTGGATTTTATTCTTGCCATGTTCTGGCTTCTTGTGAGAGGTTTTTTCTTTTTCATTTTTCCACATCCTTACGGACATTTACCCAGTATCAACTATACATACTCTTCCTATTAGTGCTGTAAGTGCTAATATCGCTGTTTCCAGTATTACTGCACAAAAACTTAACATTATAATGCAAAATATCAATAAAAATAGAAATTACTATTTTTTTATAAATTTCATAAAATCACCTTTTACTTATTTTTTAATTGCATCTAAAAACTCATCAAAACTATCAGAAATTGCACAAAAAAAGAATAATTCATAAATATTAATATACACTTCTCCAGTTCTTCTTTCAATGAATAACATAAATTCTTCATCTTCCGCAATTGGAATCAAATCTTCTTTTTTAAACTCTTCAATTTCTGTTTCTCCAAATAACATTTTATACATTTGAAACCAATGTTTCTGCTCATTTTTTACTTCTTCATCTTCAAAAAACAACTTATTTGGAATGTCTATTTCCATTTCATCAATATTGTATTTTTCATTTAACAGTTCGCTAACTGCTTCCTTTTCCATTCCTGTAAGCATTGGCAAATATGAAAAACAGTAATCCTTTATTTCGTCAATTGTTTTTTTAGAAATTTTATATTTTGCACGATTTTTTATAGCTAAAGCATCAAATTTTTCAATTTCATCTTTATATTTTTTAATATTTATTTTATTCAAAAATTCTGAATTAAAATATTCTCTTTCTTCATTTTTCCTTTTCCAAGAATTTTCATAATCAATTATATTATTTTTCATTAAACCCTCAATTCCTCCCTATCTTCCACAATCTCATCCTTATACTTATCCAAAATCGGATTAATCTCATTCTTCACAAAATCTTCAGTCTGCTTCCCAGCAAATCCAGTATAATTAGCAGAAACCAAGATTCCTTCCATATCTTCTGCTTTAAGTCCTAATCTACCGTCTTTTATAATTCTGTCAATTAATCTGTTAGGATTTCCATTCAATTTAATTTCTTTTGTTTCTTCCATCGAAAGTTCTCTAATAATTTCGTGAACTTCTTGTCTGTCCATTCCTTTTTTAACTGATTCCATAATGATATTTTCAGTCGCCATAAACGGCAATTCCTTTTGAATATTAGCTTCAATTACTTTTGGATAAACAACAACTCCATCCATAATGTTAAGCCAAATAATTAAGATTGCATCAACTGCCAAAAATGCTTGTGGAATAGACAATCTCTTACTTGCAGAATCGTCCAATGTTCTTTCAAACCATTGTGTTGCAAAAACTAATGCACCTGTTTGTGAGCTTGAAATTACATATTTTGCAAGTGATGAAATTCTTTCACTTCTCATTGGATTTCTCTTGTATGCCATCGCACTTGACCCAATTTGATTTTTTTCAAATGGTTCTTCCAATTCTTTCAAATGTTGCAACAATCTAAAATCATTTGTAAATTTATGTGAAGACTGAGCAATATTTGACAATAAATTCAAGATTTGTGCGTCCACTTTTCTATCATAAGTTTGTCCTGAAACACCTTGTTTTTTACCAAATCCAGCTTTTTCAGTAACCAATTCATCCAACTGTTTTACTTTTTCAAAATCTCCTTCAAACAATTCTTTAAAACTAGCCTGAGTCCCAGTAGTCCCTTTAACTCCTCTAAATCTCAAGTTTTCTAATCTAAATTCCAATTCTTCAAAATCAAGAAGTAACGAATGAAGCCATAAAGTCGCTCTTTTTCCAACAGTAGTAAGCTGTGCTGCTTGGAAATGAGTAAATCCTAAAGTTGGCAAATCTTTGTATTGCAACGCAAAATCTCTCATTTTTTCAATTAAGACAAGCAGTCTTTTTCTAATAACTAAAAGCCCTTCCTTAATTTGAATCAAATCAGTATTATCTCCAACATACGCACTTGTCGCTCCCAAATGAATAATTTTTCTTGCATTTTTAGCTTGTTCTCCATAAGTATGCACATGAGCCATAACATCATGTCTCAATTTTTTCTCGAATTCAGCCGCAACTTCAAAGTCAACATCATCTTTATATTTTTTTAGTTCCTCAATTTGTTCATCAGTAATAAAATCAAGCCCAAGCTCTTTTTCCGCCTCTGCCAAATTTATCCACAATTTTCTCCAAGTTCTAAATTTAAACTCTGGTGAAAAAATATGCAACATTTCCTTACTTGAATATCTCTCCGCCAACGGATTTGAATATATGCTCATATCTGCCATTTCTAATTCCTCCTAATTATT
>ERZ773197.1514-NODE-1514-length-15838-cov-2.733637_pt1 | contig 15838 bp, 13 predicted proteins | sample MGYA00580999_ERZ773197 | MGnify/ENA primary metagenome ERZ773197 (study PRJEB29015, sample SAMEA2738166) | human oral metagenome | biome: human oral; feature: human-associated habitat; material: saliva | place: China | collected 2185 ...
CTTAGATACTTATTTTTTTATTGACAATGTACATTTTCAATTAGACGTGATGCAATTTTCTGTGTTCTTCGTCTGTCTTTCTCGTGGAGTGTGGCTGCTAATTTTTTTATTATTCAGGAGAAATAGAACTGAAAGTTTGATGTGTTTTTTGTTTAATAAATCTATAAATAACACACTCCATCGTGACAACCGTGGCGAGGAGCTTCGTCTTCCTCGTCCTCTTCTGTGTCCTCTGCTGCAATGGGCTTGTCCGTCAGAATCTTTAGGAGGCGTTCTTCTAAGAGCTCGTATGGAGCATAGCCTTCTTCGAGTTTATAGCGATCAGTACCGTTGATGAGCATGAGGGTGGGGTAGACTTCCGCGTAGTCGTTGACGCGGTTGTAGCTTTCTTCGGCAGCCTGTTTCACTTCCTCTTTTAGGTATTCGCGGAGTAGGTCTTCAGAATTGATACCTATAGTTTCTCCAATTTCAGCAAAGAGAGTGGGATTGTCCAAGAGGAGGCCTTTGTGGAAACGTGCTGCAAGCAGCGCATCGGCAAAAGCAAAAGCTTTATTGGGAGCTATTCGCTTGACAGCTTCTATGGCGCGGCACGACGCGTCACTGTTCCAAAGAGCGTCTTCCTCGCTGAGAGCACGCAGATATCCTTCGCCCATTTTGCGCCCCGTATCGCGCTGCACTTTCTCCATAGAGCGAAGTATGGCGCGCTCCATTCGTGGCGTGTAGTGCATTTCATGTTCGCCACGAAGCATTCCTGCGGGTAACAACTCGAAGTCAACGACCTCGTGGTAAGTGTTATAAAGCTTCAGAATGTTGGGAGACCCACCGTAGCACCAAGAGCAGTAAGGGTCCATCACATATATGATTTTCATCTGTCCAAAAGGGGAGTTCTTTTCTGTCATAATCGTAAAGAATAAAATGTATAGAAACAAAAAAGCGACATTCTGTGAGGAATATCGCTTCTATAAGTGGTACCTCCAGGAATCGAATAAAATTGATAAGTGGCTGTATTTCTTTGAGTTTATATTCAGCAAAAGACCTAATCTCCCGCTATTGCTCCACCGATTTGCTGCAATGCTTTGCTTCTTTTTCGTGGGTGATATTCTCATCTATGTGCAAAGGTAATAGGATCCACGAGAAAGAGCAATTATTCTCCGTTTTATTTTCAGAAAACAATTCATTTGGAGTTCTCCCTTCCTTTTTCGCATAGTGACGGTAGTCTGACTTATGAAGAAAATTTTGTGTTGATCTATCTATTTGTATCCGACTCTAAGTTTGCCACGATATTCTTATATCGAGATCACTCTTTATTACTTTATTCCGATGATAGCATGGTATGTAGTTTTATCTTCTTAATTTCTCAGTTACAACGGAATTTTATCTCCAAAACGTTGTAAGTTCCGAGCATGCAAGCGATAATATCATTCCCTTTTGTCTAAGATTCATCGTGGGGGAATAGCCCTATCAGTACTATAATGTTTTTCTCAGTCTTTCTTCTACTAATGGAGTACGTAATGTTTCTTCCCGCACTGCACATTTATTTCAGAATATTGTGGTTCGGATAGAGAGAAAGTGTGCCTAGCCATGTGGTTGTTTTCAACAATAAAGATGCCACTCATGTATTTTGGAGGGAGTAGCAATGTCTTTTCATACCAGAAGACATAGGGAATTGCATAAAAATCTAATAATCAATAGATTAAAATGATTTTCGATAAAGATAGGCAACGATAAGGAAACCAGTGATCTTCTATACTCTACCTTATTTTGCCATTTCAAAGAACCACTTTGTCTGTTGCAGAGATAAGGGGATATCGTGAGAAAATAGAAACCTTTCCAAATTATTTTCGTAAAGCCGTCCGTTGAGGTGGCTTTCTGTTTTCCGTGTATTCTCCTCTTCCTATGATAAAATGAGTCCTTAAAGACTGTGTTTTTTGTTTTTGTCTTACTTCTCTCCCTGCACATCCTCCACTTATGCCCGTGTATTATGTCGGGATCGGTTGTTCGTTGTCAGCGGCAAAGGTAGTTCCGGGCTTCTACGGACAAAAAAGGTCGGGGCGGCAAGCCGTTTAGACGACAATCTCCACACTTCCATTTCATTGCAGGTAGTATTCTCGCCGTAAAACCTTGTTTGTCCTAAGCCCTCCTTTTTTTACGCCACTGAAACGAAAAAGACTTCCCCGACGGAAAAAACGTATAAGATGCAGGATATACGAGATGTAAGAACAAGGAGATTAGAACAAATCTGTTATGAGTGAGTATCAAATGTACTTTGTAAAGCAAACTCCATCAATTTAATCCAAAGATTCAGGCTCTTCTTCGTCTGTACTTTCAGCGACAGAGGCATCAAATTGAAGAAATATTCCTAAGAAAGCATCTTCTTTATAGAAGTAGTTCGGAATATCTTCGCCCTTTTCCTTTATGAAGTGAAAACCATAATTTGCATATTCCTCCATTGACTGCATCAGCATATCAACCGCCTTGCGCAGTGATAAATCTCCTTTATCCAATGCGATGAAATCTATATCGGAACGAGCAATAAGGGCGGCAAACATATAATCTCTGATTTTGGGGTAAGGTGTACGCCCCAATCGTTTTTCTATGTTGCCCCAATTTTCGATAGCCCAACCAAATTCTTTTCTTTTTGTGGTATCTTCTATCAATGGACGGCGTTGGTTGGCATACAAGCCAATAAAAAACGCCACAATGTACAGTTCGTAACCAGCACCGAATAGTTTTCCACGGGCTTCACGCAAAGATGTTTCACCCTTGCCATAATCGCAGTAGGTCTTTATCAAATCCTCGTATTTTGTTTCCCATTGCGGATTACGAGCCGCCCACTTATCATATAATTTCTCTGTTGCCATAGCCTATTTATTTGACATGTTCAATTATTGTTTGAATTGTTGACAAATCTTCCTTGTCAAAACCTTCCGCTTTGCTAATTTGATAAACCGCACAAGTGAGTTGGTTGAGTTTCTCTTGATTCAGTTTCTTTGTTTTTGTGGCATAATCAATTTCCAACAAGTCTTTCGTAACAATTATACACTGCTTGTCAAGTTTGTCGATGATGTTATAGAATACATCTTCTTTGAACTCACCAAACGATGATGTCGGAGCATCAAAAATGAGAGGATAATCTTGCTCTCTTCTCCTTGTCGTAATGTTTGAGATGGCAAACAAAACGGACATATACATTGTGGTTCGCTGTGCACCGCCAGGATTTGAAATCACTGTTCCGTTGGAACTATACAATTGAATGCGGGCAGAGCCATCGGCTCTTTTTATAATGCGTATCTGACCTCGGAAATCATTTTCGTTCAACAACTCAAAGTATTTGTTGGTCTCGTTTTCAAGCATTGTCAAAAACTCATTTACATTTCTGTCTTTTGCCTTGGCAAAGGCTTCCATAATGAGTTTGAGCGTTTGATGAATCAGCTGACTTCTTTTTATTGCATTGTTTGATGGTGCGATTTCGTTGAATGCATCGGAAATGCTCTTGCGTTCTTTTTCGAGGTCGGCAAGTTGGCGGTTTAAGTCTGTCAATCTGATTTCTGCCCTGTTCTTTCTTTCGGACATTCCTTTGTAATCTTTGAATCCTTTTTCAAGGAAAGACTCTGAAATGCCTTGCGTTTGAATCAATAATCTTGCTTTCTCGTCTTCTGCCTCTTGCAAATCCTTAATCGCTTGTTCTAAACGTTGCTTATGTGCTTGTATCAGTTCCAATCTATCATATACAGTTATGGCAATTTCAGCAATTTCCTTTTCGTTCCAACCTCCCAACCGATTAGAAATTTTGTCTATTTCCTCAACATAGTGGTTTGGGAAATATGGCTTTTCTTCCTCCTCGCTTTTGCTTTTCGCTTGCGAATTGGCAAGAAATTCATTCAATTTATTGACCATAAATTCATATTCAGGCGTTCCTTTATGTGCGGGACGATTACAAACCTTGCAAATTTCATCGTCAATCATTTCTTGCATGGTTTCTTTATTGGGAACGTACCACGGAAGTTTTGTCGCACCATTGGCAAGAGCGTTGGCCATTTCTTGCTTTCCTTTCTCTATGGCACGGCGTTCTGTTTCCGCTCTGTCAAGTTTTCTTTTCTCCCTACTGATAGCCGATGCCTTTTTCTGAAACTCCTTCAAGACACTTGGAAAGGCTCTCAAAATCCAATAATCATCTAACAATTGTGCATTGTAATCAATCGAAGTACGAGCCTTGTATGTTGCAACCTCATTTTGTTTGGCTTCAATTCTCTTTTTTATCTCCTGATATGCTTCACAAGCATCTTGGTTTTCTTCTAATTTTTCCAAACTCGATGTGAAATCAGATATGGCTTGTTCTTGTGTGCGAACATCGTCTTTCACGTTTTGAATATCATTCAAGTTCCTTATTTTGTCAGATTCCAACTGCTGAACCTTTTTTGTTTGGGCTTTGTCCTGTTTCAAAGCCTTTATTACAACCGCATCGGAATCTCTTTCAAATTTTTCGGTAAGGTCAACATAATCTTCAAATTGACGAATATTTGAAAAAGTGTCCACCAATGTTTTCAATGCTGTGTTATTGTCGAAAATATCCAATTGACTTTCACCTTTGAACAAACAATATTTGCGAATGGCAGTATCGAAACACGCTTCCAATAACTGCTTGCCATTTCTTGACAAACGTTCAGAGCCTCTATCCTCATATCCGATAAATTTGTAATCGAATGTGCGGGCAGAATTTTCGGTTTGTTTCTCAAAACTAAAACTCTTTTCAATCTCAATAATACCATCGTGGTCGAATACCAGAGAAACAACAACTTCATCAATATCGCCAACTTCCATTTCTGACTTTCTCTTTTCAGAGATGTTTGTGGCACTCTTGTTTTCAGTGGCAGTGTCGAACAACCATTCCAATGCCTCGAAAAAAGTGGTTTTCCCATCTCCGTTGTCTCCGATAATCAGCGTAAGACCTTGGGCAAACTCAAATGTGTTATCTCCGTAATAACTACGAAAATTTTTGATGTTCATGCTTTTGAGTATCATATCTTTCCGTTTAAGTAGTTATTGATTTCGTTATAAAGTTGCTTATCGGTTTTGTCTTCATTTTTGCCCTCGATGATTTTGGCAATAGTGCAAACCAAATAATTATCAGATTGAAGTGCTTCATCAACCGTCTCATAATCAGAAGGATTAAACGGATACTCCTCTGCAAGTTTCTCGTTTTGCAGTACGGATTGTAGCACTCTGTCGCTATTTGTCAGATATTTGGCCATAATTTATTATTTGAAAATTGATATTACATATTTGTTCAGCACATCGTCCAACTCGCAAATCGTATCGTTCAAGTTTTCAGACAACAATGCAAAATCACGGACACGCCTCAACTCGCTTTGCACAAGGCTTTTTTCCAAAGCGTAGCATTCTTCATCGAACACATTGTCGGGTATTACGATGAGGTCGTGAATGATGGCGAAGCGTTTGTCTTTGTGTGTTCGCAGAACACGACCACGGCGTTGAATGAATTGGCGTGGGTTTCCTGTGCTTGCACAGAAAATAGCCAATTCGCTTCGCGGCACATCAACACCTTCGTCCAAACACTTCATCGAGGTAAGCACATCAATGCAGCCATCGGCAAAGCCTTTGAGCATGGCATCGCGGTCGGTTGATTCGGAAGTAAACTGACGGACAATGATATGGGAATCCATATCACGAACAATGCGGGTGAAATCATCAATCAGATGTTCGGTTTCGGGGTCGGAAGCGATGGAGTCGGATTGGTCGAAAATATCAGCCTCGAAATTGTCGGGCTTGTTGCCTTCGGGAACATAGACCAACGTGTATTTCAGACTGCCTTTTTCTTCCATACGCTGTTGAACAATCTGTTGGAAAGCGGACAACTTGTTGGCTGCTTTGTGAATGATACGTTTGCGTTTCAGTAAAAGCATTTTCAATCGTTCCTGACTTTCCTCATCGTGAAAGCCCATTATTTTGACAATCTTCTTTGAAAGTTCAACATATTCAGCCATTTCGTTTTCGGTCAGTCGAACAATGTGCGGATAGTAATAGTAACGGCACAAAGCACCATTCTTAATGGCTTCAGCCATTGAATATTCAAAGGTGTAATTGTCGGCACAGCCAAAGAAATCCATCAGTTTGCGGTTGCCCGTATCGTCAAACTGCCTTTCGGGTGTGGCAGAAAGCCCAATGCGGCGCAAATATTTTATATCCGAAAGGCGTTGAGCCATCAAACCACCGCCCATATTGTGAGCCTCATCTGCGATAAGCAAAAGTTTGTTTTTGGGGAATTGGTTCAGTTCCATAAAAACATTGGAGCGGACAAACGAAGCGTAAGTTGATATGATAATGTAGGACAAGTCGTTGTTGGCCTTTGTTATTTCGAGCAAGCGAAGATTGGCAACAGCCGATTTCCAATTGTTATACTTCGAGCAAACCTTTATAATAGTACTGAAATTGAACTTTTTACATTCAATTTCCCATTGTTCGACAAGTGTAATGGTTGGAACAAGAATAATGGCTTTGTAGTAGCCTAACTTATTGTATATCTCAAGCAGACAATTCAGCGAGGTAATGGTTTTGCCCGTACCTGTTGCCATAGCAAACAAGCCTTTCTGCTTGTTATTCTTCCAATTATCGAATGCCTGTTTCTGATATTCACGTGGACCAGATTCGTATGGGAAACGAGGCTTGCCAAAATCAATTGGTTCAACGACTTCGCCTTGCTTCTTGATTTTCTCTATCTCAATTTCAACCTTGTTTTTGGCTTTATCTAATGCCTTAATCACAGATTTTGGCAATGATTTATCGGCAATATCCTGTTGGATAAATTTGTACTCATCTTCAAGCAAATCTTTCAGTTCCTTGTTCTTGAACGATTCGGCAATGTGGGTTTTCACTTTGTCGGTCGGAACAAAAACAACATTCTCATCTTTGCCTGTGAACACAAGTTCAAATTCGCCATTGATTTTGTTTATTGTAGCAGATGAAGGGTTACCGTCCCAATCGCAGAAAGCCGTAAGGCTTTCGATGTTGTCAATCAATGCCGACCATGAAAAGTTGCAAGAGCCATCGAAGCCAACTTTATTCACGCCATCGCTGAAAACGCCTGTTTTGGTGTGAGAAATGCCAATGCCGTCTTTGGGGGCAACGATTCTTATATCAAGTCGATTGTTACGGATAAGCCACGCAAGACAATCGAAGAAGTGAGCATCACGCTCCGAAAGTGTGTTTTTCAGTTTCTCAATGTCTGTAATATCAAAAAACGGAATTGGTGTATCAAGTTCACCGTTGGCAATGGCGTTTTTGTCCTGTTCGGTAAGAATGTCATTTACAATCAGATTCATACGACCACCATTGTAGAGGAAAGAGGCGAAACCGTCAGCCAAAATATTGATTGCTGAAGAAGAAAAGAAGCCCAACATCAAATCGAACCGTGTAGCATTAGACAGGCAATCAGAGAAGAAACCTATCGGCTCCCACTCTGTCCGCGATTTAAAATGGCGGTGTGCCGGAAATGTTACCTCTTTTAGCATCTATATAAAACAATTAGCACAATTAATTTCATCATCTTCAAACATATCTATCAGCAATTTGCTTTTGCTCTTTGCTTTCAAGTCTTCTGTTTTCTTTATGTGGTCGAGTTTGATTTGGCGGACACGCTCGGGACGAATCAGTTTTTCAAGTGGTTCGCCTTGAATCCATGTGTAGCCATCTTTCTCGTATTCCATTGCCTTTTTGAACAGGTCGGGGTGTTGCTCATAGAGCCAAATCCATTCTATTTTCTGTTGGAAGAAACAGAAATAGCACCCTGAACGACTGCGGCAATATTGACCGATTTTGCCGTCAACCTCAAAATCAATGAGGTTGTAATATGCGGGAACCCCAACTCCACTTTCTTCCAGTACTCTTAAAATATCCTCTTTGCAAAGTACATCTTCGTTATCAAGCAAGGGAAATGAATCCAACTTGCCCACAGGATAATCGGTGTATTCTTTGAGGAATGCGAAAACGGCGTGATTAAATGTCTTTATATCAACATCGAGCAAAGCATTGAGTTTCTTCGAGTAGAAGAAATCTTTTGTCAGTGGTGCAATAATGAATTTCTGTGCTTGCTCGTAAACATCATCGTTGGCAACAGAGCGGTAGCAATCGTTGAACTTGTCGATGCTGGCATTGCCTAAAACCTTGTTTATGACATCTAAACTCCAAATATTTCTTCGAAACGGAAAAATGGACTGAATATTAGGCTTCGTAGAAACATATCCATCACGGTCTTCATCACCACGAATACCTACGTATGAAATCGCCATGTCGTTACCTACGTATTTCTCAAATTCGGCTAACTTCATTTTCTGTGTACACCAACGCTGCTGAACTGATGGTAGAAAACCGCCGTTGATTTTCAAAAGGTGGTCGAATGGTGTTGGTTCGGGGCTGTCTTTAGCGGCTTGAAGCGTGGTTATCTTGCCCAAATATGATCGCAATCGCTCAACAAGTTGCTCTGTTTCAACCAATTCGCATTTGGTGTCGCAAGTATAGAAATCAATATCGAACGTTGGATATTTGTCTTTCAGATAAATAGCCAATGCTGCACTATCCTTGCCGCCTGATATGCCTAATACGTGTCTGACTTTATTCATTGTAATTTCTTTTTTATCAGGTTAATAAGTGCCGCCACATTGACGGTGTTATCGGCAGAAAGCAATTCTTCAATTCTCTTTTCCAACTGACTGACTTCCCGAATGCTTTCCTGCGGAACAACAACCTGTTTGGTTATTGCACCCTCTTTATTTTGGGTAATATGCAGACGGACAATTGATTCATTGTCAGTTTTGTGCATTTCAACATAATCGTCAAGTTGGAACAATTTATCGCGTAACGAAGTGAGCAAAAACGCCTTTTCGGTGTCTTTTATCTTTTCCAGCGGCTTGTTCAAAACGGCATAGCACACTGATTCAATCCACGTTGTACGATTGTCGAAGTTGCCTGTCAGTCGGGAATGGAAATTCCTGACATCGTTAGGCATCAAAGCCACCTTGACGGATTTATACCTACTATCGATAATCGGCTTATATGCTGAAAAATCAGTCTCTTTTATTTTTAGAGCTTTGAGAATCTGCTGTTCGATTGATTTTACATAATCATCGTAGCAACTTCTCAAATTCCGAATGGCGTTTTGCAAGACGGATACGAAACTGTCAATTGCTTCGGAATTCTGTGTCAGAACCACTTCGCGAAATCCTAACGCTTCGGGCAAATGCTCAAAGAAAGTTGCTTCTGGGTCGGTCGCCTGTGCAATAACATCACGAAACTTTTTTGTTTCCGAAGAAATATCTTTTGTCGTTTGAGCGTAGGTGTTTAACTGCTTGTAAAACGTAAGGAACGGACGAATAGTTTCAATAAAAGCATTACTATTTAACTCCGATTTCTGCAAATTGATAGCTTCACGATATTTGTCAAAAAAGATTTGTTTAACACCTTTTACACTAAACGACTTTACAGACAAACCGTTTGGATTGCGGTAGAGTAAATCCAAAACATCTTTGTTGATGAACGGGACGTAAGAATCGCCGCTGTATAGTGCAAAATCATCTTTCTTGATTATCAGGAATGACGGAAGCCAACATTCAATAAAGCCCTGCTTTATGCCGTATGGCGGTTCTGAAAGTATGGTAGCAAGTTCGCCGATTTTGAGCTGTTTCTGCTGTGCCGATTTCAAAAAGTCCATACAACAGTTCCATAGCGGCATAAACGATGGCTCGGTTGGTTCGCTGAAACCGAAAGTATTATCTGCGGAAACGTGGATTCCAGTGCTTTTCATCATAGTGAGATAGATAGACTTTTCGGGAGGAAACTTGTCCTTGTCGAAGCCAATATCTTCCTTTTCTCTGTTTTCAAGCAGAGCATTCAAATAGTTCTGCCGGGCAACCGACATTGTACCGCTTGGACGGTGCTTGTTGATTAACTCATTTTTGAAGACAGGTGTGGCACTGTAAATGGTATCGGAAATGACAGAAAGGAATTTCATCAGATCCTTTTGTGAGCGAATGCAGTCAATACATTTGCCATTGAAAACCCACTGAACATTGTCAGAGAAAAAGCTGTCGGTTACTGACTTGTTCAACAGCGATTTCTCGTATTCAATAAGGCTTTCGATTTCCTTGTGTGCCACTTTGTCGTTTTCATCTTTGATGTAGAAATCACGCACCCAATACAGTTTGTCGATTTCAAAAATGTGGTCGATAATCTCTTGGGCATTCTTGAAAACACAATAGGCAACGGCGATACCTTTCTGCAACAAACATTCGTCTGTTATGGTGGAGTAGCCGTTGTCTTTGGCAAAAATCAAATCAATAATGCCATCAATTTCACCCTGACGGACTTTTGTGATAGGTTCATCTGTTATCTGATACTCAAAATAGCGTGGCGTTCCTGTTCGGTAGTAATGAGCATTGGCGATTGAAATGCGGAATGTAAAAAGTTGCTTCAACTTGTCAATGTAGTCATCTGTGCGCTTACATTCGAGAGAGGCGTTGTAAAGCCCCATTTCAATATCAACATCAGTACCCTCAAACAGAATGTATTTCGATTTGTATTTGGCAAAACGTATTATTTGAGCCTTTTCCAATTTGCCCATCAATGGCAGAATATCATTGCCCCCCATTGACAATCGGGCATATTGAGCAAGGAAATCAGAATCTATTTTGGTTGCTGAAGAGGCAAAAATGTTGAGCAATCCAATAACCTTGACAAGTCCGATGGCTGTTTCAATTTCCGATTCTTCCAACGGAAGCCCCTCAACACGCTCAATGGCAATTTTGATTGCCGACCAATTTGTTGAATCGGCGTTTACCTCGGTCAAGGACGAATGGAAATTGTATTGAACATAATCGTACACATTTGTAAGGTTATAAAGAGAATTGTTCGATGCAGAGAAATTGGCAATGGAATCATCGCCCGTGGCCTCTAAAAACGAGAACAAAGATCTCTCGTTCTGCCCGTAACGCTGATTGGCTTGCGTAAGAATGTAGGCGGCGAAAATATCCATCGGATATAGAGCCGACACGACACCTGATTTCAGATTGTCGTTGGTAAACTTCGACTTAATAGCCAAATCTACGATTTGGCGAATGGCTTTGTTGTTTGAAGCCTTGCGTTTGGCTGCCATTTTTGTGGCGGCGAGATTCAGCAACTGCTCAATGGGTTCTTTGAAAACAATATCCTGAATACGACCTTTTACTTTCGTCCATTCCTGCTTTTGTTCAAGTTTCAAATCCTTTGCGTATGCGTTGAAACCTTGATGCAGTGTGGTAAGCAGAAGAATATCCTTACCAGTGTCGTTGACATACTCGCAGAATTGCTGTAGGAAATACATTTCCTTTTCTGGATTGTTTTTTGCAGCGTGTTCAAGCACTTTACCAAATTCGTCAATAACGAATACCAAGAGCGAATCATCTGCTTTGCAGTTGTCGTATAAACAATCCAATGCCGTAAAAATATTAACTCTTTTACTTGTATTGGGTTGAATATGATGATAAAGCAAATCTATTAAAGGAGTATAATCTCCGACAATGTTTATGAAACGAAATTTTGTAAAGCCGTTGAACTGTCCTTTATTTCTGATTAAGGGATTATCGATTGGAAGATTTCCATTTAAACATTGCATTAAAGCCAAAAGGAAACTCGATTTTCCTGTGCCGTATGAGCCAATCAAGCAGAAGGAGTGTATTCCAGCGGTGAATGAATCAACTATTTTGCCAATGGTTTGTTTGGCATTAGCTGTTATAATGTAGTTGAAGGCCTTATCCTTATCACGTTCTATATTGACCGATGTTGAAAACTTCATCTTTCTTTTGATTTGTAATACATATTCAAGATTTCCAACTCGTTGAAATCCTGCTTTACAGCAAACAGTTGTTCACCAGCTGAATTGTCGAATGTTATGTTGAAATTTATGGCTGTCAATTGGCTGAAAATGTCGTATAGTTCGCCTTGCGACAGGCAAAAGACAAGAGCAAGTTCAAGCATTTTGTCAAACTCGACAACTTGACTGCCATCTGATATTTTGTGAATGGCATAGAAGAAAATCAAAGGATTGATTTTCGCTTTCGTGGGATAGTTGAACTCATACAAATCTTTCTCGATACGCTTGATTAGGTTCAAATCGAGTAAGATAGCGGAATAATCCTCGTAGATGTTGGTGTTGGGAGAAACATACATTCTCAACAACATTGCAATGTCCTTGTTGATGGTGTTGTCGTTCCAAACAATGCCGCTGAATGCCTTGTCGAGATTCTTACGCTTCAGAAAAGCAAAGATGTTCGCTTTGGAAAACTCTTTTCGTTCCTTGTGGAAATTGAGAAAAATCTGCCTGTAAATGGTTGCGTAGTTGGTGTAAATCAAATTCCAATGCAGCAGCCAAAGGGTTTGGATGTCTTCAACAAACGGATCGCAACCTGTTTCCGTGTCGAAAATGAAATCAGCCAAAGGCGATATTTCATTGTCTTGGTTAATCAGACCGAAAGCCCGAAGCCAATACCTGATGGAACTGACCATATTTTTGCCTACGCCCAAAGCGACAACAGCATCTTCATCATTGAATGAATGACCGTCTTTCACAAAGTCGTAGCCTTTTTTTAGCCACAGACTTTTGCAAGCAAAAGTTTCGTGGCCGGAAAATGTATATTTATTTATAAGCATAAGGATTTCTGTAATTTATAGCTCTAGAGAATTTTTATCAAGAAGAAAATCATAAATACTAATTGTGGTTATTCCCTGTTCATCTCTTGTAACGGGGCATTCTTCACCTATAACGATTATCTTTTTGAATGAATCATCCACTTTTAATAAAGATGCTCGCTCTTGTTTCACTTTTTCTTCTGTTCCCATTCTGTATGCGGATTGAATGTAGTACCTTCGGCTTCCAAGATTGCAGACAAAATCAACCTCCAAAGTGGAACGTTGTCTTTTTCCATCATCTTTGACATTTACAATAGGAACAGCCCCAACGTCTACATTAAATCCACGAACACGCATTTCATTATAGATAAGGTTTTCCATCAAATGACTCTTTTCATATTGCCTGAAATTGATACGAGCATTACGCAACCCTAAGTCCATGAAGTAATATTTGAATGGAGAGTTTATATAGCGTTTGCCCTTTATATCATATCGAGTTGCCTTTTCAACAAGAAAAGAATCACATAAATAGTCGATGTAATCCTTTATTGTGTCATAGGATATAGATGATTTTTTCTCACTGCGAAATGTATTTGCAAGTTTATTGGGATTTGTCAAAGCTCCGATACCAGACGCCATAATGTTGATAAGTTCTTCTAAATCATCATTTTTTCGTATATCATACCGATCCTTAATGTCCTTGACATAAGTTTCCTCAAATAGAGATTTCAAAAACTTGACTTTTTGTTCCTCTGTAGTACATGACAGAATCTGTGGCAATCCCCCATATAGCAGAAATTCATTTAGCCCGGCTTGAATAGAGCCTTTATATGCAGACATATATTCATGGAAACATAATGGGAACATTTTTACTTCATATCCACGTCCTCGAAACTCTGTTATAATATCCTTCGAAAGAAATTTTGCATTGCTACCAGTAACATATACATCAACATTCTGCATCTTGAGAAAACCATTGAGAACGTCCTCGAAATGATCAAGCATCTGAACTTCATCCAGTAGCACATAATACTTCTCTTTATCTCTAATGCAATTTTCAATATAAGAATACAAATTGTCTGGATTTCTTAAATCTCTATTCTTGAAATCTTCAAGATCCACTTTTATGATATGATCTGATGTAATTCCTTGTTGTTCAAGATACGATACAAAAATCTCAAACAGGAGATACGATTTTCCACATCTACGCATTCCTGTTATTATTTTAATCATACCATTGCCTTGCAATGAAACCAATTCGGCCAAGTAGTTATCACGCTTTATCATCCCTGTAATCGAATTTTATGTGTAACCGTCTCGTAATTCTCGACTACAAAAGTAGTGTTTTTCTATCATTCCAAGAAAGATTTCTCGAAAAACATGTGTAAAAGCACAGAAATTTAGAATAAGAGGAAGATCTAGATTATTCTACAAAATCCTCATATACCTGATATTTCCTACTTTATTCTTACTTTTAGGAAGATCGTGTTATACCTTTAATTTTACAGGAGTACAATCTTTACCACTAAAGAACAAGGGGATATAGAAGATCGAAATAGTCATAACTCTATATATTGGTATTGGAAGAGCGCACAGAAGTAAAGAATGAGGCAAGAACATGCCCCTTGCGGAGCATAAAAATGTCGCAAGAGGTGTATTTACATAAAACAGGGCACACTCCACATTTCGTCGTTCGACTAGTCCTCGCAGGACTTTGCCCTTGTATCGGCAGAAAGAGACAAATTCCTGTCTCCCGACTCTATCTTCGGTAACATTCTGCTCGTGGGATGTTTGCCGCATCTCAGTAAGCTAACCCTTCGGTGTTGTAGGGCAATACGACAAGGAGAAAAACAGTTCCATTTAAAACATCTGAAGATAGGGATTTACAATAACTTCTTGAACTTCATCTCCGCTAATCTATTAATTTCATCCTTGTAAGTTTCAAGATGATGGAGGATGATGTTCTCCACATAGATACCAATGGTCATATCTCTGTTTCTCATCGACATGACTATCTCCGCCAACGTGTCCTGCAGCTCTTTGGCAATATAGATAGTCTTGCGATTTTTCAGGGTATTTCGACAGATGAAAAGGGATTCATAGTCTCCTTTCGCGACCATACGCTTTTCTCGCTTTTGGCTTTTCACGAAATCCCTTGCTATTGGTGCATCATCTGGGAACTCCGATTTTTCTTGTTTTTTTCCTGAGAGCTTTTCATCTCCCTCTCTTTTCTTTCCATAGGAATACCCTGTGAAATAAGTTCTCGGATGGCAACGGGATCAACAGTGCCAATTTTCTTCTTTGTCATACTCTTTTGGTTTTAATCGTGATACATTCTATTGGTCACTTCAATATAGGCATATTCACTTCTTTGAAAGAATCTGCCTTTTATCGGATATTGGTACAGCTATGGGGTTACTTCCGCATAGGCACGACCTCCTGTCTATGTATTCCGGCAGAGGTTCTCATTTTCGTTTATCAGGACAATCGTTCGATTGCATCCACTTTTGTACATTTATACGTTCGAGGATCTCGTTCATCGAGAGTGGATATTATCGAAGATATATACCCTCGCAGACACATTCGACAATGCAAAAATATGGTTTTATGGTACTGTTGTCAGTAGCTTTTTGCTAACTGCGTACTTGTGGCTTCGATTTGCGTATTTGTGACCCTGTGAAAGGTAAGTGGTTTAGGCACAACGCTTAGTAACTTTGCCTCCAAGCGGTAAACTGAAGCCTTCGAGGCATAAAGCGTTCTTTTTTTGAGTGAATCGCTTTCCGTCCTTCACGGACGGATTTATTTGCGCCCGTGCAAATAGCAAGGTATGTTTTATGCAGCATGACTTCGTTTTTGCAGCATAAAACCCTTGCTCTCCAAGAGAGCTGAAAAAACTCCGAAGTCGTTTTTCTTGAAAGAGAAAATGTCATATTTCGAATGCTGGTTATGCCGTAAAACACTAAAATTCAAAGTAAGAAATGAAAATGAAGAACATTCGGAGCGCACGCTCCAAAGAGAAGACAGAAAAGCGTGGGAGAAACACCTGCGACTTTGGTAAACAGTCGTGTGAAGTAGGAGTAATCGCCAAAGCCCAAACTATGCGCAATCTCTTTGACAGAGGCTTTCGTATAGACTAATTAACATTTAGCCAGTAAAATAATTT
>ERZ773197.1519-NODE-1519-length-15822-cov-25.424875_pt1 | contig 15822 bp, 10 predicted proteins | sample MGYA00580999_ERZ773197 | MGnify/ENA primary metagenome ERZ773197 (study PRJEB29015, sample SAMEA2738166) | human oral metagenome | biome: human oral; feature: human-associated habitat; material: saliva | place: China | collected 2185 ...
GCGGCTGCAGCACTTAAATGTGTAGGCGGCGATATGCAAGCTCGCTTGAAACCAGAAACTGATGAAGAAATTCGTCGTTGCCATGAAATGGGTATTGCTGATGTAAATCAAGTATTGACATTAGATGATCTAGTAAAAAGTGATGATGTAATTTTTGCAGCGACTGCCATTACGCGCGGTAACTTGTTAAATCCAATTCAATACTTCCCAGGTGGCGCTCGCACTCATACTATTGTGATGCGCTCCAAAACGGGGACTGTACGTTTCCTTGATACGATTCATATGGATGATAAATTAAAAACATTAAAAGCTCGTTAATTCTATTACTTTTACTAGTAGAGTAACTTAGAACCCCTAAGACTATATTGATAATCTTAGGGGTTTTTACTTGATGAGAAAGCCTAAAAAATAGTATAATAATCGTTAGTATATAACAGTGTGACGAATAGGGTTGTGAATTGTTACAACCTTTCTAATATAGGATATGTAGGAGGAATTCTTTTGGAAAAGCTCATTATTCAAGGCGGTAATCAGCTGAATGGTCGCGTGCGTGTTAGTAGTGCGAAAAATGCGGTGTTGCCTATTATTGCAGCTACTTTATTGGCATCAACACCAAGTAAATTATTGGAAATTCCAAATTTAGAAGATGTTGGCACGATTTCTCAAGTAATTGAATCATTGGGGGTTAAGATTACTCGGAACGAAGCTGATGATGAAATTATCTTCGATGCCTCTATGTTGACAGCTACAGAAGCACCTTACGAATTAGTTCGTAAAATGAGAGCTTCTTTTCTTGTGATGGGACCATTATTGGCGCGTAAAGGCGAAGCTAAAATATCCATGCCTGGTGGTTGTGCTATTGGTGCACGTCCTATCGATCTTCATTTGAAAGCATTTGAAGCATTGGGTGCAAAAATTGAAATTACTGAAGACTATGTATATGCTCATGCTCCAGAAGGCCTTACAGGCACTCAAATTTACTTAGACTTTCCAAGTGTAGGCGCTACGGAAAACGTAATTATGGCTGCCTCTATGGCAAAGGGTAAAACCGTTATTGAAAATGCTGCAGAAGAACCAGAAATCGTTGATTTAGCAACATTCTTAAATGCGATGGGCGCTAATATTCGCGGTGCAGGTACTAATGTAATTCGCATTGAAGGGGTAGAATCCTTGCATGGTGCTATTCATACTGTTATTCCAGACCGTATTGAAGCTGGTACGTATTTAATTGCAGCGGCTATGGCTGGTGGTGATGTATTTGTAGAAAACGCATTGCCTGAACATTTAAAACCAGTGGTTGCTAAGTTAAAAGAAGCAGGCGTTACTGTTGAAGAAGACATTGAAGGTATTCGTGTTATCAGTACCGGTAAAGGATTAAAAGCGGTGGATATTAAAACATTGCCATATCCTGGATTCCCTACAGATATGCAAGCTCAATTCATGGCGTTTACTACAATTGCAGAAGGCACAAGTACTGTGACTGAAACAGTGTTTGAAAACCGTTTTATGCATGTTGCTGAGTTACGCAAGATGGGGGCTCATATCGATATTGATAATCGACAAGCTATCGTTGAAGGTATGCCATCATTGCATGGTGCCGTTGTAAATGCTACAGATTTACGTGCAGGGGCTGCGTTGGTTTGTGCAGGTCTTGCAGCAGAAGGTACAACAGAAATAGGCCGTTTGCATCATATTGACCGCGGTTACGATGATTTAGTGGGTAAATTGAAAAGGTTAGGTGCCGATATTGTTCGGGTTAACGAATAAGAACAAAAGGCCAAAACTGAATACGAAGAAACGAAGCCGGCGAAAACAAGTGCCGGCTTTGCGTCGCAATCAAGAGAATGATACGAATGGTAAGAACGAAACAATTGTAGAGCGTACCTCTCGTGCGGCCATGGTGAAGGTAACCGAAATACGTCGTAAGGAACGTCGTCAAAAGCGGACTAAACCTATTGCGAAAACAACGCCAGCCATGACGTTAAAACGTATTGTTTCGCCTAAAAATATGGGCTCCACAGTATCTAAATTTGGTCGATCCCTTACCTTTGATTTAGGCATCGATTTAGGGACAGCTAATGTACTTATCTATGTTAAAGGAAAAGGACTAGTTTTAGATGAACCTTCTTGTGTGGCTAAAGATACGCGCACCGGTGATGTGTTGGCCGTAGGAGAAACCGCTCAGCGTATGATTGGTAGAACACCGACTGGGATTGAAGTGATACGACCGGTTCAAGCGGGGGTTATTGCAGATTACGATATGACGGAATTTATGTTAAAGTATTTTATCCGTTCCGTAGTTCCAGCATCACGGCTTATGAAAACACGTATCGTTGTTTGTGTGCCATCGGGAATTACGCCTGTTGAAAAACGAGCGATTTTAGAGGCTCTTTTACGCACCGGCGCTAAGAAGACCGTTCTTATTGAAGAACCCCTCGCGGCTGCAATGGGGACAAATCTCAATGAGGCAGACCATGTAGGGGCTATGGTGGTTGATATTGGTGGTGGTACTACTGATATTGCTGTATTATGTGATACAGGGGTTGTAGTGAGTGAGTCTTTACGTATAGGTGGAGATTCGTTTAATGAAGCCATTATTCAATATGTACGTCGAAAGAAAAAACTTGTTATTGGGGCGTTGACAGCTGAAGAAACTAAAATTTCTGCTGGAACGGTAGACCGACGCTCAGAGGAGCGAGAGGTAGAAATTAGGGGCCGTGATGCCATTACTGGTTTGCCTAAAATAGTGACGCTTCACTCATTAGAGATACAACGTGCCTTAGAATCTCAGGTTATGAGTATTTTAGAGGAAATCAAATCTATTTTGGAAAAAACGCCTCCTGAATTAGTGGCAGCTATAGCTGATCATGGTATTATTCTTACCGGTGGTGGAGCGTTAATTAGTGGATTAGATCGCGTAATTTCTCGCTCTATCGGCATTGCCGCATATTTAGTTGAAATGCCTAGATATGCTGTAATTAAAGGTGTTGCTAAAACACTGGATGAGATGTCGACATTGAGAGATACATTAGAAGAATTACAATAGTATAAATTAAGCCGAGGATGATAAAAACCTCGGCTTTCTTTGTATTCTTTTTGAAAATAGTGTATACTACAATAAATAGATTGTATAAAATCAATAATGAGTAATAGAGTAGCTTTCATCAATAAGATTATGATTTACATGAGAAGGCTAATAGTCATTAAATATCATAAAGGAGTTCAATTATGGTGCGCCTTAAAATTGCTGCTATAGCAGCATCGATTATGACAACTACGTGCTTGACAGCTTATGCTGGTGATCTAACCGGTGTTCGTGTATCGGATTATGATGGAACCAGTCGTATCGTCTTTGATATGTCTGAATTACCATTGTCCTGGACTAAGTCCTACAATGCTAGTCAAAATACGGTTACATTGAATTTAGCTAATACTACTAATAAAATTTCAACTGCTGCAGAGCGTACAACAAATAAGGCTGGCATGTTGAAAAGCATGTCATTTCAGAATACGAATAATGGAGTGCAAGTCAAGTTAGCCGCCAATCAAGCCGTTAATTATCATGCCTTTACACTAGCGAATCCAAATCGTTTGGTAGTAGATATATTCTCAGATTATAGTCAGAAAACAACTAAACATGTAGGCTCGTCGATTCAGACTGCAAATATTAAAACCTCTGTTCAGGAAGGTCTGATACAAGCTTATGCAATGACTGTAAATAGTGATGCGCCAATGGTTGTATCCTCTCTATCCGGCGGTAAGACTTTGGATGCTATTGCACAGCCTCATATCGCTTCTGTAGGTTTGACTCTACCTGGCAAAAGCTTTAATCAATCTTATTCTGTTAGTGCTAATGGGGAAGTAGATTTAAGTCGAATTCAGTCGGTAGGGGTCCTACGTTATACCCCAAGTAGAGGCTATTTTATAGAAGAGAAAAAGCCTTTGTTACAGGCGAAAACTCCAAAAACTACGTTAGTGATTACTGCTGTTAATGGTCCGCGTAGGAATAATGCGTTGACCTTGTATACACCAAGTTATGGTAAAAGTACAAAAACAAATGACTATGGTTATGAAGTAACGGTTAGTGCAGGCAAGATATTGAAGGTTGGTACAGGGAATTCCACATTAGGTACGAATCAATTTGTTCTGTCCGCTCATGGAGAGGCTATTCCTTCTTTAAAAGCTTTAAAGGTAGGAACTCCTATTACTTTACAGCCTAGATCGGAGTTGGCAAAGGTTGATACGGCTGGTGGAGCTATGGTCGAAGGTGGTACATTAATCTTGTATAATGGTCATTATGTGGGACCTGATAGTTCGACTAATAGTCGACGCAGTTTTATTGGAACCACAAAGGATGAAAAGCTTGTAGTAACTACTGTAGATAAACAGAATGCGTCTTCTGTAGGTGTCACTTTGGAGGAAGGGGCAGATTTACTTAAATCCTTAGGTGCTATTAATGGATTTGAATTATCCAACCAAGGAAGTGTTGATATTAACGTTGATGGTCATTATGTTCATAAGGGAAAGGAAACACCGACAGCTTATGAAAAAATTTTAATTATTAAATAATGAGTTGCATGCAATTTTGTTTGAAAAAAATAGTTAAATTTAGTATAATAATTTTATGTATTCTATTGTAAAAGGAGGGATCGTTATGAAAAAGATCTTATTAGCCTTCGCTGCATTAACAGCTTTGGGCGTTACTTCTGTAATGGCGGCCCCTGTATCATACCAAAGTGTATTAACAGGTAAAGTTGCCTCTACTGTTGCTGTTGGAACTTCTGTTACAGAAGGTCAAACACTAGTGACTGTAGAAACATTGGCAGGTCCTATGGCAGCAGCTAAATCCACAGTGAATGGTACTGTGACTGCAGTTGATGTCACAGTAGGTTCGGATATTTCTCGTGATCAAGTCGTTGTCACTGTAGAAAGCAAATAAAGGAGATAGGAATGAAGTTTTCTCATTCTTGGCGTCGGTATAGAAAAACGATACTGGCGCTTTTCTTCTGTAGTGCTCTATCATCGGCACAGGCAGTTGATTTTATGCCTGTTCAAGATGTACAGACTGGTATGGAAGGTATAGCAAAAACAGTAATAGTAGGGGATACCATATCTAACTTTGATGTCAAGGTATTAGGGGTCATGAAGGATAAAGGCCCATCGGGACATTTGATTTTAGCAAAATTCTCTGGTCCTGTTATGGAACAGACTGGAGGTATTGCACATGGTATGAGTGGTAGTCCAGTATATATAAATGGGAAACTCGTAGGTGCCGTAGCGTATGGTTGGGGCTTTGCTGATGGCACAATCGGCATGATTACACCTATTGAAGATATGGTGAAATTATGGAATATACCATACGAAAAGAATTTGACTAACACATGGTCTGATAAACAATTAATTCCTATGAAAACACCATTGATGGCATATGGCTTTGATAAGATGGCTATGGATTATTTTAAATCCAAATTGCCACAATATAATTATGAGACCTATGACACTGCTAGCTCTAGTAGTGATGATATTGAAAAACCATTAGAAGCTGGTGGCTCTGTAGCAGCATTACTCGTTGATGGCGATTTAAAATTAGGGGCTATTGGCACTGTTACCTATGTTGATGGAAAACAGATGGTGGCCTTTGGTCATCCGTTTTTAAAGCATGGTTCTGCTAATTACTTTATGCATAATGCAAGTATTTTTACTGTTGTTAAAAGTTATGAATCTGCTTTTAAACTAGGTTCTATGGGGCGTGAAGTGGGCACTGTTACAGAGGATCGTGGTGCAGGTATTGCTGGTGTTTCAGGAACTATTTCAAGCGGTATTCCTGTACGTTTCCATCTTAAGGATATCGACATGGGACGCGATAAGCACTCTAATGTAAAGGTCATTGAAGATAAAGAGATGACCCCTACCTTGGCGGCTACAGCATTATATAATATGCTGAATAAAACCTTGGATCGTAGTGGTGAAGGGACTGCTAAAATTACCTATACCATTACACCAAAAAATAAGGAACAAAAGCCATTAACGCGGACGAATATGTTCTATAGTTCTGACTCGATTAGTGAAAAAACTGTTGATGAATTTTACAATGTTATCGATGTACTTATGAATAACCGTTTTATTAACTATGAAATCACAGATATTAATGTTGAAACAGAGATTACACAAGATAAGAAAACCGCGAAACTGGTAGATGCATCAGCATCATCGACCATCGTATCACCTGGTGATACAATAGTAGTTGATGTTACATTGGAACCTTATCGTGGGGAAAAAATTAACAAAGAGGTATTTTTTGTGGTACCAAAAGATCAACCACTCGGTAAATACACCTTAGAGGTTCGTGGTGGCGGTGAAATCCCATTACCATATATTTTGGAAAAACAAAAATACAATTTAACCGATGAAATATTGCGTCGTTTAAAAGTTTACAAAGATTTTGATGATTTGTTTGATGAATTACAAAAGACAGATACAAATAATCAGATCGTTGTAGAAATTTTGGAAGATGGCATTAGCCTTGTCAACGAAGAAGCGTCTACTAAATCCGTGAAAAAGGCAAAACTTCAAGGTGTTGAAGATAAGCCAAGTCCGGGAGACGTTAAAAAGAAAAAAGATAACGAAGACCTTGGGGATGGCAAGGATGATGATAAGAAAAACGATAAAACTGCTGTAGACACAGAGTATATCGTGCAAGGTGATGGTCAATTTACTATTCATGTTATGAGCGTTAAAGATCGTGATAAAGCACTGGCTAAACGCGCTAAAGAACAAGTTAAGATGGAACATAAGTTGGAATTAGAAGATCAAAGTAATAAAAAAACTACTAAATCTTCTCAATCTACAAAGGATAAACCATCGAAAGAAAAACCTTCAAAGGAAAATCCATCTAGTAATAAACCATCTACAGACAAACCTGCTAATGATTCATCAGAACAAGAGGCATAGGAATTAAAAATAAGAAAGGGGGACTGTTGTGAATTGGCTTGAGTCGATAGGCCGTAATGTGATAACGGGGCTATCTAATGTGGGAACGGCCATGTTACTTATATGGCAAACCATAAAACAATTAAAAATGCTTAATATATGGCATGTTCTACAGCAAATGGCTCATTTAGGTGTAGATTCATTGCCTATCATTAGTCTTACCTTGTTATTTGCCGGTGGTGTAATGACACTACAAATTACTGATGTTCTTATTACATATGGAGCACAAAGTACGGTTGGTGGTCTTATGGCGGTAGCTATGGGACGTGAACTAGGACCAATTCTTGTAGGTGTTGTATTAGCTGGTCGTGTGGGGGCAGCTATTACAGCAGAGATTGGAACCATGAAGGTAACAGAACAAATCGATGCATTGCGTGTTATGGCTGTAGATCCAATCGGCTACCTAGTGGTACCCCGTGTTGTAGCTTGTATGATTATGGTGCCAATCCTTGCCTTTTACGGTGTTGCAATTGGTATTGCAGGGGGATATTTTGTAGCTACAGCTATAAAGGGGTTAGCCCCTGCTACATATTTAGATTCGATACAGATTTTTTCAACTGTTTCTGATTTTACATTAGGCTTAATTAAATCTAGTGTTTTTGGGGCGGTTATTGCCCTTGTAGGTGCTTACAAGGGGATGCATACCAAGATGGGGGCAGAGGCGGTAGGTTTTTCTACTACTAGTTCTGTTGTGACTAGTATCATATTGGTGTTTGTATTAAACTATTTTCTATCGACACTACTCTTTTAATCGATTATCTCAAACGAGGGCTATATGATTGAATTACGTGATGTAGTTGTAGCATATGATACACGGGTGATATTAGATTCTGTAAATTTAACTATTCAAGATGGAGAAACACTCGTTATTTTAGGCGGTAGTGGTAGTGGTAAAAGTACCCTATTGCGTCTGCTCATAGGTTTACAACGACCAACATCAGGCCAAATTATTGTTGATGGTGTAGATGTCACTACATTATCAGAGGAAGAATTTAATAAGGTACGCCAGAAGATGGGCATGGTATTTCAATATTCCGCACTTTTTGACTCTATGTCGGTAGGCGAGAATGTAGCTTTTGGTCTCAGAGAGCATACGACATTAAGTGATGATGAAATTATGCGAATTGTTAGTGAAAGACTCGGATGGGTTGGGCTAAGCGGATATGAATCCTATATGCCTAATGAGTTATCAGGGGGGATGAAAAAGCGCGTCAGCCTAGCTCGTGCGATTGCCCTTGACCCAACGCTTATCTTGTATGATGAGCCATCATCAGGCTTAGATCCTATTACATCTGGTACAATTAGCATGCTTATACGAGGTATGCAAGAACGTTTAGGATGTACATCTATTGTTGTCACCCATGATATGCAATCGGCTTTTTATGTAGCTGATCGCATAGCATTGCTTGATAAAGGACAGTTTATTGAGGTATCAAAAACAGAGGACTTTAAACATTCACCTAATCCTAAGGTGCAACAATTTATTCATGGTGAAGCGGAGGCTATTGATATCGTAACAAGGAGAGACATATAATGAAGTGGACGACGGAAGCTAAAGTAGGGGCTTTCACAATTGTAGGGATTGTGTTGTTTATAATGGGCATCCTATTTGTAGGGCGCGTTGATATATTTGCAAAACCACAAATGACAATAACAGGGGATTTTGCTCAGGTAAATGGTCTAAAGAATGGTAATCAGGTTAAATTTTCCGGTGTTGCTATCGGTAGCGTTTCCGATATCGAGATTACTCCTTCTGGCGTTGTGGTAAAGATGAAAATTGATGAGAAGACACAAATACCAAGTGACTCAAGGTTTACCTTGGGATCTGACGGATTTTTAGGCGATAAGTATATTCAAATCTCACCAGGTAAATCTACTGTATATTTACAAAATGGAGATTCTGTTAAGGGTGAAGGCGTTGATGCGATGGACCAAGCCATGCAAAGTGCTCAAAAATTAATGGCCGGTACAGAGCAAATGCTACAATCCATCAACAATATAATTGGAGACCCTAAAACGCAAGATGCGTTAAAGCATTCTTTGCAATCTACAGCTATTATGGCTGATAATGCAGTAGCAATGACACAGAATATGGCGGATGTAACAGCTCAGTTAAACCAAGCGGCTCAACAATTCAATGCCGATGGCAATGCTGGGGAGGATATGCGTCAAATTCTAACAAATATAAAACAAACTACAGAGCGTGTAGATAATATGGCTCGCTCTATGGAAGGCACTGTTACAGATTCTAAAGCACAAGAGAATTTAAAAGAAACGTTGCATAATACGGCGCAAATTTCTGCGCGTGTCAATAAATTGATGGGTGGTAAGGCATATCAATCCGATGCAACATATAGTGGCTCGGAGGTAAATACAGCTGAAAAAAAGTCATCTATTAAAGTAGAACCTTCGGTGGATTTGCTTTATAATACAAACAAAGATGAAGTTCGTGTCAATGGTCGTGCCCGTATTTACACAGACAAAGGAATGGGCGAGTTTGGACTTTCCAATATTGGCGATGGCACTAAATTTGATCTAAATGGTGGCAAATATTTTGCTTCTAAATGGTTAGTACGAGGTGGTATTTTTGAAAGCAAGCTCGGATTTGGCATAGACTATAATCCTCGTGGGTCTTTTGCTATATCTGCTGCTATGTATGACTTAAATCATCCTAAATATCGACTTCGCTCTGATATACGCTTACATAATAATACATATGGTGTTGTGCAGATGACACGTCCATTTGGTTCTTCCAATGGTGGCACCTATTTTGGTATTAAACAAGTCTTTTAAAACACATATTGTGTGGAGGTATACGTATGAATAAGAAGGCCTTTTCTTTAGCCGTAATATTATCTATGGCTACAACAGGTGCATTCGCAAGTGACGTTGTTTCTACATCTGTCAATAATGGTGATAAACTTACTAAACTTCAAAAAGAAGCCATTCAATTAACTCAAAAACAATTAGCCCAAAAATCAGTACAAGATGCACAACGCTATGAATCCTCTATTTCTTTAAATGAAGAAAGTACTGTTGATTTAGCATTGGCGAACAATCGTACTGCTAAGCAAACTATGTGGAGCTATCAGGCAGCAAAAGCAGCCGTAAGTACAGCTGCTGCTAGTAAAAATCCATCTCTTGCCTATAGTTGGGGCGGCAAACGCTCTGGTGGCGATGCAGGTAGTAGTAAAAATGGTAATCATAACTTTACGATTTCTGCGCCTGTATTTAGTCCGTCTTTAGATGCTAATATTGATGCTTCTAGATATACGCGTGAAGGCGCTGGTGCTGCATATGAAGAATCTTTACAACAAGCTAAATACGATGCTATTAATGCTTATTACTCCTTGATTATGTATCGTAATAAGACTGCTGTAGCAAGACAAGCTGTAAAGGATTATCAAGGTCATGTAGATAATGTTAAAGCTCAATATAATGTGGGTTTAGTAGCGAATTCTGATGTATTAGGCGCAGATACAAGCTTGGCAGATGCTCAAACCAGTCTTGTAAAAGCTATGAATACAGCTGATTTAGCAGAAGCTAGCTTGAATCAAGTTATTGCATATCCTGTACAAACAGCTATTACTACGGCAGAAGAAAGTTTACAATATAAACCATACGATGTGTCTTTAGAACAAGCTAAAGCGTATGCGATGCTTCATCGTTCTGCATTAGTTCAATCTGCTATGGCAGTTAAGGCGGCAGAAGAAAACTTAAAAGCTGCAAAATCTGGTTACTTACCAACGATAGGTGTAGAAGCTGGCCGAGGTTATACTGATCTAAATGGGTACTTTGGTACCGATGTTAAATCCTGGCATGTCAGTGCATCTGCAACTTGGAAACTCTGGGATGGCGGTGCTACACAAAATAAAATCAAAGGTGCTTATGCAGATTTAGAAAAAGCTAAAGAAGCTAATTTGGCAACAGTAGATAAGGTAAATCTTGCAGTGCAACAGGCTTATCTAAATTTACGTACTGCAGAACAAACAATTCAAAGTACACAAACTGCTGTTAATGAAGGACAAGAAAACTTCCGTATTGCATTACTTCGTTATAGAGCAGGGGTAGGCACTAACCTTGATGTACTTGATGCGGAATTAAAATTAACACAAGCACGTAATAATTATGTTGATGCTCTTTATAGCTATAATGTAAGTGTTTCTGCTCTTGAACAAGCTACAGGTGTCCCTGTTGATACTCCAGTTGGTCAAGGTGCAGCTATTATCGCTAATAGTGGTGCAGAAGCACAACTAGCAGCTTTAAGTGCTAGTGCAAAAAAATAAAACCCAAAAGAATGGCGATTGCTTAGGCAGTCGTCATTTTTTATGGATATAGACATTTAAGACATTTATATTTCATAAAATTTATGCATCATATACTATTGTAATATTATTGTTTATGGTAAGATTGATGTATAAATTATCGTATTTTTTTAGGTGTGGGGTTTCCTATGACAAGGAAAAAATGGTGTCTTATTGGTGCAGCTGTTTTAGGTCTGGGCGTAGCAGGAGTGGCTACGACAATCAATCCTATTGCACAACAATATGTAGCACCCATGGTACAGGAACAACTACATAAAACAGTAAGAGGTACCATCCAATACGAATCTATGCATATAGCATGGAATGGAGATGTGGAACTACAGAATGTTACAGTTCGAGATGAACAAAATCATTTGGTCGCAACCGTTCCAACAATGGCAGTGTCTTTAAAATGGATATCAATACCATCTATTCTACAAGGGTCTTCTCAGGGATCCGCTATCGTGTCCACAATTACTATGGAACGACCTGAAGTTCACGTATGGCAATTAGCCGATGGAACTTGGAATGTAAATTCTTTGGTTGTGTCGACGCCTAAGAGTAATAAGAAATCCTTTGATGGGAACATTGTTGTTAATGATGCGACAGGTATCATTCGATTTAAGGATGGTAATGTACATAGACTTACAAAATTGGATGGCAATGTTGCGTTGAATTTAGATGGTATGTCAAAAGGGGCTTTGAATGGTTTGCTTGATAATTATTCCTTTGCTCTTAATGGTTCTGTAGATATGAATAAAACAGAGGATTTTGATCTTTTCGTACAAGCGGATATGGTTGATATCTCTGGCTTTATGAATCTTGTGCCAATAAAGAAAAATATATCTATATCTAAAGGTATATTGCATGATGTGAAAACCCAAATTAAAGGGCGAGATGGGGCCTATACGATGGCGGGAAACCTCTCCTTTGATGGTGTTAACGGTTCCTATAAAGATGGAGCATCTACGTATACGATTACCGAAGGGAATGGACGTATATTTTTCCAAAATAAAAATATCTTAATCAGCCAAAGTAAATGGAATGTAAACAATCAAGCTGTAAAACTTAACGGTTTGGTGACATTAGATGATGAAGTAGGATTAAATCTTAACGCTGTAGCAGATTCTGTAGCATTAGAGGCTTTCACGGAAAATCAAATGAGTGGTACTGTTGGCGGACGTGTTCATATTGGTGGTACTAGTGTTGACCCTTATGTGTCTGGCACTATTAAGAGTAGTGGTTTTTCTTATGGGGACTACCATATTGATAGCGGAGATGCAAATATTGCTTATTATGATAGTACATTAGATATCCGTGATGCTACATTATATGTTGGTCGCGGTAGTGTAAAAGCTAAGGGGCAATATAATTTTGATAGTGGTGATTTTTCTGTGGATAGCACCATTCACGATGCAGAAATTGCTTCATTTACACAGAATTTATCGTATCCTGTATCTGGTGTGATGAATGGTAGAGTTCTTGTTAATGGTAAAAATAGCATTATTACTGTTATAGAAGGCGATGTTAGAGGTTCTAATATCGTTTCCAGTGGTGTTGCAGTGGACTCAGCGCAGGCTACGTTCCGTAAGTCCGGCGATCACACTGATGTGGCTGTTGTTGGTGATATGGGAAATGGTAAGATTAGTGGCTATGGCACTATAGAAGGAAATCAGTTAAATTTATCTTTATCCGCAGATTCCATTGATGCAACTAGCTTTAATGGTTTTATTGGAAATGGTTTAGCTGGCACGCTTACGGGCCATGCACTTGTAACTGGAGATATAGATAATGTATCAGTAGAGGGGCGAATTACTAGTCCTGAAATAATTTATGGTGGCAGTCGTTTGAACTCGATTAATGCGGGCTTTACAATAAAAGACCATGTTTTAGATTTGCAAGATGCTTCTATTGGTGATGGCGATGGTGCTTTCACAGTTAATGGTACTTTGAATTTGAAATCTAAAGCTTTATCTATGCGTGCCCGTGCAAAGGCAGTTCGCATAGAAAATCTTATTAGGCCATTTAGTAATATACCGATTACAGGCTGGTTTGAATCTGAAAATGATATTCACGGCACCTTAGATAATCCATATATTCAAGGTCATTCTCATTTATATGATGGTTCGTATAATGGCAAATTAATTAGTGACGCTAATTTTGACTATACATTAAAAGATAAGGTACTTACACTATCAAACTTTACCGTTCAAGGTTATGGTGCTATTATTCGTGGCTCTGGTACCGCATCAGAGTCAGTCTTAGATATTAATTTAGACGGTAAGGATATAGATATAGGTCGCTTGTTAGTCAATACAGATTATAATGTGAAAGGTTATGTACAAGCAAAAGGCCATATTGGCGGTTCCTTATATAATCCTAATTTTAATGGAACTGTAACCTCTAATCTGCTCGTAATCAATGGAGAGGGGATTAGCAATGTAGATGGCACGATTTATGCAGATAAAACCGTTATCAATCTAGAAAACCTTGGTTTTGATGAAGAAAATGGTGGCCGATATATGGCACGGGCAGGTATGTCGCTCGTAGGGGATAAGCGTCTTTTCGGAACTTTGCAAATTACCAATGGCCGTGTATCCAATCTTTTGGCATTACTTGGTAAACCAGTAGATACATTAGATGGTTCTTTGAGTGGTACCGTTGATTTAGGTGGTACTTATAATAATCCGAACATTAATGTAGTAGGTTCTATCAACAATGTATCTATAGATGAGAAAGTGGTAGGAGATGCCAAAATTGATGTAGCTTTAGAAAATCGTAAATTTAAAATTCGTACATTAAAGTTACCTGTTGATGATGGTCTTATTGCAGCGGGCGGCACAATTGATTTGGATGGCGATGCAGATTTACAAATTGCTGTTCGCGATGTTGATATCAAGCCATTCTTGCCTCTTATCGGGAAGGATATTAAAGCTACTGGTTCCGTTACAGGCGTTATTAATATGACAGGAGCTACGAAAAATCCTAAGGTTGAACTCTCTGCAAGTTTAGCGAACGGATCTTATAATGGAATTGACATAGATCAAGGCTTTGTATTGGCTACCATGCAAGATCATGTTATCAATGTTCAACGTATTCAAGGTGCAAAAGGGGATTATAAGCTAAGTGTTTATGGAAGAATCCCGCTAGCTGCTTTATATACTACAGGATATCTTGATGCTAATGATTCTAAAGCTATGGATATGACTGTTGATTTCAATGAAGCAGGTATGGCTGTTATCCCACTCGTTACTGATACTGTTCAAGATGCAACAGGTGCGCTGAAAGGTGTCGTTCATATAACCGGAACTCTAGACCAACCACAGGCGTATGGTACTGTATCTGTTCGAAACGGTACCATGAAGATTAAGAGCCTTGGCAATGATATTAAAAATATTGATGGCGATTTGATTTTCTCAGGTCAACAAGGTGACTTCCAGTCTCGTATATCTATGGGGAAAGGTTCTGCAGGGTTAGCGGCTAAGATTAACTGGACAGGACATACGATGACTAGCTATCGTATGGCGGCTCAGTTAGAAGGACTTAATATAGCCAATGAATATGTTGATGGACCTTTAAACGGTGAACTCTACATAGCAGAAAAAGATGGAATTCCAACACTTATGGGGAATTTAAATTTAGAGAATATTAAATTTAAGATTCCATTGGCTCTTGAGTCTAGTGAAAGTACTCGTAATATAGGGATTGATGTTAATGTTCACGCTGGTAAAAATGTGCGTCTCTATGACAAAACCTTGTATAATATGCAAATTAAAGGAGATGTTCATTTTGGAGGCTCTGTTTTCGAACCTTCTGCTAGTGGTCAGTTTAATGTAGTGAGTGGTACCTTTAAATATCTAAGTCATACTTTTGATATTAATAAGGGGACCGCTACCTTTGCAACAGGGTCTTACTTGCCGATGCTTCAAATTGAAGCCGATACAAATGTGGGGAACTATAATATTAGCCTGGGTGTAAAAGGCACTGTGGACCATATGGACTTAACGCTTAAGTCAGAACCAGCACTATCACGGAAACAAATCATTTCCATGTTAACCTTTGGTCGTGGCGAGCCTTCGAATAGTAGTACTATTACAAATGAAGATGCGAATGCTTTGGCAGTGGCTAGTGCGCAAATGTTTGCTTTTGGCTATGTACAAGATGCAATGAAAAATGCATTGGGCCTAGATCGTGTGAATATTACAACAGGATCGATTGATCCTAATGAACCGACTAGTAAGGAAACTGCGGGGAATTATAATATTGAAATTGGCAAGTATGTATTGCCAAGAACGATGATTACCTATACACAGGGAATCAATAATAAGCAAAACAAATATGGTATTGAATATTCGTTAAGACGAAGTGTTAAATTTAATGCTTGGCATACATCACAGGGTAGTACATACATTGGTGGTCGTTGGACACGCGAGTTTTAACAATGATGACTATAATGGAGAAACTTAATAAGGGCCTTCATTATAGTCATTTTAATTTCATAAAATTGAATTATAGTAGTACTAATTCC
>ERZ773197.1523-NODE-1523-length-15794-cov-30.590571_pt1 | contig 15794 bp, 15 predicted proteins | sample MGYA00580999_ERZ773197 | MGnify/ENA primary metagenome ERZ773197 (study PRJEB29015, sample SAMEA2738166) | human oral metagenome | biome: human oral; feature: human-associated habitat; material: saliva | place: China | collected 2185 ...
TAGAGCGTTCGACTGAAAATCGAAAGGTCACCGGATCGACGCCGGTCGGAGCCACAGCAATCCCCGAAGCATTCGCTTCGGGGATTTTGTTTTACTTGTCGGCTACCGCGTGCCTTCCGCTGCCTGTGGCGTAGTTGCAACTGCCCAACCAATGCGACAGCGCGGACAACATCGGCGCGCACGCCAACATCTAGAGCAGCTCCCTCTCATGTGCACACCCCCTCTTCTGCGCACGTCAACCCGCTAATGCGAGCCTGGGCAGCCTCGCCCACACTCCAAATAGCGGGTTAGCACTCGCAATAGCGGGCCCACGTGCGAACAAAACCCATGCCAGAACACCGCTGCACCCAAAACGCAGACCACCTCGCCCATAACAGCCCGTTTTCAACGTTTTTCACCAAAGTGGTCTGCGTTTCGGGCGCCGCGCCACCTCAAGTCGCGGCGTCACTGCCATCAATCGGGAGGGAATTACGCCATCCAAGCCTCAGCTCGAGCAGCTTGCCGCGCAGATCACGCCATCAATCGGGGGTATTGCACCATTTGGGGCACGACACGCCGGCGACACGCCGTGGCGGTGCGTCTAATGGTGCAAAACCCCCATCAATGCCGACGCATCGAGCGATCCTTGCGCGCAGGCCGTGAGACCCACGCACCACAGCGCCCAGCCCAGACAAATGTCGCACGCCATTTCGGACTGCTATTTTGAGCACACCCAAAAACGTTGCAATGCCCAGGGCAAAGCAGGTCCTATGAGCTTTATCGCTCAGACAACTCGAGGAACGCGAACGCGCCCACGCGGAGCTCGTGATCGCCGGGAGAGTGAGGCGGAGACCGGCGGCGCGCGGTCGCGTGGGCGCGTCCGTTTACACAGAACGTTTCAACAGAGAGCAATACTCAGAAGAAACAGTGACTAGCGTAACAGGCAACGAGTTATCGCGGGCACGTTCGGATGATCGTTTTTCGACGTATTCTCACTTCGCTTTTCGCGCGGCCACTAGGGTCCGCCCGAGCTGCAACGAAAGGACTTCTAGCCTTCGTCGGAGTCATCCGCGATGCGCTAGGGCACGAGGATGAATTGTTCCTCGTCCCAGTCGTCGTCGTGAATGTAGGCGCCATCGAGGCGGTCGACCATCGCGGAGGCACGATCAAGCCTCTCTACGGCCTCGAGGATTTCGAGGGCGATGCGGGTGCGGTCGTGCGCGTCGGCGTGGCGCTGCGCATCGACGGTGAGGATGACGTGCGGGAGCGTCGTGGAGAGCGCGAAGGGGTTGACCCAGACTTCCCAGATGTCGTTCCAGGGGCCGACGTGGAGGATCGGGGTGACGGTCTCCCATGTGGCACTGCCGTCTGTGGCGGCGAATTCGAAGGTGATGTCGCGGCTGCGGGCGGTCCACTCTGCGATGCACAGCTCGCAGGTACCCGAGGTCACATCACGGCGATACTCGCTGCCCACGTGCGCGATGCGGGCGCGGATCCGCGTCTTCGCCGCCCCGCGCACCCTACTTCGTCGCCTGTACCGTGTCCGCCTCACCGTGCATCACCGTCGGCTCACCAGAGCCCAATTGCGCCACCGTTGCCGCGTCCATGTTTTCGCCTTCTCCTTCGTCCGTTGTGGGCAGCCGTGTGGGACACAGCGGGGAGGGAGGGGAGCGCAAGGGTCCATGCCCGTTTCTACGGACGATGGATGAACTCGGCCCCAGCCTCGTATCAACGAGGTCGGGGCCGAGTCATGCGTTCGAGGTTCCCCTAGTGACCCCTCAGGAGTTCCTCGCCGAGCATGTCGTAGAAAGCAGTCTCCGGGAGGATTTTGAGTGCCGCGACTTCGATAATGTGATCCCACTGGGGGCTGCGCCCCGTGGTCTCGACGTCGATCACGCAGTATGTGTCGGGAAAGGCGATGATGCTGCGCCCCTTGGATTCACGGATCGTTTGCGCGCTCGACAGGGCCTGCAGGTGCGTATCTGGCATGAGAACTCCTTTGTCCGGGCCAGTATAGCCTTGCTGCATAACCCCAGGGTCTATTCCAACAATTCGACGAAGAGGACGCGGCGTCGCGAGGCGACGCGGACTCGACGATCGTTTACTCAGATCGCGGCTGATACAACCGCCGACCATTTCCGTGCGCAATCTTTCAGAACGCGTCTATACTGGATCGCGGAGCGAGAATCCCCCCTGGACTAGTCGTGAAATAATCGGCCGTCAGAACGTCCGGGCAATGGGCCTCGCTCCTCACGTTTTGCAGGCGTTCTGGTCAATCAATCGCGGGCCGGCGTGCTCGAGAAAGCGACCGCGTGATTTTGATCGCACTGATGATGTCGCCCTTACTGCCGATACGAGAAAAGGTGCAGCCGTGGGAACGGACTGCACCTTGTGGAGAGTCGCCCCCGCTTGCGCGGGGAGGCGATCACTCCCGTGCGGATTGAATACCGCCGCGAGTAGGGCGATCCTGCTGTCCGACGCGAAGCGTATAGGGTGGACTGCCTTCTTGACCCCTACCAGAAAGTAGCATAACGCATTTTCGATGAGCCCAAACAGGAAATGCGGACGACGACACCACAGCAGAGTTCCGCATGATCTCAACCCCACTCACGTGGGCAAAACAACGAGGGTGGCCCGCCTGCCCGGGGATCACTCCCAGGTGGGCTGGCTACCACCCTCATACGCACTCTATCACTATGTTGAGAACGACTCATCTCCACTCACGCAGAGAAAACTCCGGCAAACCGGACTCTTTCCGAGTTTTCGCGGACTCATCCCCGCGCGGGCGGGGAAAACATTTCTCGGGCTACCTGGTCGGTTGAGCGTTTCGGTTCATCCCCGCGCGGGTGGGGAAAAGTTCGTGAGCTCGCGCCGTCGCGGGCGCTCATCCGGCTCATCCCCGCGCGGGCGGGGAAAACCTGGCTCGCCGATATGTTCTCCGATGCTTTCGGGGCTCATCCCCGCGCGGGCGGGGAAAACGCAAAAAACTCCGGGTAACGGCGCGCCACAGCCGGCTCATCCCCGCGTAGACGGGGAAAACGCCACGCAACGCCATATGCGTCGCGCCAAAAGCGGCTCATCCCCGCGTAGGCGGGGAAAACGACGCAGAGCGGCAAATCATGAACCTCCAGGACGGCTCATCCCCGCGTTGGCGGGGAAAACCACGTAAACGTCTGGCCCCCGATAGCCTTCGTGGGTTCATCCCCGCGTAGGCGGGGACAACGTCACCGCCTTGGACGGGTCCCCCTTCACGCGCGGCTCATCCCCGCGGGGGCGGGGAAAACTTAGAGGTGAGCTGCACGAACAACTGGTAGCAGGGCTCATCCCCGCGTAGGCGGGGAAAACCACTATCGACCCCGGCCCGAAGATTCAGCACGAGGCTCATCCCCACGGGGGCGGGGAAAACCTTATGGCCATGCCACCCAACCGCGCGTGGGTGGGATCATCCCCGCGCGGTCGGGGAAAACTGAGAGCGCGACAACGGCATGTCGCCTAAGCAGGGCTCATCCCCGCGCGGGCGGGGAAAACCACTACGAGTACGCTGAGCCGTCCAACATTAAGGGCTCATCCCCGCGCGGGCGGGGAAAACACCCCTGACAGCCCTAACCCGTGCGCGAGCCGCGGCTCATCCCCGCGCGGGCGGGGAAAACGACGCTGTCGGCGTCGGAATCAGCGCGCCAGGCGGCTCATCCCCGCGCGGGCGGGGAAAACGGATTGTCCCCCGCTTCTTCTCCTCGCCCCTGAGGCTCATCCCCGCGCGGGCGGGGAAAACTTGGTAGCCATTTCAGGCCTCCTTCTCGGCGGGGGCTCATCCCCGCGCGGGCGGGGAAAACTTGGTAGCCATTTCAGGCCTCCTTCTCGGCGGGGGCTCATCCCCGCGCGGGCGGGGAAAACTAAAATGGGGGCTCGCCCGAGGGGATGGGCTGGGGCTCATCCCCGCGCGGGCGGGGAAAACGTCCCGGTCGCTACACGAACTCGCTTGACTGGAGGCTCATCCCCGCGCGGGCGGGGAAAACCTCCGCTGCTATTGACAGCGCCATTTAGGTGCCGGCTCATCCCCGCGCGGGCGGGGAAAACGTTACTGGCCACCCCGCAGGCGAACCTTGGCAGGGCTCATCCCCGCGCGGGCGGGGAAAACGCTCAGGGACACATTCTGACGCGCTCATTCGAGGGCTCATCCCCGCGCGGGCGGGGAAAACCATTGTCAATCTCTCCAAGCAGTTCTCGGTCTAGGCTCATCCCCGCGCGGGCGGGGAAAACATACCCTCGTGCGGTTGAGTAGCCTCGTCGCTGGGCTCATCCCCGCGCGGGCGGGGAAAACTCTTCCTTCTCAGCACCCAGGCAGGGCCGCTACGGCTCATCCCCGCGCGGGCGGGGAAAACAGGGACGTAATGATTATACCCTCCAGACGGTGGGGCTCATCCCCGCGCGGGCGGGGAAAACCTCTCCCGTCTCGCGCGGTATCCGCGCTCGGGTGGCTCATCCCCGCGCGGGCGGGGAAAACCGCGCGTTTGATGTTCTCGGCGTTGGGCGTATGGGCTCATCCCCGCGCGGGCGGGGAAAACGCGGGCCGCCAGCTCGCGGGCCTCGCCCGCCAGCGGCTCATCCCCGCGCGGGCGGGGAAAACACTCTGAGCCCATTCTCGACGTAGCCGCAATACGGCTCATCCCCGCGCGGGCGGGGAAAACAAGCCCGTCAATGTCGGATACACATCGATGTCCGGCTCATCCCCGCGCGGGCGGGGAAAACGATCTCTTTGACCACGCCTTGCGCCGTGTGCCCGGCTCATCCCCGCGCGGGCGGGGAAAACCGCCCGGTACAAACACCTTCATGTGTCTAGTCCGGCTCATCCCCGCGCGGGCGGGGAAAACTCTCGGCCAGGGAAACTGATCGGCCTCGCCACCGGCTCATCCCCGCGCGGGCGGGGAAAACAGTAGCGCGGGTAGACAAACGCCTGATGTTGGCGGCTCATCCCCGCGCGGGCGGGGAAAACCGTCGATCAGACCCCCGAGGCACCGGAGGCTACGGCTCATCCCCGCGCGGGCGGGGAAAACGCGCGTCGATGCGCATGGACGTGTCTTCGGAGCGGCTCATCCCCGCGCGGGCGGGGAAAACCTGACCCCGGCCGGTCGCCTCGTGATCGACGGCGGCTCATCCCCGCGCGGGCGGGGAAAACCGACTGTGTGAGTGCCGACCGTTGCCGGGACCGGGCTCATCCCCGCGCGGGCGGGGAAAACCAGTGTGATCTGCGTCGATTCGGTGCCCACGGCGGCTCATACCCGCGCGGGCGGGGAAAACCACGTCCGGCTGCCCGGAGAGCAGGTCGAGTTGGGCTCATCCCCGCGCGGGCGGGGAAAACGCGAGGGCGTCGACGTCGACGCGCGGGTATGTGGGCTCATCCCCGCGCGGGCGGGGAAAACCCTCACACGTTTTTCAAGCCAGCGCAGCGATCCGGCTCATCCCCGCGCGGGCGGGGAAAACGCGGCGGCGACGGTGGCGAGTGTCGTGACAGCCGGCTCATCCCCGCGCGGGCGGGGAAAACGGGACGAGAGCACTTGGGACACCCGCGCATGGCGGCTCATCCCCGCGCGGGCGGGGAAAACGCTTCGGCCATCTTGTCGAAGTCTTTGACCCCGGGCTCATCCCCGCGCGGGCGGGGAAAACCCTCTTCGTTATTGGCTACCCCAACAGCCTACCGGCTCATCCCCGCGCGGGCGGGGAAAACGGAATACAGCTTCGGGATTATCGCTGTGCCTGCGGCTCATCCCCGCGCGGGCGGGGAAAACACGCGCGGATACATCACGTGGGCGGACATCACCGGCTCATCCCCGCGCGGGCGGGGAAAACATTTGCGACCGTCGGGGCCCTCATATCGGGTTAGGCTCATCCCCGCGCGGGCGGGGAAAACTTCAAGCGGGGCATCGAAGCACCCCTCGACCTGGGCTCATCCCCGCGCGGGCGGGGAAAACCGGATGCGCGTCTCGAACCGCACGGCGACGGACGGCTCATCCCCGCGCGGGCGGGGAAAACCTCCCGGGCACCTCGTGCTCGGTCAGCCTCATCGGCTCATCCCCGCGCGGGCGGGGAAAACGCCGACGCGATGGGCCCTGGGTCAGTCATGAGAGGCTCATCCCCGCGCGGGCGGGGAAAACCGAGAACATCAACGTGCTGCGCATCAAGGGCCGGGCTCATCCCCGCGCGGGCGGGGAAAACCCGACCATCACCATCACCGATGAAGTGGGCACAGGCTCATCCCCGCGCGGGCGGGGAAAACTTTTGTCCCGATCCGTCGATGAGCGCCGACAGCGGCTCATCCCCGCGCGGGCGGGGAAAACCCCACCTTGGCGCGCACCTTGAAATGCGGCTGCGGCTCATCCCCGCGCGGGCGGGGAAAACGGCGAAATCATCGATAAGTTGAATAGCTCCACCGGCTCATCCCCGCGCGGGCGGGGAAAACGCTCCGCTCGCGCAGGCTTGAGAAGCTCGCGGCGGCTCATCCCCGCGCGGGCGGGGAAAACGACCCCTTCAAGATGGCCTCCGCCGTCCGCTTGGGCTCATCCCCGCGCGGGCGGGGAAAACGTGATCGCCGCCATTGCCGCCCTGGTCGCGATCGGCTCATCCCCGCGCGGGCGGGGAAAACGGTCTTGGTAGCCATGATCTGTTCTCCTAAAAAGGCTCATCCCCGCGCGGGCGGGGAAAACCAGAACGCCTCTCGATTGAGCGCGGCCTGGAGCGGCTCATCCCCGCGCGGGCGGGGAAAACTCCGAAGACCTGGCTGGAGGTGCGGGGCACGAGGGCTCATCCCCGCGCGGGCGGGGAAAACCCCAGCATCTCGCCATCAGCGAGCTTCTGGACGGGCTCATCCCCGCGCGGGCGGGGAAAACACGTGGCAAGCGCAGGGCGCGTGACCCAGCTCGGGCTCATCCCCGCGCGGGCGGGGAAAACTGCGTCCGGAAGGCCACCCCCAGGGGGTCGCGCGGCTCATCCCCGCGCGGGCGGGGAAAACGTGCGGCCTTCTACCTGCACTGGTGTCCGCCACGGCTCATCCCCGCGCGGGCGGGGAAAACGACACCCAGGCCGCGCCAGCTGACCGTCATACCGGCTCATCCCCGCGCGGGCGGGGAAAACATCCCGAAAGTGAACGGGGTCGGGGCTGCGGCCGGCTCATCCCCGCGCGGGCGGGGAAAACCGCGGGTGTAGTGATTCATTTGTGGGTCTCCTGGGCTCATCCCCGCGCGGGCGGGGAAAACGCCTCGGCAAGCTGGTCGTATCCCTCCACGCCAGGCTCATCCCCGCGCGGGCGGGGAAAACTCCGGGGTCACCATGCACGCCCTGAGACACCGGGGCTCATCCCCGCGCGGGCGGGGAAAACTTGTCGATTACGTCGACGCAGAACTGCCTGGCGGGCTCATCCCCGCGCGGGCGGGGAAAACGGGACGGTCAGGTTCGCCGGCGTGCCTTGGGCCGGCTCATCCCCGCGCGGGCGGGGAAAACGGCGTGAACCCGGCGCAGGTCACGGGCGCCGCCGGCTCATCCCCGCGCGGGCGGGGAAAACGTGGCGGTCGTGTGCCGCGTCGTCGCCCGTGCGGGCTCATCCCCGCGCGGGCGGGGAAAACCGCCGCATATTCGTTGCTGGTTCGACGAAGCGCGGCTCATCCCCGCGCGGGCGGGGAAAACTCGAGGATTGCGTGCGCATCCTCGACGGTGAGCGGCTCATCCCCGCGCGGGCGGGGAAAACGCGGCCAGGATGGACGTGAAGCTCATGCCAGCGGGCTCATCCCCGCGCGGGCGGGGAAAACCCATCTTGAAGGGGTCGGAGGTGCAGGCGCTGCGGCTCATCCCCGCGCGGGCGGGGAAAACCTTGATGGGGTCGGCGGCTGGGTCGCTGATGCCGGCTCATCCCCGCGCGGGCGGGGAAAACCGTGCCGGACTGGGAGCATAAGGCGCTGCCTGGGGCTCATCCCCGCGCGGGCGGGGAAAACGGCGGCGTCAACCTGCAGACCTTTGAGACGGACGGCTCATCCCCGCGCGGGCGGGGAAAACCCCCAGGCATAGGCATCCCAAAAAGTCGGGTCCGGCTCATCCCCGCGCGGGCGGGGAAAACGCTCAGGCCTGGTGTATTGGGCTGCCCAGCAGCGGCTCATCCCCGCGCGGGCGGGGAAAACGTTTTAGCGGCCCCAATGATTGACTTTACCTTAGGCTCATCCCCGCGCGGGCGGGGAAAACGGACGGAGGTTGTCGATGTCGCCGCCGCCTCCCGGCTCATCCCCGCGCGGGCGGGGAAAACCCTTTCCGGGTTTTTCTTTACCATCTCTTTACCGGCTCATCCCCGCGCGGGCGGGGAAAACCTCTACATGCCGCGCGTCAACTTCAACACCCCGGGCTCATCCCCGCGCGGGCGGGGAAAACTGTCGCGTGTAGGACAGCTCCACGACTTCCTGGGGCTCATCCCCGCGCGGGCGGGGAAAACGCCTGGAAACCCTCACAGACAATGCACCTTTGCGGCTCATCCCCGCGCGGGCGGGGAAAACGTCGGGCACGTTGAGCGTGACGCTCTGGTCGGAGGCTCATCCCCGCGCGGGCGGGGAAAACTGTGGCGCCCGTGGTGTACCCGATGACCGGCCCGGCTCATCCCCGCGCGGGCGGGGAAAACCTCTCATGTTCGGTGGACTCAAAGATTGGGCCCGGCTCATCCCCGCGCGGGCGGGGAAAACTGTCGTGAGCGAGTAGGGCGAGCGTGTCTAGGAGGCTCATCCCCGCGCGGGCGGGGAAAACGTCGAGCTCGAGGGCAACGTCTGCTACCTGACGGGCTCATCCCCGCGCGGGCGGGGAAAACGACATCCACCGACCCGACGCCGAGCAGCGTGACGGCTCATCCCCGCGCGGGCGGGGAAAACCGCTTGTCACAATCGCGGCCTTCACCGCCGCGAGGCTCATCCCCGCGCGGGCGGGGAAAACCCGGGGCGTCCCTCGTCGAAATTGGGTGACCAGGGCTCATCCCCGCGCGGGCGGGGAAAACTTTTTTTCAGCTCCCAATGCGGTATTGATCTGCGGCTCATCCCCGCGCGGGCGGGGAAAACGCGTATTCGTAGTGAGCTGGCCCGTCGCAGTCGGGCTCATCCCCGCGCGGGCGGGGAAAACTCACGGCGCGCCAGCTCAGCGGCGGACGGCTTCGGCTCATCCCCGCGCGGGCGGGGAAAACAGCCTGGCTCATGAAGCTAAACCTCACGGACGCGGCTCATCCCCGCGCGGGCGGGGAAAACTCGGGCCACGCGCTGGGCGATGTCTTCGCCTGCGGCTCATCCCCGCGCGGGCGGGGAAAACTAAACAGGGTATGGGTAGCGCTCGCCAGTGACCGGCTCATCCCCGCGCGGGCGGGGAAAACGCGAGGGTCCCGGCGACGCTGATCCCGTCACCCGGCTCATCCCCGCGCGGGCGGGGAAAACTATGATGCCCGGCAGCGCTTCGAGAAGCACCGGGGCTCATCCCCGCGCGGGCGGGGAAAACCGTTGATACAAGCGCGGCGAATCCACGCCCAAGGGCTCATCCCCGCGCGGGCGGGGAAAACTTGGAGTTGGGGCCAGACGGCGTCCCATGCGGCGGCTCATCCCCGCGCGGGCGGGGAAAACCAGGACATCCGCAGCGCTCTTTACCTGCTCGACGGCTCATCCCCGCGCGGGCGGGGAAAACGCCCTTGCCGCACAGATCAAGCCCGGCAAGGACGGCTCATCCCCGCGCGGGCGGGGAAAACGCGATCGACTTCCTGCGTGGTCCGTGCTCTATCGGCTCATCCCCGCGCGGGCGGGGAAAACCTGGTCATCAAGGCGAAGAACGCGCAGCGCGTGGGCTCATCCCCGCGCGGGCGGGGAAAACTCTATATGCGACGCGAATCTCTACCCCATTGACGGCTCATCCCCGCGCGGGCGGGGAAAACGGTGATCTTCTTGATGTCGTCTGTGTGCGCACCGGCTCATCCCCGCGCGGGCGGGGAAAACCCGTCGATGATCGCCTTCACCGTGGGCGCCGCGGGCTCATCCCCGCGCGGGCGGGGAAAACGGGTCGCCCACGGTTCCACGTCAGGCAGCTTCCGGCTCATCCCCGCGCGGGCGGGGAAAACGACGGGGACCAAGCCAGAACTTGCCTATACCAAGGCTCATCCCCGCGCGGGCGGGGAAAACTGGAGGGTGTCGAGCACGAGGTCCTCGGTCAGGGGCTCATCCCCGCGCGGGCGGGGAAAACGTCAGGAGGACGTAGCCGTCCAGGACCTCGAGGGGCTCATCCCCGCGCGGGCGGGGAAAACTCACCCTCACGGATACCGCCGTGCTCCCACACCGGCTCATCCCCGCGCGGGCGGGGAAAACGGTGGGAGACCAGGGTCAGGAGACCTTCAGGCCGGCTCATCCCCGCGCGGGCGGGGAAAACGACCTGTTCCTGGTCTCCAAGGAGGACACGCCCGGCTCATCCCCGCGCGGGCGGGGAAAACCGGGCGGCGGACCTGGACCCGAGCGCCCCGCGCGGCTCATCCCCGCGCGGGCGGGGAAAACTCTCCTCCTCTTCTGCTTTGTTGATGTTCGTAGGGCTCATCCCCGCGCGGGCGGGGAAAACCGCTCATTCGAGTTCGAGACGCGCCAGTACAAGGGCTCATCCCCGCGCGGGCGGGGAAAACGGCAACCTTACGCGCCCCAGTCGTGTCCATCGAGGCTCATCCCCGCGCGGGCGGGGAAAACTCTCCGGTTGGATTGGCGTCATGGTGCCAGTTGGGCTCATCCCCGCGCGGGCGGGGAAAACCCGGAGTGGAGATAGGCGACCATTCCGCACACCGGCTCATCCCCGCGCGGGCGGGGAAAACACCATCGACCCCGGACCAGAAATTCAGCACGACGGCTCATCCCCGCGCGGGCGGGGAAAACTGCGCCGACATGTGGGAGATGTGGGCAGCGTGGGGCTCATCCCCGCGCGGGCGGGGAAAACGTAATGATGAGCTGCGCAGTGTAGGCGCTCTCGGGCTCATCCCCGCGCGGGCGGGGAAAACCCGGGCTGCCTCGATAGTCGCCTCGCGTACCTGGGCTCATCCCCGCGCGGGCGGGGAAAATGCCTACTCCAAGACCGCCGCGACCATCTACAACGGCTCATCCCCGCGCGGGCGGGGAAAACTCGTCGACGAAACCAACACCCTGCACACGGCGGGGCTCATCCCCGCGCGGGCGGGGAAAACCCCGAGCGCGTGCCCGTGGCCATGCCTGCGCGCGGCTCATCCCCGCGCGGGCGGGGAAAACAGGCCGTGTAAGCGTCCTGCGTGAAGGAGAGGGGGCTCATCCCCGCGCGGGCGGGGAAAACCGGCCCAGCACCGCGATGGTCGAGGTGTCTCCCGGCTCATCCCCGCGCGGGCGGGGAAAACTTCGCTGGCGGGCTCAGTTTCGGGTGGGATCGAGGCTCATCCCCGCGCGGGCGGGGAAAACGCGCCCCCCACCAACGCGCCCGCCTCTTCGTTATGGCTCATCCCCGCGCGGGCGGGGAAAACGCGCGCCCTGGAGCGATCGCGCGCACGCCTGGAGGCTCATCCCCGCGCGGGCGGGGAAAACGAGACACGCGATAGGAGACCCCGCTCATGAGCGGGCTCATCCCCGCGCGGGCGGGGAAAACTTTGCGCCGTAGCCGTCTGAGAAGGCCGTCGCGGGCTCATCCCCGCGCGGGCGGGGAAAACGCCGCCGACCTGACTTTCGACGAGCGCCCGCGCGGCTCATCCCCGCGCGGGCGGGGAAAACTCGCCGCCGCCGGTGTTCCCATTCGTCTGATAGGGCTCATCCCCGCGCGGGCGGGGAAAACACCCTCGACGGCCTCGTTGTCGACCTCGCGACCGGCTCATCCCCGCGCGGGCGGGGAAAACTTGTCCCCTGGCCCGCGTACCACAGCGCGGCGAGGCTCATCCCCGCGCGGGCGGGGAAAACTGATGAACTTCGGACAGCGAGGCCTCCAGCGCGGGCTCATCCCCGCGCGGGCGGGGAAAACCCCACGCTCCCCACCGTGGGGACGAAGAACCCCGGCTCATCCCCGCGCGGGCGGGGAAAACTCCGCGAGCGCGGCACTGCTCATGGTGGAGAAGGGCTCATCCCCGCGCGGGCGGGGAAAACGCCGTACAGGGAGACGATGAGCTGTCGCCCGCCGGCTCATCCCCGCGCGGGCGGGGAAAACGGGTTGATGCCAGGCCCACTCCCACAGTTCGAGGGCTCATCCCCGCGCGGGCGGGGAAAACAGAAGAAGGGGGCGTGACGCGGTGGCTTACGAGGGCTCATCCCCGCGCGGGCGGGGAAAACATCCTCATCCTCACGCGCCCGATCAACCAGGGCGGCTCATCCCCGCGCGGGCGGGGAAAACCACACTTTCTCTCAGAACAGGCAACCACCTTGGGGCTCATCCCCGCGCGGGCGGGGAAAACAGGCCATTCTTAATCTGGTCCCTCGATGGGGGCGGCTCATCCCCGCGCGGGCGGGGAAAACTCAACCTCGAAACGGTTACCGACGAGGCCGTTGGGCTCATCCCCGCGCGGGCGGGGAAAACGCGGTGTGTCGCAGGGGCGGCTAGGCGGTGGCGGGCTCATCCCCGCGCGGGCGGGGAAAACGCTGCCCGGCGGCTTCGAGGTCGGCGGCCAGAGGGCTCATCCCCGCGCGGGCGGGGAAAACCCAAATCCAGGTAATCAAGGCACATATGGGCGAGGCTCATCCCCGCGCGGGCGGGGAAAACCGTCAGTCAGACGAAGTTCGCCGTGCGCGCGGGGGCTCATCCCCGCGCGGGCGGGGAAAACTTGATGGATTCAGCGCTGTAGTAGTCAGTTTCGGGCTCATCCCCGCGCGGGCGGGGAAAACACGAGGCGTGGGCTTTCGACGCCGATTCGGGCCGGCTCATCCCCGCGCGGGCGGGGAAAACGCTATGACACCGCCTGCGCGCTCCAGGCGCGCGGGCTCATCCCCGCGCGGGCGGGGAAAACGCCACCACACCCATGAAGTCAGTCAGCGCGGGCGGCTCATCCCCGCGCGGGCGGGGAAAACCCCTCCCCGGCACGGGATGCGACCGCCGCCGCCGGCTCATCCCCGCGCGGGCGGGGAAAACACCTTGACGACGTGGCCAGCCAACGGTCATCCCGGCTCATCCCCGCGCGGGCGGGGAAAACCGGCAATAAGGTTGCGACCGCGAAACAGCCGCAGGCTCATCCCCGCGCGGGCGGGGAAAACGCGGCGAACTGCACCCAGTCCACGCGGTACTTCGGCTCATCCCCGCGCGGGCGGGGAAAACCCTGGCTGGCTGGGACCGGAAGTTCGCCCACACGGCTCATCCCCGCGCGGGCGGGGAAAACCAACGCTGCCACAGTGAAGCGGAACCGCATCTCGGCTCATCCCCGCGCGGGCGGGGAAAACCTGACCATGGCCAGGCAGAGGGTGTTGGCGGCCGGCTCATCCCCGCGCGGGCGGGGAAAACTTCATCGGCACCCCGGAGGCCGCGTCCCTCTCCGGCTCATCCCCGCGCGGGCGGGGAAAACGACCGCGGCCATGTCTGTGGCCCTGGGTGCGGCGGCTCATCCCCGCGCGGGCGGGGAAAACCGTCGCCTGTCCCAGGAGGAGATTGACAGGATGGGCTCATCCCCGCGCGGGCGGGGAAAACTCAGCGATCTTCGCGAGATCATCGAGGCCGAGGGGCTCATCCCCGCGCGGGCGGGGAAAACGAGGCCAATCCTCGCCCCATGGATCGGAGTCACGGCTCATCCCCGCGCGGGCGGGGAAAACGACGATGACGGTTTGACGACCCATCGGCGGACCGGCTCATCCCCGCGCGGGCGGGGAAAACCCAGTGTTATCTCCCAGCGTCTTGTTTGTTCACGGCTCATCCCCGCGCGGGCGGGGAAAACTAGACGACAGTGCCGTCACGGTGCGTGACTGCCGGCTCATCCCCGCGCGGGCGGGGAAAACTAGCGCAAGCTGAATTAATGTGATGCGCACTACGGCTCATCCCCGCGCGGGCGGGGAAAACGTTGATACCCAGCTTGTTGGCGAGGCCTTCAGCGGCTCATCCCCGCGCGGGCGGGGAAAACCGCGTCATCAAGCCGGGCGGCTACCTGCTCGCGGGCTCATCCCCGCGCGGGCGGGGAAAACTGACCTCGCATCAGCGTTCGACCGAGAGGCGGGGGCTCATCCCCGCGCGGGCGGGGAAAACTGTGGGCAGCGGCGTCGGGCCATGGCCTACTCCGGCTCATCCCCGCGCGGGCGGGGAAAACGGATGGAAGCCACGGCCTGACGTGGTCAAAAGGGGCTCATCCCCGCGCGGGCGGGGAAAACGGCGCTTCGGGGGCCACCGGGGCGGCCTCGTCCGGCTCATCCCCGCGCGGGCGGGGAAAACGGCGCTCTCCCCGCCGATGGGATGGAGCTCGACGGCTCATCCCCGCGCGGGCGGGGAAAACTTGGAGACGGCGAGCTTGGCGGCGTCCTGCGCCGGCTCATCCCCGCGCGGGCGGGGAAAACGGCTGGTCGTGTATGGTGGGCGGTTGTGGCTGGGGCTCATCCCCGCGCGGGCGGGGAAAACGAAGATCTTTTTTCTCCCTATAAAGGTCACTACGGCTCATCCCCGCGCGGGCGGGGAAAACACTTTCTGACCTGCGCTTTTATGAAGCGGATCGGTCAGATCTTGGAAACCCTTGAGCTTGCCGTCTCCTCTGAAAGTTACTCATTGAGCGCCGCTTACGCAAGTGACGCGCCGCAGGATCAGGCTCGGAATACTGGCCTCGCCCTTCCGAGTAGTAGGGCCGCATCATGAGGGTCAGTCCGTCAAAGTCGACGGGCTTCCATGGATCGCCCCAGGTCAGAAAGGCCAGACCCTGCTCGTTTCGCGCCCGATAGACCAGGACCGCCCGCCCTGTCTTTATGTTCTCTGTGACAATCTCCCACAGACGCTCGCGCACACGGGCACTGACAGTCCCGACGAAAACTCCAGGAGAAATCTCCATGAGCCACCGCGTCACATGTCCCCGCAGGCCCTCGGGAACCGCAGACAAGACGAGAACGATCACGAGAAGTCGCCCTCTTCATAGGACACACCCGCCGCGACCATTCCCTCACGGTCATCCCACAGGCGTAGGTCGTCCACGATGAGGTCCTCGTCATCCTCAACGTCCAAGGCCCCGGACACCGACAGAAGACTCTTTATGTCGGCGACGCAACGCTCCAGGAGCCGAAACTCTCGAACTGCGTCACGGACAGCCTTTCGCGCAGCACCGCCCACAGCCTCGTCTGTGGGCGATGCTGCCACATCGAAAGCGATGGGAATGGTGAGGTCAGCCTTGTACAGGTCAGCAATGTCGTACACGAACGAACGGTAGGTCCCGTTGTGTATGAACCCCAGCCCCGGGCTACACCCCAGCGCAACAATCACAGCATGAACAACCCCGTATATCGCAGAGTTTGCCGCAGACAACGCCTGGTTCACGACCGACCCGTCCTCGAAGTTGTCCGGGTCGTACTCGCGTCTATCCCAGGGCACACCCGTGCGCTGGGAGTGTTCACGGTACAGGCGGCGCACGCGGGCACCCTCGCGTCCGCGCAACTGCTGAAGACTCAGCTTCGACACGTCCTCACCCGCAAAACGCATCAAGTACATGTTGCGAGCAACGGTCAGCCGCATCGACGGGTCACTCACCGCCCGCGCCTGTGCCTCGAGCAACCGCGAAGATCGGGAGGGCGGAGTGCCGTGCGCGTAGTACCGCACCCCGTTCTCGCCCACCCACACGATGGTCGAACCACTCTCTGACAGCACCGATACCGCCGAGTGCG
>ERZ773197.1525-NODE-1525-length-15788-cov-3.022119_pt1 | contig 15788 bp, 15 predicted proteins | sample MGYA00580999_ERZ773197 | MGnify/ENA primary metagenome ERZ773197 (study PRJEB29015, sample SAMEA2738166) | human oral metagenome | biome: human oral; feature: human-associated habitat; material: saliva | place: China | collected 2185 ...
CCGACGCCCTTATTGTGCTGGCTGACAGGATAAGGAAACCGACGATGAAGATTCCTCTTTTTCTCCAACAAGAATCATTTTTAGCTGGACACAATAAGGAAATCTGAAAATTCCAACTAAAAATCGAAAATTAAAAAGCTGAAATTTTTGGCCACATATCCTCCTAATAATAAACAGCCTCTGTTTTAACATTTAGAAGAGCAAGGTCGTATGTAAACAGAATAGGCAGTAAGCATAGTCATCTATATATACGCGCGCGTGAGAACTAAAGCAGGAAAACCACAGATAAAAGAAAAAAATTAGGTCGCGTGCGATTTTTTCCGGCAGAATACTTGCACGGTTCAAAATAAGTATGTAATTTTGCACCAGTTTTAAGATTGTAACGATTACAAATAATAAATCATGTCAAATAAGCAAGAAACATACGACTACCTCCTCAAGCACGGCATCAAGCCTAGCATCCAGCGCTTGGCAGTGATGGGCTACTTGCTGGAACATCGTACACATCCTGCTGTTGATGAGATTTACAACGCACTGAAAGCAGAAGTCCCCACCCTTTCTAAGACTACAGTTTACAACACACTGCGTCTACTCGTGGACAACGGGGCTGCCATGATGCTCCACATTGATGAAACAAAATCTTACTTTGATAGTAACATGGAGCCTCATGCACATTTCTACTGCACCCAGTGTGGGCGCATCTACGACATCCCAGCCACTACGCGACGGATGCGCAACAGCGCCGATCTTCCACAAGGTTTTTCGGTAGCAGAAACGGAGCTGACCTTCCGAGGTGTATGTCCCCACTGCGAAGAAACAAAAGCATAACATAACAATTTAAAGATTTACTACATTATGAAGAAAAAATTCGTTTGTACCGTTTGTGGCTATGTTCACGAAGGTAATGAAGCACCGGCAGAATGCCCCGTATGTCACGTTAAAGCTGACAAGTTCAAGGAAGTGAAGGAAGACGAACTGAACTTTGTTGTTGAGCACAAGATTGGTGTTGCAGCTGACTGCGACGAGGAGATGAAGAAAGACTTAAATGCTCATTGGATGGGTGAATGCAGCGAGGTAGGTATGTACCTTGCTATGAGCCGCCAGGCCGACCGTGAAGGCTATCCCGAAATTGCTGAAGCTTTCAAGCGCTACGCTTTTGAGGAGGCTGACCACGCTTCAAGATTCTGCGAGCTGCTCGGCGACAATGTTTGGGATACTAAGACCAACCTTTACAAGCGTATGATAGCAGAGTCTGGCGCATGTGAAGATAAGAACCGCATTGCTAAGCGCGCTAAAGAACTCGGCTTGGATGCTATCCACGACACAGTTCACGAAATGGCACGCGACGAAGCTCGCCACGGACGCGGCTTCGCTGGTCTCTACAAGCGTTACTTCGATAAATAAATTCCATTTGAATTCCGACGACTGCCACCTGATGTCTCACAGGTGGCAGTTTTCTTTTTCTGCTCTCTCAACACAGATCCACTATCGTCTGCCGCACAGTGGTCATATTTATTAGGAAGAAACATTCCCCATTATGGGGAGAAATCAATATCTTTGCGAAAAATTATTGCACAACTATGGCACAAGGAAAAGTTGACGCCCTGCTGGGCATTGTCTTTGGTGACGAAGGCAAAGGAAAAGTTGTAGACTACTTCACACCGAAGTACGACGTCGTTGCACGCTTTGCGGGCGGCCCTAACGCTGGTCACACCATCATCTTCGAAGGGAAAAAATTTGTTCTCCGTTCTATACCCTCAGGTATCTTTGATGAAAACAAGGTGAACATTATCGGCAACGGCTGCGTAATTGCTCCCGATCTCTTCATGGCCGAGGCAAACGAACTCGAAACAGCTGGATACTCGCTCACAAACCGTCTGCACATCAGCAAGCGCGCACATCTCATCCTGCCAACCCATCGCGTGCTCGACCGCGCTTATGAAGCTGCGAAAGGCGAGGCAAAAGTGGGAACAACGGGTAAGGGTATCGGCCCGACTTATTCAGATAAAGCTGCCCGTGTGGGACTTCGCGTTGGCGACATCCTCGACAATTTCCAAGAGAAATACGAAAAGCTGAAAGCACGCCATATCCAAATCCTCAACGACTTACACTTCACCGACTACGACATTACGGAAGAAGAGAAGCGCTGGATGGAAGGCGTGGAATACTTAAAGAAATTCCAACTCTCAGATACTGAAATCGAAATCAACCGCCTCTTGGAAGAGGGCAAAAACGTCTTGGCAGAAGGTGCACAAGGTTCGCTGCTCGACATAGACCACGGAACATACCCCTTCGTTAGTTCATCTTCAACCACAGCAGGTGGTGTTTGCTCAGGTCTGGGCGTTGCTCCTCGCCACATCCATCGCGTTTTCGGCATTTTCAAGGCCTATTCCACACGCGTTGGCTCAGGTCCGTTCCCCGTTGAGCTCTTCGACGAAACTGGAGATACTATCCGCCACATTGGAAATGAGTACGGCGCAGTCACAGGCCGCAACCGCCGCTGCGGATGGGTTGACCTCGTGGCTCTGAAGTATGCCATCATGATCAACGGCGTGACAGATCTTGTTATGATGAAGGGCGACGTGCTCGACAGCTTTGAAACCATCCGCGTGTGTACAGCTTACAAGAAGGGCAACGAACAAACTACCACGATGCCTTACGACACAGAAGGCTGGGAGGCTGTTTATGAAGATCTTCCTGGTTGGAAAACACCGCTTACCGAAATTCGCGACGAACGCGACTTCCCTGCAGCTTTCCAGTCCTATATCGACTATTTGGAGCGCGAACTTAACACGCGCATTTCTATTGTCAGCGTAGGCCCAGATCGAGAGGCAACGATCATCAGAAAGTAAAAAGCGACTCACTCCCCCATTGCGTTTCAACGCAAACGGGAAGTAAGCACCACTATAATAAGGACAGCCACAAGTTCACAAGAACCTTGTGGCTGTCCTGCCTTTCTGGTGGTCAATATCCCTTATCCGTACTTTTGTTGTCACACTGTTGTCACAGACATGATACTTACGCTGTCAAGCAGCTCAATCCCAATCGTGACGACGTGACGACGTGACAACAAAAAATAACTTCTGGAGAGGAGAAAGTGTGCTCCTATTTATACATTCTCTCGTAGTATTCTTGATAATCTTCCCCACTCACGTCTTCAATCCAATCATGGTGTTCGAGATTCCAGCGAATAGTTTTCTCGATGCCTACTTCAAAGGTCGTTTCGGGGAACCAACCTAAGTCGGCCTTTATTTTGGTAGGGTCTATGCCATAGCGCTGGTCGTGCCCCAAGCGATCTTTCACAAAACTGATAAGGTCGTCATTGATCCACTCAAGGCCATCTTGGCGCTTCAGCAGCACGCGGAACTGCGGATTCTCTTCCATCAAGCGGCGAATAGTGCGGATGATGATTTTCACAATCTGGATATTCTGCCGCTCATTGTGGCCACCCACGTTGTATATACTTCCGTCTTTGCCCTTCGTAACCACGAGGTCGATAGCCTTACAGTGGTCTTCCACATACAGCCAGTCGCGAACATTTGTTCCTTGCCCGTAAACAGGAAGTTGCTTACCCTCAAGGATATTATTGATAATTAGCGGAATCAGTTTCTCGGGGAATTGATAAGGTCCATAATTGTTGGAGCAGCGCGTAATGCTAACGGGCATTTTGTAAGTGTCATGATAAGCACACACCACGAGGTCGGCACTTGTCTTTGAGGCACTGTAAGGGCTGTGCGGTTGCAGCGGAGTTTCTTCTGTGAAAAATCCCTCTTCGCCCAGCGAGCCGTAGACCTCATCAGTAGAAACCTGATGAAAGCGAACACCGGACTGCCAAGTGGGATAGCCCTGCTCATCTTTTCCCGTTACCCACGCGCGGCGAGCACAATCGAGCAGATTCTGCGTACCGAGAATATTGGTTTGAAGAAAGAGTTGTGGGTTCTCAATAGAGCGATCCACATGACTCTCTGCGGCAAAGTTTACCACCACATCAAAGCGATATTTCGTAAAGAGCTCATCCACCAACTGACGGTTGCCGATGTCGCCACGCACAAATTCGCACCTGTCATGGTCGATGTCCTCAGCAATTGTGCCGAGATAGCCCGCATAGGTCAGCAGGTCAAGAACAACCACACGTAAGGTATTTTCAAATTCATAAAAATAATCACTCATCTTTTGATAAATTTCTTGAGAATATACTTCAAATAGTTTGCACCGATAAATCCGGCAGCTCCTGTCACTAAATAAGTCTTCATAAAATCTATTTTATTTACAGACAAAAGTAACATTGTAATATGACAACTACAACTATATTCGTTGAAAACAAACTTTTCTCACCAACTTATACCCGTTGAACGCTCATTTTGCAGGCGAAAGTCAGACCTTTTCCTCTCAAAAACATACTGATCCGCCTCGTGGAGAATCTCACAAAAAGTCTTTATTTCTTTTTCCTTTCACGGCAAAAGCCTACCTTTGCGCCTGCTTCAGGATTCTATAGTGATCTGAACCCTTCTTGCTCTTTACTTTTACAAAGAGATTTATAGCAATAAATCGTATCTCAACTCCGCGCATCGCTGATATTAATTTGCGTGTGCTACACATACAAACAGATTTTAATACAAAACGAGAAGTGGCAAGAATAATAGGAATAGTTCTCCTCCTCATAAACAAAACGTTTCGCAACAAGAATTAATACATAAATGAAAGCCTACAAAAAGCCCCAGAACAGAGTGATAAACATAAGCACAAGAAGCACGTTCGCCGATTTCATTATATCCAGCCAAGAAAGCTACGAGCAATGGTCACGCCAGCAGGATACGCATGGCGAGATCCTTGAAGGAGAAACTGAAAGCTCCAACTTTCAGCCCTACACCTCGTGGGAAGGACTGGACTAACGGCTCATAGATATTTTCAACCTATTTCTATCAACAGCGGAAAGCTTCTTCGGGAGCTTTCCGCTGTTGGCTTTTTCAGATGCAACACTTCTGCTCCACAACACAAGAGGAGCTTTCCTTTATTGCTTATTTTGAATCGCATAAGGAAATATTGCACACAATAATGTAACTTTGCAAAAAATCAAGACTATTATGGGACTTATTCAATTCGACAAGCTACCAGTCAACAACCTAGTAGGGGCAGACTGGAACACTTATAAGGAGATTCTTCAAGACCGTGAAATCGACAAGAACTATCGTGGAAAATATCGCCTCACTACTGCCGTTTGTCGTCTGCTGTCCATCCTCGCGCCTATACAAGAAAGTTGCTATCAGAAACGTTTGGCCAACCAACCGCTGAAGCACGATCCCGTATTCATTCTGGGGCACTGGCGGTCAGGAACGACCTTTGTCCACAATGTTTTGTCCTGCGATAAGCACTTCGGTTATAATACGACCTATCAGACAGTATTCCCGCATCTCATGATGTTTGGGCAAGCGTTCTTCAAGAAAAGTATGTCGTGGCTCATGCCGAGCCATCGCCCCACGGACAACATGGAATTGGCCGTCGATCTACCGCAGGAGGAGGAATTTACGATGACAAATTCCATGCCCTACACTTATTACAACATGTGGTACTTGCCGAAGTACTGGCAGGAATATGCCGATAAGTATTTGCTCTTCAAGGACATCACGCCGAAAGAACTCAAACGCTTCGAGGAGGAGTTTATCAAAGTCATCAAGATAGCCCTTTGGAACACCAGCGGCACGCAGTTTCTCTCCAAGAACCCGCCCCACACGGGCCGTGTAAAGGAACTGGTCAAGATGTTCCCAAATGCCAAGTTTATCTACTTGATGCGAAATCCCTACACCGTATTTGAATCCACGCGCTCTTTCTTCACCAACACCATTCAGCCTCTCAAGTTGCAAGACATCTCGGAGGAAGAAATCGTGAAGAATATCCTGACGACCTACACAAAGCTCTACGACAAATACCAAGCCGACAAAGTTTATATCCCAGAGGGAAATCTCATCGAAGTGAAGTTTGAAGACTTCGAGCAAGATGCACTTACCATGACGGAGAATATTTACTCCTCTTTGCAAATCCCAGGTTGGAACGAGGCACATACGGCCATCGAACAATACGTCAATGCAAAGAAGGGTTACAAGAAGAACAAATATGCTTACAAACCCGAGACCGTCCGCTTGGTCAATGAGAATTGGGGACGCGCCATTGACGACTGGGACTATGAGCGACTCTAAGCTCCAGCTTCCCTCACAGAAGCTACAACGCAATTAGAAATAAAGATCATCATGAGAGTTCCGCCCTACAATGTCTCCGTAGGGCGGAACTCTTGCTTTTATCAAATCAGTGGCAAAAACCGTATGCGCAATGACGCGACAATGCTAAGAAAACTGCCCTTTAATTTGACAACACGCTTTTTCGTTCCAGAAAAACACATCATAAGATTCTTACGAGAAAACGTTGAACCGTCCGAAAAAAGAGAGGAGCAAACCATTTTTCTCTTTGTTTTTTGCGAAAAAAGGTGGGAAAAGTGCTTTTTTCAGATAATTTCGGCCATCAACATGTGCCGATAATCCGTGTTTTTCCTTATTGTGTCAACCAGCACAATAAGGAAATTATAAAATGCAATAAGGCTGTCAGCTGACAGCCTTATTGTATCCACGAAAAGCCTTATTCTATCCGCCCGTATAGATGCTTGCAGTTGCGCTTTCTTTTATTCAAAGTGGATTTGCAAGCCATTCTCGGGAGCGTAAACTGCGAACTATTTTTACAGAGTATAAGGAAGTTAAGAACTCAAACCGCTTAACTGATTTCTTTCTCAATCCGATTGGTCAGTTCCACAAACTCGTCAACGCTCAACTGCTCCGGACGCTTCGTCAGCTCGGGGTGAGCCAAGAACTCCGTATGGTCGCGGTTGGGTGAAGTTTGTGCAAAGAAAGGTTTGAGCGACACGCGCAACATTTTGCGGCGTTGCTGGAACACGGCTTTTACTACTTTCTTGAGCAGCACCTCGTTGCAGCCGCATTCGTGTATATCGTTGCGCGTCATGCGTACCACCGCGCTGCGCACCTTTGGAGGAGGATTGAACACACCAGGTTCGACGGTGAAGAGGTACTCAACATCGTACCAACGCTGTAGCAACACGCTCAAAATTCCATAGGACTTTGTGCCATGACGTGCCGCAATGCGTTCGGCCATCTCTTTTTGAATCATTCCCGTGCAGCAGGGAATAAGTTCTTTGTAGTCGAGCATTTTGAAAAATATCTGACTGGAGATGTCGTAAGGATAATTGCCTGTAAGCACAAAAGGCTTGCCGTCAAATACTGTATTGAGGTCCATACGGAGAAAGTCCTCGCCCAGGATGTTATCCCGCAATTCGGGCCAACGTTCAAGTAGGTAAGCCACACTTTCTCGGTCGATCTCCACCACCTTCACCTCTCTGTCCTTGGGCAAGAGGTATTGTGTCAGCACGCCCATACCAGGACCTACTTCGAGAACGGGCAACTGCGGGCAGGCATCTACGGTGTCGGCGATGCGCTCAGCCACATGGAGGTCGGTCAGAAAGTGCTGACCGAGATTTTTCTTAGGTCTTACTGATTTCAACATATCGGAATTGTTACCGGAAAGGAACCACGCAAACGTAGGTTACTCTGATTGTGCAAAAATTGAAGACAATTCTTTGGAACATTGGGCAGATTGTCCTAACTTCGCATTGGAGACGTCACAAAAGTACGCATTTCCCTACGAAACACATTGAAGATTATCAAGAAGATACTGCAACTGGCGCTGCCCTTTGCTTTTGGGCTGGGCATTCTGTGGTGGATGTACCGCGGAACAGATTGGCGCGACTTTTTCCGTAGTGTGTTCGGCGAGATGAAATGGGGATGGATGCTTTTCTCTTTTGTGTTCGGCATTCTGGCCCAGCAAATCCGGGCTTGGCGCTGGAAGATTGCGCTCGAGCCGCTGGGTGAACATCCGCGTTGCAGCAGTTGTGAGAATGCTATCTTTATTAGCTATGCCGCTTCTTTAGTGATTCCTCGTGTAGGCGAAGTGACGCGCTGCGGCACACTAAAGAAATACGACGGCATCTCTTTCACAAAATCGCTCGGAACGGTTGTCACGGAGCGCATGGTCGATTCTCTTGTCATGCTTCTCCTCACAGCGATTGCTTTTCTCTGTCAAATCCCCGTATTCCTCAAGTTCCTTCGCACCACAGGTATGGACTTCCGCGGATTTTTCGGGCAATTCACCAGCACAGGCTACCTCGTCACGGTGCTTTGTTTTATCATGGCCGTTGGAGCGTGCATATTTCTCCTCCGTCGCTATTATTCTCGTGGGCGCGACTTGCTAAAGGATCTTTGGGCGGGAGTGCTCTCCCTCAAAGATGTTCGCAATCTGCCGCTCTACATCTTGATGAGTTTCGGCATCAACCTTTGCTATTACCTCCATTTCTACGTTGCTTTTTTCTGCTTCAACTTCACGAGCGGTATCAGTCCTATCGAAGCATTCCTTATATATTGTGTAGGAATGTTCGCCGTACTCGTGCCAACGCCTAACGGGGCAGGACCGTGGCATTTCGCCGTTAAAACCATGCTTGTCCTTTATGGAGTGGCAGAGAAAGAGGCCATACTCTTCGCCCTCGTAGTCCACACGCTGCAAACGGGCCTTGTGGTGCTCCTCGGAGCTTTCGGATTTGCCCGCCTCTCTATGAAAGACAAAAGAGAAAACAACTAATAATAACTCTTAACCATAATAATTATGAGTGAAATCAAGAATTTGCAGCCACAGGCTGTTTGGAAAAACTTCTACTTACTGACACAGGTACCACGCCCCAGCGGCCATTTGGAAAAGGCTCAGCAATTCCTGTTGGATTGGGCCAAGGAACGCAATATCGAAGCCTTCAAAGACGAGGCTGGAAATATCATCATGCGCAAAGCAGCCTCTAAAGGCTACGAAGACCGCAAGATGGTGGTGATGCAGGGCCACATAGACATGGTTCCGCAAAAGACAAAGGAATCTACCCATAACTTCGAGACCGATCCCATTGAGACCTACGTGGACGGAGACTGGGTGAAAGCCAAAGGCACTACTCTCGGCTCGGACGATGGTATGGCAGTGGCCACTATGATGGGTATCCTTGAGGACGACACTATTGAACACGGCCCGCTGGAATGCTTAATCACGGCTGATGAGGAGACAACGATGTACGGAGCTGAGAACTTGGCCAGTGACACCTTGCAAGGTGAGATTCTCCTCAACCTCGACAACGAGACAGAGGGCGAAATGGTTATCGGATCAGCAGGTGGCGTTGATCAGAATGCAGTGTTGGAATACCAAGAAGAAGAAACCGATGGCGGCGATGCAGCTGTCAAAGTGGTTATCAAAGGTTTGCTCGGCGGCCATAGTGGTTTGGAAATCAACCAAGGTCGCGCTAACGCAAACAAGCTGATGGGCCGTCTTGTTCAAGATGCTATGGCCAATTTCGAAGCACGTCTGTGCAGCTGGGTGGGAGGAAATATGCGCAATGCTATTCCGAGTCACGCCGAAGTGGTACTTACGCTTCCGAAAGAGAATGTTGCTGCACTGAAGGAGGATTGTATCGCCGACTGGAAAAAGGTTTTTGCCGACGAGTTCGCCTTTGTTGAGAAGCAGCTCGAACTCCTCTGCGAGGATGTGGAACGCCCCGCTAAGCAAGTGCCGGCAGAAATTGGCGACAACTTAGTTAACGCTATTTGCGCCTGCCACAACGGACCGATGCGTATGATTCCAGAAATCCCCGACGTAGTGGAAACCAGCTCTAACCTTGGTATCGTGGAGATTGGAAACGGGATAGCGAAGTTTATAGTACTGGTACGCTCCAGTCGCGATAGCATGCGCGAATGTTGCGCTGAGACAATCGAGAGCGCGTTCTCAATGGCGGGCATGAAGGTTACTTATGCTCATCAGTATCCAGCTTGGCAGCCTAATCCGCAAAGCGAAATCGTGGCACTGATGCAGAATGTCTACAAAAAGCTCTTTGGTACTGACAATCGCGTGGGCGTTGTTCACGCTGGCCTTGAATGTGGTGTCATCGGTGCCAAATATCCCAAAATGGACATGGTAAGTTTCGGTCCGACACTCCGTTCTCCGCACACGCCCAACGAACGTTGCAACATTCCCTCGGTAGAACGCTATTGGCAGTTCGTACTTGAGACGCTGAAAGAAACGCCGAAGAAATAATTTTATAGTAACGAGTGACCAGCCTGAAGTAGTTGCTGAACAGCCCACTTATTGTAGCTACGCTTTGTAGCCTCCGACCAGTCGCTCGTTACTTCCTATTTATCACTCAAAACTTTCGACAAATGAAAAATCTAAGAGTAGAAGCCATCGTCTTGGCTGTAGGACTCGCCATCTTAGGTGTATTCCTCTATTGTGGCTTGAGAAGTTTTTCTCGACAGGACCGCATCGTCAACGTTCGAGGTTTGGCTGAGAGAGAAGTAAAGGCCGACCACGTTATCTGGCCCATCATGTTCAAGACATCCAGCAAAGATATGCAAGACCTTTACCGCCAGCTTAATTCAACCAATGCAATCATCAAAACCTGGCTACAAGCAAACGGCATTCCTGCAAATGAAATCAGCGTAGGTGCTCCTCAGATTTCGGACCTTAAAGCTGATCAATACTCCGACCTTTCTGATCGTGACCGCTTCTCTTTGTCTTGCGTGACAACAGTAAGCACTTCACAAGTTGATAGGGTGCGTTCACTGATTCCCCGCGTCGGCGAATTGCTCGCTAAGGGTGTAGCCATTGCCGGAGACGACTATAGCAATCAGGTGCAGTATGATTTCACCAAACTCAACGCCATCAAACCGCAGATGATTGCTGAAGCAACGAAGAAAGCCCGCGAGGCAGCCGAGAAGTTCGCAAAGGACTCCGACAGCAAGATTGGCAAAATCAAGAGCGCAACCCAGGGACTTTTTGAAATAGACGACCGCGACCAATATACTCCGTATATAAAGAACGTTCGCATAGTTACATCTCTCAACTTCTATATTGAAAACTAACGTCCTCTTAGAGGCAATGATTAGAAACAAGCGTTGGCTGATAGCTGCTGTTATAGTGGCTATCGGCCTTTTGCTGTTTATTTTTGACCCAGTGCAGACACAATGGTCGCCAAAGTGCGTCATCAAAGTTGCCACTGGCTACAATTGTCCTGGTTGTGGCTTCCAGCGAGCAGCTCATGCCGTACTCCACGGACGATTTATGGAAGCCGCCCACTACAACCTCTTTCTGCTCTTTGCCCTTCCCTATCTTTTTCTGCTCGTTCTCAGTGATTGGCTGCTGAGCGGTAAGGCGCAGGCACAACTGAAGCGTTTCACCCATCATCGTTATTGGCTTTGGACATATCTCGTCCTATTTTTCACGTGGTGGATACTGCGAAATTTGCTCGGACTATAAGGCTGTCAGCCACTTTTCCAAAGAAAACCTTGGATAGGTCTATGAAATAACATATTTTTGCTTTTTAGATAAACTTACCCCCTTATGGAACAATATTTCTATCTTGATGTAAACAAAGTGCAGCAAGGTCCTGTTGACGGATCTCAGCTGGTTAAGTTTGGAGTAACTCCTACAACGCTCGTTTGGAAACAAGGCATGGCGCAGTGGACACCTGCTGGACAAGTGCCCGAACTCGCAGCTATCTTCAATGTTCTTGAAGAAGTTCAGCAACCGCAGCAAGGCCCACAATTTGGCCCTCAAGTTGCTCAGCCCAACTTCTATAACCAGCAGGCATACAACCAAGCGCCGCAAATGCCACCCCCTCCTGATAATTATTTAGTATGGGCCATTCTCGCTACAATCTGCTGCTGTCTGCCATTTGGTGTAGTTTCTATTGTTTACGCTGCAAGGGTAAACGGACTTTATCAAATGGGACAATACCAGGAAGCCTTAGCAGCCTCTAATAGTGCAAAGACATGGGCCATTGCCGCTGCTATATGTGGGGTTGTCATTGGTATCATCTACTTCTTCATTGGACTGGCGCAAGGCCTTATGCTCAGATAATCAACTGTAGCTATATATGAATCCAGACTATCTGCAGGCTACTTACGAACGGCCTGCACCCCCTCCTATGCCCGATAATCATCTGGTTTGGGCCATCCTTTCCACTATTTTCTGCTGTCTTCCTTTCGGCGTAGTTTCTATTGTTTACGCTACGCAAGTGGAGAGTCTCTACTTGCAGGGCCGATATGAAGAAGCAGTTGATAAATCCAATAAAGCATTCAAATGGGCCATTGCTTCAGCAGCTACGGTAGCAGCAATTATGATGCTTTATGTTTTGATTCTTCTCATCATTATGATCTTAGGTATTAAGTAACCACATTAACATACGAACTATGTCCACAGGACTACTTATGCTGTTGACATTGGCGTTCTACTTCCTACTGCTGCTTTTCATCTCTCGGAAAAGCAGCAGTAGCCATGATAACAACGCTTTCTTTAGGGCCAACCGCCGTTCACCTTGGTGGATGGTAGCTTTTGGTATGATAGGCGCCAGCATCTCGGGCGTATCGTTTATTTCTGTACCGGGCTGGGTGGGCGCAACGCAGATGACATATCTTCAGATGTGCGCCGGCTTTTTCTTTGGCTATGTAGCCGTAGCTTTCCTGCTCCTGCCGCTCTACTATCGCCTCCAACTCACCTCCATCTACACTTATCTGGGCGAACGCTTTGGGGAAAACACCCACCGCACGGGGGCACTCTTCTTCCTCCTTAGCAAACTCACCGGTGCAGCCGCGCGGCTCTATCTCGTGGTACTCGTGCTCCAGCAGTTCATTGCCAAACCGCTCGGCATCCTATCCGCTCACCGCTCTCATCACACTGCTGCTCATCTGGCTCTACACGCGCAGCAGCGGCATCAAGACCATTGTGCGCACCGATGCTCTGCAAACGCTCTGTATGCTCCTCGCCCTCGGTGGCATCTTGTGGGCAGTGATTAACAGACTCGGACTGGACTTACACGGAGTACTCGCCACGGTCAGTCAAAGCCCATTGAGCCGCATTTTTGCTTGGGAAGGCACACAATCGTTCTGGCGACAATTTTTCAGCGGTATAGTCATCGTCATCGTGATGACGGGACTGGATCAGGACATGATGCAGAAAAATCTCACGTGCAAGAACCTGCGTGAAGCGCAAAAGAATATGTGCTCCTACGGCCTTAGTTTTCTGCCCGTCAACCTCATTTTCCTTGTTCTTGGCGTATTGCTCTTCACGTTCTGCGCCCAGCAAGGCATCGCCATCCCTGAACAAACTGATAGCCTCCTGCCCATGTTGGTGAGCAACGGTAGTTTGGGCAGCATCGTCATATTCCCTTTCACCATCGGCATTGTGGCCGCCGCCTTTTCCAGTGCCGACTCAGCCATTACAGCCTTAACCACGAGTTGCTGCATCGACCTTATCGGAGTGGAGCGCCACAATTGGGAACAAGCCCGACAAGAGCGCACGCGCAAGATTGTACACATCCTCATGTCGTTCACCTTCTTCGCCGCCATCCTCCTTTTCCGCGCCATCAATTCCACCAATGTCATCAACGCTATCTATGTCATGGCATCCTACACCTATGGTCCATTATTGGGACTCTACGCTTTCGGCCTGTTCACGCGGCGCGGCGTGCGCGATCGCCTTGTGCCCTGGGTGTGCATTGCCAGTCCCATCATTTGCGGTTTGCTCGACCATTACGCGCCCCTCCTATGGGACTACAAGTTTGGCTACGAGCTCCTAATGCTCAATGGCTTATTGACATTCGCGGGTCTACTTCTTTGCCAAACCCACAAAGCTGCGCGACTCTCCACCACATAGAAAACTCCCAAGATAATCATAAAAACTTCGGACTTATCAGGCTTTTCCTTACGCCCCAATAAGTCCGAAGTTTCTTTACAATGACCTTTTGCAAAATAGAATACAACTACTGAAGAAGACTTCTATTTTCCGCTGAAAAACCGCCGTTTCTCTTGTTCAGCAGCAGGAAAAAATCGTTCAACAGCTCCCGAAAACTGATTTTTTCAAAGTTTCCCCGCTTTTTCTGCTCATTTCGGTTCAAAAATATCCCTTTACCACTCATAGTTTTCCTTATTGCGTCAGCCAGCATCCTTATAGCGTCAGCCGACACAATAAGGATGTCAGCTGACAGCCTTATTGGAACGGCCTAAAGAGTCGGACTTGTCAGACTCCCTCTTTACTTTCACTTGGATTTCAAACCATTCTCAGACCCGTAAAATAAGAACTCTGTTTACAAAACCAGAGATTCCCATGAGCGGCCAGCAAACCAGAGTTTGCAAGACAGTCATGGGAATCTCTCTATTTGAGATAAGCTCCGAGAGCTGGGCTCTGGAGCGGGAAACGTTACTTCACGATGCGAACAGCAATGCCCTGTCGGTCGAGCTCACCAACGGCTCGCTCGATAGCCTCATAGTGTTCGGGTGCAATACCCAGTTTCGGGAGGTCGAGTGTAGGAATGGCCTCAGCGTTGTGCAACTCCTTCTCATCCACAGCCGAGATAATCATACCCACGGCAGAGGTATTGTTCGTTATCGGGTCGATAAGGATGAACGAGCCTGTTTGTTTGTTGAGTTTGTAGGAATCGAAGAAGAGTTCCTTTGAGGCCTGAATCACCACGCGGCCAATTTCGTTGAGGCGGAAAGCCTCACACTCGCTCTGCTCAAGAGTGTTCACGTCTATGCGATAGAGGATTTGGTCCACATGGCAGCGACTCGTGTTCGTGGTCTGCTTAATGTAGAAGGCCTTAGAGCGGTCCATTGGTTCCTCGTCCATCCAAACGAGCATTGCCTCGAAGTTGCGCCCTACAAAAGGCAGGTTGTCGGTCTTCACTAACATTTCGCCGCGCGAAATATCGATTTCGTCCTCCAACTGCAAGATGACGGATTCGGGCGGGAAGGCATAGTCCACCGTCTGCATAGGCTGTTCTTCGGCATTCAGCGTAGAACCGTCAGGACCCAGTTGCTTCTGATTGGGCGCATAAGGCGGCACGATGGCTTTCACGCGAGAGTGTTTCATAGAAGGCAGGGCCACCACCTCATCGCCTTTGTGAATGATACCACTGGCCACTTTGCCACAGAAACCACGGAAGTTCAAATTTGGACGACTGACATACTGAACGGGGAAGCGGAAATCCTTCATATTATGATCGGCATGGAGCGGAATGGTCTCGAGGAAATCGAGCAGCGCAGGCCCTTCGTACCACGGCGTACGCTCCGACTTGTCCACCACATTATCGCCATCTAGCGCACTCAGCGGGAAGCAAGTGACATCCTCAAGGCCGAGCGGTCGGATAAAGTCCATATATTCCGACACAATTTTATCGAACACCGCCTTATCGAAGCCGCAAAGGTCCATCTTATTGACGGCCAGCACCACATGCTTGATGCCGAGCAGCGAAACAAGGAAAGTGTGGCGGCGCGTTTGTGTGATGATGCCGTTGCGGGCATCAACGAGGATGATAGCAAGGTTGGCCGTAGATCCGCCCGTGATCATGTTGCGCGTGTACTGCTCGTGTCCCGGCGTATCAGCAATGATGAATTTGCGCTTATTGGTAGAGAAATAGCGATAAGCCACATCGATGGTAATACCCTCTTCGCGCTCGGCCTTCAAGCCATCGAGCAAAAGGGCATAGTCGATGTTTTCGCCAGCATTTCCCACGCGCTTGGAATCGCGCTCCAGCGCGGTGAGCTGATCTTCGTACAATTTCTTAGAATCGAAGAGCAAACGGCCAATCAGCGTCGACTTTCCATCATCAACACTACCGGCTGTGAGCAGGCGCAGGAGGTCCTTTTTCTCGT
>ERZ773197.1526-NODE-1526-length-15778-cov-14.392546_pt1 | contig 15778 bp, 19 predicted proteins | sample MGYA00580999_ERZ773197 | MGnify/ENA primary metagenome ERZ773197 (study PRJEB29015, sample SAMEA2738166) | human oral metagenome | biome: human oral; feature: human-associated habitat; material: saliva | place: China | collected 2185 ...
AACCCTCATTTCTGCTACTTTTAACACAAAAACCCTCATTTCTGCTACTTTTAACCCTCATTCTTACCACCTTTAACCCTCGTTTCTGCTACTTTTAACCCTCATTCTTACCACCTTTAACCCTCATTTCTGCTACTTTTAAAATCAAAAGCCTATACCTATGCGGTTTGTGGACTATGAAAAACCGTCCTAATATTACTATTACTCTTAAAAAGAGGAGAAGAAATAAAAAGAGACTTATCCTATCATACTTTGATTTACTAATGATTTTTTGTTATCCTAGTAGTATAGAAAAAAGAGAAAATGAAAAGAATTTATGAATAAATTAGAACAGAATTATCAAGAATTGGAGAGCATTCTTTCTCCAGATATTCATTTATACCTGGATTACTTTTTCACTACGAACAAGAGGAATACTTCTAGCTACTATAAGCTAGTTGAGTTGAGAAAGTTTCTGGACTTCTATGCGACTGAATATCTAAAGAAATCTATCAGCGAAATCACTATGGAGGATCTAGAGCAGACACCTCTTGATGCAGTTGTTAATTATGTAGGCTCACTAAAGCTCAAACCAAATGGCAAGAAGCTAGTCATTAAGATTTTAAGTGCCTTCTGGAACTACTACACCGTAGCATCTTTTACAATCGAGAAACAAGCACCTCACTTCTATCGTAACGTGATGAACGAGTGGGAGGTTGTTTATGGTGCTACTACTCTTTCCTCACAAAGCAAACCAAAGGAAAATACAGGCTATATCGAAAGTTACAATCTTCAAGAAATCCTTGACTATCTGGATATGATAGACAATTCTCTTGTTACCTACCTTACCAAAACAAAAGCACGAAATTGGGAGCGAAACAAGGAACGTGATTTGGCTATTGTTGCCTTACTTGCTGGAACTGGAGTTGATATTGAACAACTCGCACAAGCTACTTATCGAGATATCGACCTTAAAAAGAAAACTTTGACTGTTTCTACTCACAGAGGGGAACTCATTCAAAAGTCTATCATTAAAGAATTTATCCCTTATATCTCACCTTACGTCAAAGAACGTAAGAAATGGTATAATGCTGTTGCTACTTTTGGCTCACTATTCTTGAACTACAAGAAGCAGCCACTATCTTCCCAAGGTATTGCATCCGTGATCCATAGGATTTCCACGGTTGCTAAAAAACCTTTATCAGCTATCATTCTAAAACAGACACACTCAGTCATTCTCTTTGAGAAAAACAAAGACTTGTCTGACTTAACAACGGCAGAGTCACAACGATTGACTAAATCTATAAAAGAAAGAGGAGGAATACTATGAGAAAAAAAGAAAGAGGTTGTGGGTTAGGTTGTCTAGCTAACGTCCTCATAGGACTTCTGCTTATCGCTTGTGGTTTTTGGTTAGGAGATAGAGTTGGAATAAGTCCTATTGATATCTTCAATCAAGCATCCTCTTTTGTCAAGAATTCTGGAGCTATCGAGGACTTTAATAGCCAAGCAGATAAAGTAAAGAATAAAGTAGAGGGCGCAGTATCAGAGAATAAATCAGATACCTCTAAGGACACCTCAACTACTTCTACTACTTATACCCCTTTAGCATTCAATGGTAAGAAACAACTAGAACTTGGAGAATATGACAGTCTAGGACGAGCAACCTACTCGCATATTCAATTAAACATCAAGGACGCACCAAAAGAGGAACGCGAAGGGAAAATTACCTACGATCCTGTCGGTTGGCACAACTACAAACTGCCAGCCACTATCAACGGTAAAAAGACTGAAAGTTGGCTCATGAACCGTGGGCATCTAGTAGGATATCTGTTTTCTGGACTGAACTCAGAAGGGAAAAACCTTGTACCAATCACACGTTATCTCAACGCTGGTACAATGGACGATAAGAAGATTGACCGCAGCAACTACTACTCTATGATTTTCTATGAAATGAACCTCAAAGAGTGGCTACGTGATAACTCAGATAAATACCTGGACTATTATGTAGTCCCTATCTACCAAGGCAATGACCTACTACCTAACAAGATTGCTATGTACTGGACTTCCTTTGATAAGAATGGCAATCAACAAGCTATTGAGTTGAAAAGCAAAGGTCAAGCGACCACAGAGGGCAATATCTCGTATGTTATACTGGATAACACCTCACCTAATGCAACAATCAACTACGCAGACGGAACTGCTGAAGCTAAATAGCAAATCTCAAAGATGAATGTTTTACGCATTCATCTTTTTATCTATAAAATGGATAACTTTTATTTATTTAATATCCACTATATATTTATTAAGTGGATATTATTTATTTACTTAATGAATATAAAATAGATAAAAATTATCCATTTCTTTTGACAATCGAAAACACTTCTGCTATAATGTATTCAAATTAAACAAAATAGGAGAAAAGATATGAAGATTATTTCATTCAATGTTAAGGCTGGAGGGGTTGGGAAATCTACCCTATGTTTCAATACTGCTTGTTTACTTGCAGAAAAAGGATATCGTGTTCTAGCTCTAGGAACTGATACAAACATGAACCTTACAAAACGTTTTGTAGGTTACTACGCTAGAAAACATGGTTTGAGCCAAGAGCAACTACTTTCTGAAATCAAACCAGAGAATACGGTTGAAATGCTTTTTCAAGGTTTACCGTTTGCCCCTATCAAGATCGCTGACAATATCGACTTGATAGCAGAAACTACTACGCTATATGGTTTAAAGAAGATTGTTGAACCTTCTCTTATTTACTGGTATTGGGATAATGAGGATTTTCTTAAAGAAAACTATGATTACATCCTTATTGACACACACAATGATGATGAAATTCCTACCAGAGCAACTTACGCAGTATCAGATATTATCGCAGTTGTTGTTGATGAAACTAACAAAACCTATGACATCATACCAGTTATGCGACAAAACCTTGCTGAAATCAAGAACAAGAACCGTGATAGGAACGGTAGTTTAGTAAACGCTAAGATTGTGTTGCTAGGAAATCGTTTAAACACTCAGAGTGAGTTAGGGAAAAGAATGATAAACAAACTCAACAAAATCCGTCGTGAAGTCCCAGATGCTTGTGCAGGGTACATTGAAGAACGGACTGCTGTAAAGAAAGCTGAAGAGTTGTATCTGCCCCTTACGGAATTTAAGAAGAAAGAAAAGCTAACTGCAAGCCTAGAACGTTTCTACCGAGAAACAGAGAGAACTCTACTAAGGTTAGTGGATATGTAATATCCATAGAGTGAATAATAAGTGGATAAATAGTGTACTATTTATGGATACAAAACGAACAAAATATATCCATAAAATAAATAGATGAAAAAGGAGAAAATCATGGTAGTAGATAGACCAGCAGGATTTCAAACAAGAGAAACTAGCGCACCAGTAAAATCAAATTCTTTTGATAGCTTAGACATTACTGATAAGTTAATGACAGAACAAAAAACCGCACTTGGCAGAGGAATAGTTCAAAATGAACCAGAGCCACCGATTGTAAGACCGAAAAAAATCCCTGCCTTACACTTGAAACCAGATGAACAAATGTATGACGATATGATGACTATTATGGAATTGTTAGGTATGAAAAACAACAAGACCTTGACTATCCGAATGGCGCTATCAAATTACCGACAACAACTAGAAAGAGAAAGAGATAGTCGCTGATATACAAAATGGATATACTCTATCTATAAAGTGGATAGAGTAAATTCACTAAATGGATAACTGTTATCCATTTTATAAATATCAACTATCCATTCTTGAAATTGAAAACAGATAGGAGAAGAAGCATGATGTATGTAGTTCCCAGTGTAGTGTTACTCTTTACACTCATTGGAATTTTTCAAAAAAAAGTCCGTATCGGTGCATTGGGAGTAGTAGTTCTACTCTATATGCTCGCCCTAGTTTTTGAAGTTATTTTTTAATCAAACAAACGAAATCCCATAGGCTAAAATAGGCTTGTGGGATTTTGTCTATCATAGCTTGCAATTTATAGTGGGTAGAGGTTAAAATATAACATATAGAATAAAATAAAATTTAGGAGATATTATGCTACCCTTAAAAATCATACAGGAAAAACACCCAAGTGCGTCTTACTTAACTAAAGACAAAAAACGTATCCGTGATATTGTTGTCGCTAACAAGAATAAAGGGGATGTATTTTGGTACGATTACAGTAAAAAAGATGAATACAAACTAGAATTTATACCAAAAAACTTGGTTGCTGAAATCAATGACCTATCCAGACCATTTATAACGGATACGCGACCACAGACATATCGTGATAACATTGCCAGGACAAAAGTATTTCCAGCATTGGTTGAAAGCGTGATTGAATCCATGCCTACACCACACGAAACAGACGATAGCAAGATTGTCTTTAAAGACTACCTTGTTTTAGTTCCTCTAAACCCTATTTACGCTGAACTGAAAGTCTATGTCCCTTCTGATAAAGCAGGTATGCTTAGAATCCCTCGTACTAACATAAGAGATATGGTAGGGCGCTATGTAAGTTGTAAGATTATCAACTTACAACGTTGTGTATTGCCTAACTCATATGATACCAAAACGATCTGGAACAACTTCTATGCTGAAGGCAGCATTGAGAAAGCCGAGCAACTAGCGTGCGCTGATATTAAAGCGACAGTAGCAGAAGCACAAAAAGGCGAAGTGAAAAACAATGTTATTCTCAATCAGAGAGTTATCGAGCGTATGAAAGAAGAGAAAGCTGAGATCCTTTCTCGTACCTATAATGGAGTTATCGCTCAAACAAGCAATCGTGGTATCTACGTTGTTTCTACTGAAAAGGAATATCATTACTTTACTGTATTTATTCCTAGAACAAAAATTAGTTACTTATACGAATCAGTAGTCCCTACTGCATCTTTAAAATTCAAAATTGGTGAGCAAATCCAGTTCAAAATTTTACCAGAACAGATTTACTTACAAGGTGGAGGACTGGAGAACCAAATCGTCGCTGACGCTAAGTGTTTAGAAGTTCCACCAAGAGAGCGTATTCTTAGATTGATTGACGAGAATAAGATAGTGGGAACAACTCACAAGGCTTATGTAGTCGCTTATGACGTTACACGTGGACACAGAATTGAGTTTGAAGATATAGCAGGCGCAATTGTCAAACTTAATGCTAACGCACCAATTACACCAGACTTTGTGATTAAACAAACGCCTATCTTTGTTAAAGTTGAAAGAGCAAGAAGAGTTCCTAGTCCAGAGAATGATCCGAGATATACAGTGTACTGTTCTTATATCTCGGATGCTGGAACAAAGGAAAAAGCAGTTAGTGCGTTCGAGTTCTAATTAAACCAGAAACGAAACAAAGACTTTGTTTCGTTTTTTTGAAAGGAGTATCATGGTACACAACATTTTTTCTTGGATAATATTATTTTTCCAGATTGTCCCTTGGATAGTAGTAGTGGTAGGATTGTTAGTTTGGTTTATCAACCGACAAACCACGAATATCAAGTGGAAATATCTATCATCCCTTTGGGTGATTATCGCTTTAATTGTCATTTACTTGTTTAGGTTCATACCTTTACTAGCTATGTCCTATCTTGAAACTATGAAAGTCAGTTCTGGTGACGCATCGGAAATGTTTAAGGGGATGCTCACAGTTATCCAATTCTTGATAGTTGCAGTTATCTGGAAATTTGCTCAGATACAGTCAACTATATTCTACTATCAGCAAATCATAACAGAGAATGAAAAGCATAGCAGCGGACTTCAAAGACGGTTCTTTCTTTTCGGAGGAATTGCTTTAACCGTATTGACCGTAGGCATCATTGAAATGCTTAAATTTATTTTTTAGAAAAGAGGCAAGATTATTGAAATTCATTCTAAAAAGACTTCCATATTCAATAAATAGAAAGGCTAGTTTTGACTATGTACTTGTCGCTTTGAGAGGTACACTTGCATTCTTTTTTGTAGCAAGTAGTGGACTAGCATTATTCTCTTTAATCACCCTTATTTTTGGTTATACAATATCAGACACTTCTTATAAGGCTTTATTTTTCGCTCTACTGGCTTTTACAAGCGTTCAGCTATATCTGGGTATCTGGCACACCAGGATAACGAGCAGGCAAGTATATGAACCTTTTAAGCGTCCTAATAAGGTCAAGAGAGTTAAACGTGTTGAGCTAATGACAAAGGGGTTGCTTGCTTCTTTTGGAGGGGCAATAATCGCACAATTAGGTTTGATCATTTTGACGATTAGCAACTACATTTTAAAGACATTATCAACTACTTATCATTCAGCATCACTCTTCAGCACACATAACGAAACATTCTTAGGTTACAACAACCAGGAAAGTTTACTTGCTTCACCAATACCATTTATATCTCCAGAATTGTATAATGCAATCCTAGTGATTACACCTGTATTTATCTTAGTTATTCTATATGCAAACTCTTATATTTTTGATATTAGAAAGTATCACAAATTAGTCGAACAATGGATAAACAGACGCTTTTATAAAGACGAGTGTATCGAACATTTAATCTTTGACACAGAAGCTAAAGGAATGTTCTCATTGACTATCGGTATTGATTCTGAAACGCAGTCGCCAGTCATCATGGAACCTAATACTCTTTCATTAAATACTGGTTTTTTTGGATTGATCGGTACAGGTAAATCATCATCACTTGCCAAGCCTATTATTGTATCATTATCGGAAGATTTTGTCGTCTATCTACGTGAGTTTTCTAGGTACGTTAAAAGAGCTAAGAAGCGAGCAAAAAGATTACCGCTTTCTGATGAAGCAAAGAAAATCAGAGAGAAAGAAATGATAGAGGAGTGGTTTACAAAAGGGTTAGGTAAAGACCTTGTAAGTGGTTTTTATCTAAACGAACCAACAGGGGACTTAGTGAAAGATAGTCGCTTTGTTTTAGAAAAGGTAGGGATACCTAAAAAGGCTATCTGGGACATTGATCCGTTAAATCCTTACACAGATGCAATCAATATCTTTGATGCAGATATAGAGATGGCATCATCTCTTGCTGCAGACCTCTTCAGAGATTTCTCGGAAGGGAATAATAGTAGTGGTAATAGCTTCTTCCTTAACTCAGAAGAGGCACACACAAAGAGCCTTGTAACACTTCTGATAGCCTCATCTAAAGTACCAGACCTAGATATCAATAAACACTTAAACGGAGGTGCACCGACCTTCTCAGAGTTCTATCAACTACTTACAGATAACAACTTTATATTCTCACGTGTCAACATTCTACGAGTAATCTATCAGAAAGAATTGAGAGATTACAATAACTGGAAAGCTGACTATGAAACAAGGTACGAAAAAGCCTTTGACGAGTGGGTAAATTCTGGTAGAGATAAAGAACTTTTCAGAGGAAATCAACCACTAGAATTATGGAATGAGGGGCGAGAGTTAGAAGATAAATTCTCAGAGATTAGCAACCTAAAAAGTTCGATTGATTATTTCACTAATTCATACTATATCGACCAGAGAACTAACAAACCAACCTTTGGCTTTGACGCGAACATCCAAGGTCTTGTGGCAACTATCCGTAGGCTTGCAATGGATAAACGTGTCAGACGTGTATTCTTTTCTCAATCAACTAAAAACATTGACGTATTATTGAAATATGGAGGGGTGTTATTAGTCAATTCTGCATCCGCTGAATTAGGTAGAAACAATAGTAAAATGGTTGCCCAGGTTGCTGAAATTATCATGCAAAGTTCATCTTTTAGACGACTACCAAATAAGTATTCTTTATTCCCATATATTGAGGACGAAAAAAATACTTTCTTAATGCCGAGGGATAGTGATTTTCTTGCTCAAAACAGAAAATTTAGAACCCCAGTTATACATTTCTACCAAACTTATGAGCAAGCTGTTGCCAACGTAGGAGTAGAGAAAGCAAATGCACTTTTTCAATCTTACCGTAACGCATTTATGTTCCAACAACAAAGTCCAGAAACAGTAAAATACCTAAATGACCGAGCAGGTAAAAAGTGGGTGTTGACTTCTAGTTTTCGTGGAGCAGAGGGAAGATTGTTAGCTTCCAATGACGATAACAAAGAGCAGTTAAGTGAAACAATCGAAGAGGTTGAACAAATCACACAAGCTGACGTTAGCAAGCTAGAAGAAATGGAATTTATGGGTATTATGGTAGTTGAAAACGAGGTAAGTGAACCTATGAAAGTTACCTCATTCCCAAGTTTCAAAATGCCTATTTTCACAGACAAAGATTACCAACCAGACTTTGATATTTCCAAGAAGAAAGACAAAGAAGTTTTTGAAATCTGGCAAAATTGTGTTGATGAATTTTATATCGAAAACATCAAAAAAACATCTTACTATGAAGATGATTTCACACCAGAAGAGTGGCAAACTTTATTGAATGTTATCAACCCTATCAATCTATCTTTAGCATCTTTTGACAACCAAGACGAAGAAGAAAATGCCTTTGCAGTAGGAGAAGAAAGAAACAACTATTCTAAACAAGACATCGGAAAAAATAAAGAAATAAAAGATGAAAGAAAAGGAACTACTACGGATTTATACAAGGCTTCAAAATCTGAAACTTTAGACGGAGAAGAAGTACAAACTGACGAACCGACAGAAGTAAAAGAAGTTATTCCAGAGGTTACAAAAGAACAACCAAAAGAAGAAATCAATCCAGTTGACAGGATACAAGAAATTGATAAAACTATCCGGCCAGAGAAACAAGATACAGTCGCTCAAAACGTTCAATCTTATACCGACTTAACAGAAGTGGTAGAAGAAAAAGAAGATATGTTTTAAAAAATAAAAGCTAGTGATCTATCACTAGCTTTCTTTGTTATCCTTGTTGATTTTGGTCTTGCGATTTTTGGTTTTTAATCGCTTGTTTTTTATTCTGAACATCCTTAGAAATGTTCTTTAGAATATCTTCAACAGTTAAATCTTTATTATCTAAATTGATAAGTTGCGCATAGGCTTTACCAATTTTCAAAAGCACACTTTCCTTATACTTTTTACGTTCTTGTTTAGCCTTTTCAATCTGTTGTTGTAGCTTTTGAATATCATTATCAAAAGTATCTAAAGACTTAGTTTTTACCGCCATGATTTTTTTCTCCTTTCTTTATGACTATTTCATTTTATCATAGTTTTTCAAAAAAGAGAAGTTATGATATAATCTTAGAAAAAGCACCAAGAAAAAAAGAAACCTTTAGAGGTTATATGAGAGCATCTAAAACCTTGATACAACTACTTGTATCCAGTTTTTCAAGTTCCCCGACAAACGTGTTTCTCAAAAAAAGAAACCTTGACTGCCTATATAGAGTGGTCTAAACCCTTGATACGACTGCTTGTGTCCAGTTTTTCAAGTTCCCCGACAAACGTGTTTCTCAAAAAAGAAACCTTTAGGGGTTATATGAGGGCATCTAAACCCTTGATATAACTGCTTGTGTCCAGTTTTTCAAGTAAGGGGACTTATGTGGTAAATTTTGGTTGTTTTTAATAAAAGTATTGATGAAAGGATAAAATTAGTGGTTAAAAGTATGTATAGTGGAGGTAGCAAGGAGAAGAAAATAGAGCATGTGCCTAAAGATGCGATTGCTTATTATCTACCACACCCAAACGGAAATAAGAAAGTGTTTTTTACCAAGGACACACTCTTACTTATGTATCATCTAGTCCGTCTAAAATTCTTTTCAAGAGAAATGATTTTAGATCAGTATTACATCTTAACAGGTAAGGAATTATATAATGACGCATTGTATAATCTGATAGGAAATAGCAGAATGCCTATCTGTTATTTTAAGCCTAGCTATAATATCGGTTGTACTAAATTTATGTACGTTCCTACGGTATTTGCGACATGGCTATTGGATATCATTCAAGAGATACCTGAACTTGCTGAACTGACAGAGGTAACAGAGTTTAAAGGTTCACATTATAGCCTCATGACAAATAAAATGCGAGGGGGGACTTACGGTATTAAGAGTATCAACATTCATGACTTGAATACTCGTAAGCTGACACTCAAAATTGGCAGAAAGATTGTAGATCAGTCCACGGACTTTTCACCTAGAGAATTGAACATCACTTGTTTCTTTCCTACCAATCCGAAACTCATATCACTTGTACCAGATGCAGTAATTTTTGTAAACGGCCAGAGGTATTTCATCGAGTACGATAGGAACACAGAGCAGCACTATAAACTGCTCGGAAAGATAATCGGATATTTTGAAGAGAAGTATTATAAAGGCGATACAATCTTCTTTGTGTTTGCGAATATATCAGAGCCAAAAGATAACCGTCTGCATAAGCGCGTGGTGAATTTTATTGACAATTTATATACCGTACCTTTTAGAGATAGTGGTTTTTCTTATTATGAAAAAGCACAAGGGAATAACGTGACCTTGTTTGCTCTTCCAGAGGTCAATGCACTATCCCAAATCACAGAGGTTATCATACACGATTTAACGATAGACGATAGTCCGGAAAATGAAAGATTGTTAGAGAAGTGTAAGAGTGATGATATCTTACCTTATGATGTAGTATCGGCTGAACTAGTAGAAGATAATGATAGTCCATTCTCTTTAATCTTGACTTACATAGATGATTATTTTGATGAGAAAAAAATGCCACTTATAAAATTAAATTATGGTGACGTTAGCAACCATGATTATTTTGAAAAACTCTATGAGAGATACAAAGACGAATATACTATGGTTGGTGTACTTTTTTCTTCTGAGATTACAAAACAATACTACCAGATGCCTCACAGTGATTTTTTTATGGAACTTTATATCCGATAATTTCTATCATAGCGTAGAACTCGTTGCAATTTTAAAAAATATCCGATACAATGTATCTATAATCAGAATAGAAAGTAGGTGATGATCGTGGTATATCTTCACAGATTTTTAGGACAATGGTTAGACAAAAACCACTCTTCAGATAAATCCTCGATTATCCGAAAAGCATTGTCTATCGGTAGTGGGATTGACGAATATCTAAAACAATTAGAAGTGCGCAGACGGTTCACGCTGGCAGTAAATCAAGACCGATATTTTTATACCGTACCTAAAGAAATTGAAATCGGAGATACCAGGGCAGATAAGTATTACCGTCTGGAAATGAGAGGGTACGAAAACATAGTATCTAACACCGTCTTTTACGGTAACGGAACATCTATTCTAGTCAAGGCCTTGTTTGAGGGTAAGGGAGAGATAGAGCGTATTTATGAATACGAAACACTCGACCTATTCATAGAGGATTTAAGAGAGGAAGTAGCTATCACAATTAGTTGCACCTACAAACCTTGTTATGTTATTGCTAGTGACTTTGAAGTGTTTCGACCAAAGCTAGAACTAGGTAACATTTATTGTCACAATCCTCACGCGCCAAGGTATCGTAAACCTATCACGGAAGTAGAGATTTAAGAAAAAGAAAGGGACTTAATCATGACTACAAACAAATCAGCAAACGCAACAATCACAAACCATGAAGAGCAGGAAAAAGTAAACTACTTATCTATGCGCTTCCTAGATATTCTGGAATTACCTTACAAGGAGAACAAGCGAACAATCGACATCACGTGTCCTTTAGAAGATAAGGACGTTATCGTTACAATCTCAGTCAAGGAACTAGACGAGCAGGGAGCAGTACATCCTAGTCATGAGAATAAAACACTTATGGATATGATTGAGTTATTGTCTGAGCATCGTGCGCGTGAAATCGACGTAACTGTTCCACGATTGAATGGAGAGGTAGTAGTAGCAACCATTAAAGTCAGCATTAAAGAAAAGACCGTCGCTTAATGAAATAGAAAAAGCAGTGAATCAAGATCACTGCTCTTTTTTTATTTAAAAAATAGTATTCTGTTTTTCTAGCTTTTCTAACAACTCTTTTAAAGTCATTTTTTCTGTACGATAGCCTTTTAGACTTTCAATACCCTCTTCGTATTCTTTCAGTATTGCTTGATAGTCCTCTTCATCTTCCAGAGCGTCAAATTCGATAATCTCTTCTCTGGTAGGACGGTCAGCATCTACATAGTCCACGATAAACTCACAACTATCATTGTAGAATGATTGGTACTTAGCAAAGACCATGAAATCATCACCGAATAAGTCTATATCAGCTAGACATTCTTTGATTAGTTCGTCGCTATCGTAGGAAACCTTAATATCAGAAACAGACCAGTTTTCTTTATTTGCTAAAGTCTGGAAAGCTTCCCAGACATCCTCTAGCGTTTTGTTTGTAGGTAGAATACCGTAGCAGATATAATCAGTCATGACCTCGAAAAGATTGTCGCTATTATCAAGTTCACAAGGCACTTGATATGCTGGGTAATTTTCTTGCACCTCGTCCTTGTATCTTTGGGAAATTTCTTCCCTAATCGCGCGTGCTTTTTTGAGATTGTCAATAAACTGTTCTTTTGTCAGCATCTAGTCACCTTTACTTTCCATTCTTGTCAATCCAGGTTTGCACCTTGATAAGTGTTTCAACCGTGATATTCTTAAACAAGCGTTCCTTGTTTCTTAACCTGGTGATCGTTGATTGAGATACACCAGATTCCTTTGCTAAACGATAAGTAGAAACAGTCTTATCCATTAAGACTGCCTCTACCTTAGTAAGATCTATCTTCAAATTAGTCCCCCTTAATTATTGGTTTATCTGTTCTAATTTTTCTACAAGTTCTACATAAGCCTTGTAGTTGTTTGCTTCAACTTCGCCCTCTTTATGACGAGCTAGTTCAATCAATTCTTCTCCTGTCAAATGATAACCGTTAAGCCACCACATTTTATTTGAATTAGTGTAAGTGAACTTTGTATCAGAACAATATTTATCCCAGGCTGTTTTAAAAACTTGATAATCACCACTTCGGAACACTTGCGCGTTACCTGCAATCGTAGCATCACAGTCAATAATTGCATTACCAGAGATTAAAGCATTATCAAAGATTTTACCGTCTTTGATTACAGCGTCGCTTTCGACTATTGAGGAATGTGCGACTATGGAATGTCCTATAACATAAGCATTGTCTTTGACTTGTGCGTCGTCTCCAACTAAGGCGTTACCTGTTACTAAACAATCACCTTTAAGTAAAGCATTGTCTTTGATAGTAGCACTTCCTTTTACTTTTGCATTATCCTTGATTAAAGCATAACCTGTTACTTTTGCGCCATCTATGACTAAAGCATTGTCTTTGACTTGTGCATTATCCTTGACTAAGGCATGACCTTCGATTAAAGCATCATCTGTAACTAAAGCATCATCTGCAACCCACGCAGTGCCTTCGTGAGATAGGTTATTTTCGCTTGCGACGTAGCCTCCGAGTTCACCTTTTTTTACGTAATAAGAGCCTTTTTCATTCTTGAAATCCTTTAAAGCTCTAATTCTATAATGGGTTTTACCGTGGATTGTGATTGTGTCATTGGTACGAAGTTCGTATTTTTTATCTTGGTTAGTTGTTGTCATTTAATTTCCCCTTGTTTTCTAGTAGTTCTTGATTTGCATAGATATTGCCAATAACCTTGTAATATTGTAGAAATTCCTTCGTGATATCAATTCGATAAGTGCGACTTAGACCGTCACCATACCAGCGACCTTTGTCTTTGTCATACTTAACGATAAATGTATAGTCTGTCTGTATCTGATGATGCAGGATATCGCCCTCAAAAACTTCTGTACCTTCCTTATCACAAAGACCAGTTGAATGCATGAGGTATTCTTCATCAATCGACCAACCTTTTAGGTAATCGCATGAAAGTTTCTTGCTATCATTAGCATAAACATTGTTATTCCAAATAATCAATTCGTCATTATAAAACATCTTTTGTCCGTGTATATCCCACGCGCGACACTTTGGTATCATTTTTGTTCCCCCTTAATCTTCTTCATTCATGATTTCATTGAACTGTTCTTCGTCGATAAGACCTCGTTCAATCATTGCCTGGACTGTCAGTTCAATCTTAATCAGTCTGTTTAGTTCGTTGTTTGGTAATGTTGCCATAACTACATCTTTCATGTTATATCCTCCTAAAATAATTTCAGTTGTTTTCCATAATCATTAAGTCTTTGTTGAGCAAGGTAAAAAATATCTTCATCAAGTTCGCATCCAACGTACTCAAAACCTAATTCTTGGCAAGCAATCAAGCTACTTGCTGATCCGACGTGAGTATCGAGTATTTTATCGCCTTCTTTTGCATAAGTTTGAAGCAGCCAAAGATAAAGATTTATCGGTTTTTGTGTCGGATGGATTCTAACCTCATTCAATGCCTTATTTCCTTGCTGAATATGGCCTTCAGATATTGACTTTCCTTGCATCATGCCATTCCACATATAGCGAAATAAGCGCGTGCTATCATGTAAACTGCAGTATGCTAGCTCACAATCTGAAAAACTTGATTGACCATTAACTTTGTCCCAAACGATACGGCCAGGGCCAAAAGAGTAGTTGAAGTAGTTCACGCCCCAAATGATTTGATTTTTTGAAACTCTAAATAACTCATCAAAATAATCTCTGTTTGGAATTTTCCACTCTGATGTTTTGCCATACAGTCTATGGACTCCGATAGGACTGATTTTGTTCCCATAAAATTCTCTTTGTTCTGGGCCAGAAAAATATGGTGGATCTACGATAGCTAAATCAAAGTAGTTATCAGGATATCTTTTCATGACATCGATGCAATCTTCATTGAGAAATAAATTCAAATTACCACCTCGTTCTACAATGTTGCCTTATAATCTTCCACTAGTTCCTTAAGACAATCGTCTAGGCGCTCTAGTTTTTCAAGACTAAGTTCAGAAATCATTCTAGGAGTAAGAGTGCTTGAAATGTTTCTTGCTAGAGTTTGTCTTTTTCTTTCTGATAGGTATTCTTCCTTGCTTTCTGGTGTTAATTCTTTCAACCAGAGAGAGTTTGAACCACCATAGTAAGAACCGTTTGGAGAAAACTGAACTCCGTCTACATTTATTTTTCCTGTTGGTGTTATTTTTTGAACTTTACTAATAGTTGTGTACGAACCCCATACGCCTCTACCTTGAATGAGAAATACCTCGTCACCGACTTTGAGTTCTTTTAGCCAACCTTGTCTTTTATCTTTTTCCATGCTATCACCTTTTATCCTTTCTCAACTAGCTTCAAATTCCTTTTGGTAAAGAGAGTTAATCTCATTTTCTACCTTTAGACGAAAAGTAGTAGCTTCAAGGGCAATCTGATAGGCTCGGACTGCCACTATGATAGCTTGTTTTCTTTTATCTTCAAGGACGTACTTCTTAATCAAAGCACGCGCCTTATCCAGTTCGTCTGGAGTATCTGTAATAGTGACATCCATATCCTCTAGTCGCTTGTCTGGATCGTAGATAGGCTGACAAAGGGAGTAGGAGAGGTCAAATTCTTTTTCGACCTCTTTTGTTTCTACTGAGCCAGATTTTAATTTGTCCTCTATCTTTTTTAGACCTACCCAAGCATTGACCGTTATCAGCACTTCAGCAAATTGGTTGCTTTCTAGGTTTTGTCTGATTGCTCTTTTAGCATCTTTAATGGCATTGTGTACCATAGTTTGTGTAATCATGTTTAACTTCCTTTAAGGCTTTCGCCTTTCCTTTCTCTATATACCTATTATATCATAATATATGACATAAGGCAACTATTTCAACGGTATTATCTTAATTATTTTTATCTTTTTTATGCTTGCCATGAGGGGAGAGGTATGATATACTAAGAGAGTAAATATTTATTTTTTACTTTCAAGACTTGTCGCTATGATATGTCTGTCTGGACAGGTGTCTGGATAAAAACTTCTTGTAACTGC
>ERZ773197.1538-NODE-1538-length-15716-cov-4.557819_pt1 | contig 15716 bp, 17 predicted proteins | sample MGYA00580999_ERZ773197 | MGnify/ENA primary metagenome ERZ773197 (study PRJEB29015, sample SAMEA2738166) | human oral metagenome | biome: human oral; feature: human-associated habitat; material: saliva | place: China | collected 2185 ...
TTCTGCCACTTTTGCGATCAAATCTTGTTTGTTAGCCATTTAACAAATCCTCCAAATTTTTTCTGGGTTAATAACCCTAACAAATATTATCATATCTAAAAAAAGCATTCAGGTCAAGTACTAAACCGCTATTTTCTAAATTATTATGGTTTTATTCGTAACGAATCAGCACAGCCCAAGCATTTTCCCCAGTATGCGTCTGAATAATGGACCCTGTTTCCAGCACTGAAATAGGTTTCTTGACATATGGCTGTAAACTTTCCTTCATTTCTAGTGCCAATTCTGGACTGCCTGCATAGGAAATTCCAATTTCAGCCACTTGTTTGTTTGGCAGACTTACTGTCAAATCATCCAGCCATTTCTTAAAGGTCTTAGCGCCCCTTCCCTTGACAATGGGCTCCAGCTGATGGTCCTTCATTTGCATGATAACCCGGATATTAAGCAAGGAGCTAATCAGACCGGAAACTCGGCCAATACGGCCTCCTTTAACCAGATTTTCTAAGGTAGAGAGACCGATGTAGAGCTCTGTCTTTTCCTTCACTTCCTCTATTTTAGTCAGAATCTCCTCTAGGCTAACTCCTTCCTTGGCCAGTTTAGCTGCTTCAGTGACTTGGAACTTCATAGCCTGATCAATAAAAGAGCTGTCAACAACCGTCACATCAGCATTAGCCAAAGTCGCTCCTTGACGGGCTGCTTCGACAGTTCCTGACAAGGCATGAGACATGTGAATGGAGATAATCTGTGCTCCATCCTCTGCCAAGCGCTCAAAAACATCAGCAAAGACTCCGACAGGCGGCTGGCTGGTTTTAGGAAGATTGCGACTAGACTGCATAAGACGAAGGAACTCACCTTCCTCTAGGTCTGCATCCGAATAGACCACCCCGTCCACCATAACAGAGAGAGGCACAATAGTAATGTCTAATTCCTTAGCAACCTCTGGTTCAATGGTTACAGATGAGTCTGTTACGATTTTTATTTTTGTCATAGATTTCCTACTCTGTATCTAAATTTTAACTTGTTATTACACTACATTATACCAAATTTTTATGGTTTTGTGGGGGAATATTCGCTAAAATCACAGCTCAGGCCAAGCGTTTCCTAAATTTAATCTGCTTGTTTTAGTTTTTTAATCTTTTTGCGCTTCTTTAAAATTAGATGAAAAAGTGTTTACATGCAGCTTTTTAACTTTATTGGGGAAAATTTTAGAAAAAAGCTTGTTTTCAAAGAGAATCTCAGCAAAAAAAGATTGGGAAAATCCAATCTTTTTTCAGTCTTCAGCTACCAAACCATCATTTTTTATGGCATACTGCTCTATGATGCCATTATAACCAAAGACAACTCCGTGGAGGACTCCGCCATAAACAGCTCCGCCATCCATGCCAATCTTGCCATCCTCAGTCATCCATAGCTGATCAGTTCCCGGTGCCTTATGCAAGAGGTAAAATGTCGGTGTATGACCAAAGACAATCGTTTTGCCAGTCTGATTGCTGCCTTCGTGAAAAGGCGCGCGAATCCAAACTTTTTGATAATCACTGGTCTCTCGCCAGTCTTTCAGCTCCAAATCTAGACCAGCATGAACAAAAATGTACTGTTCCGTCTCCAATAGGAAAGGCATCTGGCGAATAAAATCTACTAAATCAGCCGCCTCCGTCTTGACACGTTCCGCGTCTGCTAGTCCATCTACAGGAGCATTGAGAGGTCGGCCTAAAAGCGAATTAATTGTCGTAGCTCCGCCGTTCCGTCGGTAGTGGTCATAAGACTTTTCAGGATTGTCCAGCCAAGTCAGAAACATATACTCATGATTGCCAGACAGACAAACAGCTCCTTCTTGGTCCACTAAGTCCTTGACCCGCTCCAAAACTGCTCGGCTGTCTTCGCCACGATCGATCAAATCGCCTAGAAAGACTAGTTGGCTACGACCATCCCAGTGCTGGAGCAGCTCATCTAGCATACTAGCCTTACCATGGACATCACCAATTGCAAAATATTCTGTCATACGCGCCACCTTCTAAAGGAGACCGAAACACTAGTGCCTCAGTCTCGCTTGTTTATTTCTTTAATAATTCTTTGGCTTGCGTCAAAGCAGCTTCCGTCACATCTTCGCCAGCCAGCATCTTAGCAACTTCCTGAACACGCTCGTCAGCCGTCAGCAGACGAACCGTTGAGACGGTCGAATTCTCATCCGAAATCTTCTCAATAAAGAACTGATAATCGGCAATCGCAATGACCTGCGGCAGATGGGAAATAGCCAAGACTTGGCCATTGGAGCCAATCTTGTGAATCTTCTGAGCAATAGCCTGGGCCACTCGGCCAGAAACGCCCGTATCCACTTCGTCAAAGACAATGCTGGTCTTGCCTTCCTTACGAGAAAAGGCAGACTTGATAGCCAACATGAGACGGGAGAGTTCCCCGCCAGACGCAACCTTCACCAAAGGTTTGAAATCCTCGCCCGGATTGGCTGAGATGTAGAACTCTACTTGCTCATTGCCTTCACGATTAAACTTGCTCTTAGTGAACTGCACTTTAAAGCGCGCCTTTTCCATGTAAAGTTCCTGCAGCTCCTGCTTGATTTCCGCTTCCAGCTGGGCCGCTAGGCCATGACGAGCCTGACTGAGCTCCTGAGCCAGCTCTACCAGCTCTCTCTCCAAGGCCTTCAGCTCTCGGTCCATATCCTCTGAGGACAAGTTGCTGCCAGTTAAAAGGCTGTATTCTTTGGAAATCTGAGCAAAGTATTCCAGCACATCATCTACTTGGCCGCCGTATTTACGTGTGATGCTGTTAATCAAGTCTAAGCGACTCTCCACCTGCAGCAGCCGATCTCCGTCAAAATCCAGTCCATCTAAAATGTCCTCTAGGCGCTTGCTGACATCTTCCAAGACATAATAAGTCTCTGACAAGCTGCCGGAAAGCTCCTTGTAGGCTGGATCGTAATCCTCGATAGACTCAAGGTCATTCATAGCTGAGCGGACATTGGCCAGACTGGAAAAATCTTCATTATCCAGCATGGTATAGGCGTTCGTCAGCGTATCGGCAATGAGCTTGTGGTTGAGCAAACGATCTCGCTCCTGATGCAGGGCAGTATCTTCACCGCTTTTGAGGGCTGCGCTCTCAATCTCCGCCATCTGAAACTCCAGCATCTCAATTCTGGCCTTATGCTCCTGCTGATTTTTCTGCAAAGTCAGGACTTGCTTGCGCAGGCTTCGATAGCGGTCAAAGGTTTCCTGATAGCGGCCTTTGAGATGCAAAAAGTCTGCTGAGCCAAACTCATCTAGCATGGCAATATGAAGCTGGGGTCTCATCAGCTCTTCCTGATCATGCTGACCATGGATATCCACCAAGTGCTGGCCGACAGCCTTTAGAACAGACAAATTAACCATCTGGCCATTGATACGGCTGACACTGCGGCCGTTTTGCAGAATTTCCCGACGGATAATCAGCTCATCGGTCAGCTCCCAGCCCTGCTCCTCAAAAATCTCTCGCAAAGCTCTGCTATTTTCCAGCGAAAAAAGTCCCTCTATCTCAGCTTTGGGCGCTCCATGACGAATCACATCCGTCGTCGCACGGCTGCCCAGCATCATGTTCATCGCATCAATAATAATAGACTTACCGGCTCCGGTTTCCCCGGTTAAAACCGTCATACCTTGCTCAAAATTAAGGGAAATCTCCTCAATAATGGCAAAATTTTTAATCGAAATTTCTAATAACATAGACTTTCCTACCAATTATTGATTTCAGCCGTGACTTTTTGGGCTGCACTTTCACTCACTGCAACGACTAAGATGCTGTCATTATCCGCAATGATGCTGAAAATTTCATCAGTAAATTCTTTACTCAGGTGGCGTTTGACAACCGCTGCACTCCCTGGCACCAGATTGAGATTGAGCATATTTCCTAGATTCTGACAGGCCAAAATATTATTTTCAGCCAACTTCAGACTATTGCTAGCTGTTTTTGGAAGCTCGTAAATATAGGTATTATCTTTAAAAGGGATTTTTACAATCCCTAGCTCCTTGATGTCTCGTGAAACCGTTGCCTGTGTCGCTGCAATACCAGACTCCCTGAGATGTTCTACAATTTCCTCTTGGGTACCAATCTTAAATTCGCTGACAAATCGTCTGATTTTCTCTAATCTATCCTTCTTCTTCATCTTTAAATTCCCTATGGGCTGCCTCTACGACAGCGACTAAGTCTTGCTCCAAGTCATTTTTCGGCTGTTCACTTTTCTCTAAAAAGGCTAGAAACTCAACATTGCCATGCCCACCCTGAATCGGAGAAAAATCCAAACCTTTGACTGAAAAACCTGCTTCCAGCATAAAGGCTGTCACAGTTTCCAGCACCGCCAAATGAACTTTATTGTCCTTGATAATCCCCTTCTTGCCAATCTGCTCGCGGCCAGCCTCGAACTGAGGCTTGATCAAAGCCACGACCTGACCGCCCTCTTCTAAAATCTGATAGAGGGCCGGCAAAATCAGGCTGAGCGAGATAAAGCTGACATCGATGCTGGCAAAGCTGGGCCGAAAGTCGAAATCAGCTGGCTCGGCATAGCGAAAATTGAACTGCTCCATGCTGACAACCCGCTCATCTTGGCGAAGTTTCCATGCCAACTGGTTAGTCCCAACATCAACAGCATAGACCAACTTAGCTCCATTCTGCAACATGACATCGGTAAAACCACCGGTCGAAGCACCGATATCCAAGGCCACTCGGTCTGCCACCGAAAGGCCAAAGACTTCCAAAGCCTTTTCTAATTTTAGACCGCCCCGACTGACATACTTGAGCTTTTCTCCCTTGAGCTTGAGCTCTGTTCCATCATCGATTTTTTCACCCGGTTTATCAAAGCGCTCTCCATTAGCAAGTGCCACGACTAGGCCTGCCATCACTCCGCGCTTGGCCTGTTCTCGGGTCTCAAAGAGGCCTTGTCGATAGGCCAGTACATCCACTCTTTCCTTAGCCATCCAGTCTCAAACTTTCTATTATTTTTTGAATTTCTTCCGCTGAAAAATCACTTTCTTTTTCTAGTTGCTCCAGCAGGCTTTTTGCTTGTTCCAGCGTTTCATCGAAAAAGTCTCTGGCTCCATCTAAGCCTAGCAAGGCTGGATAAGTTGATTTCTCAGCCGCCAGATCCTTCTGCGGTGTCTTACCGATCTGCTCAAAACTAGCCGTCACATCTAAAATATCATCCCGCACCTGAAAAGCCAAACCCAAGAGCTCTCCCGCCTGACGAAGCTTCCCTAGGACTGATTGACCAGTCTGAGCAATGATTCCCGCTGCTACAAAAGGATAGGCCAAGAGTTTGCCTGTCTTATTGGCATGAATGGTCTGGAGCTGGTCCATGGTCAACTTGCGACCTTCTCCCTGCATATCCAAAACCTGCCCGGCTACCATACCAAAGGATCCAGCCGCCAAAGACAGCTCTGCTATCAGATCCACCTTGACCTGACTAGGGAGCTCTGCCATTGCCACCAAACCATAAGGATCCAAAAAGAGAGAATCTCCAGCCAAAATGGCCATATCCTCCCCAAATTTCTTGTGGCTGGTCAGACGGCCTCGGCGGTAGTCATCATTATCCATAGCTGGCAAATCATCATGGATCAGGCTGCCGGTGTGAATCATCTCTAGAGCTGCTGCCACCTGAAAATGGGCGGGAGTTAATTCCAGACCAAAGCCCTCCAGCAACTCCAAAAGCAAGAGAGGGCGGATCCGCTTGCCACCAGCCTCGACAGAATAGAGAATGGTCTCAGTCAAATCCGCTGACACTTCCTTGACCTGATAAAAATCTTGAATCGTCAGGCCAATTTGCCTGATTTTAAACTCTCTTGTCATTCCATATCCGTTTCTTTGCCATCAGCCTGCATGACCTTGACCAAGGTCTTTTCTGCCTGATCTAGCGTCTTTTGCAAGTCTTTAGACAGCTGCATGCCCTTCTGGAATTCAGCGATTGCCTCTTCCAAGGCCACATCCCCATTTTCCAGCTTCTGGACAATAGCTTCCAAATCAGCTAAATTTTCTTCAAATTTCTTGTCTTTTGACATCTTTTACCTCAACTTGGACTTGACCATCCCGCATGAGAATGGTCAGCTGGTCCTTCTCCTTGATATCCTGACTGGACTCGATTACTGTTTCATTTTTTTGGATAATAGCATAGCCCCGCGCTACAATGCGACTGGTATCCAGCATGAGTAGCGCATCTGACAGCCGCTTGGCTTCAGCCACCTTATGGTCATAGATAATCGCCATATTGCTACGCAACAAGCGTTCTTGCTGGTGAACCTGCTCCTGATAGCGCTGCACCTGTCGCAGAGGTGACAGAGACTCCAAGCGATGCTGGAGAATCTTGACCTGTTGGACTTCTTCACTATAATATTCGCGAATTTTTTGCTTTAAACGCAGATTAAGCTGGTCTAACTTTTGCAGATAGCCATCATAAAGTCGCTCTGGCTGCCGAAAAATAACAGAGGAAGCCAGCTTGTCCAAGCGTTCCCGCTGGTAAGCCAGACGATTTAAAGCTGCATTTGCCAGACGATTTTGCTGCTGACTCAAATGCCCCAGAAGATCCAGCTTGGTGACTGGCGTTGCCAATTCAGCTGCTGCTGTGGGAGTTGCTGCTCGTCGGTCTGCCACAAAGTCAGCCAGCGTCGTGTCCGTTTCATGGCCCACACTGGAAATAATCGGAATCTGGGACTCAAATATAGCTCGTACGACGATTTCTTCATTAAAAGCCCAAAGATCCTCGATGGATCCGCCGCCCCGACCAATAATCAAAACATCCAAATCTTCCCGCTCATTGGCTCGACGAATATTGGTCGCCACCTCGGCAGCAGCTCCTTCGCCCTGAACCTTGGTCGGAAAAAGCAGGATGTCCACGCCAGGAAAACGGCGACTGACTGTCGTGATGATATCTCGGATGACAGCTCCACTAGGACTGGTCACCACCCCAATTTTCTTAGGAAATTGAGGCAAGGCTTGTTTAAATTTATCTTGAAAAAGACCTTCTTCTCCCAGTTTTTTCTTGAGCTGCTCGAACTGAACAGCCAAGGCGCCAATGCCGTCTGGCTCGGCCTTTTCAATGACAATCGAATAGGAACCACTTGGTTCATAGAGCTGCACACGACCAATGACATTGACCTTCATGCCCTCTTCTAGTTCAAAACCAAGCTTTTTATAGACACCTGACCAGATAGTCGCCTGAATCACTGCCTTCTCATCCTTGAGGGAAAAATACTGGTGATTGGGACGCTTGCGAAAATTAGAGACCTGACCTGTCAGATAAACCCGCTCCAAATAAGGATCTCGGTCAAACTTCATCTTCAGATAACGGGTCAAGGTCGAAACCGATAAATAATCCGGCATGTCGCTCCCTTTCTATTTTCTAGTATTTGCATAACTTTTATTATACCAAAAAATGGTGGAAGTCAGTGATTCCAAGTTCCTGATTTTCATCATAAAATCACTATCACTTGGAACTTTCTTTGATAATTTGATACATTTCGATATGCAACTGTTGCGCAATGAATTCTAAGGTTAGTAAACTAGGAATCGAATCGCCTGCCTCAATACGAGCAAGCTGTCTGACTGTCAAACGAGTCTCATCCTCACACAGCAATTCCCTTGTCATTTTACGTTGTTCCCGCAGTTCTCGAATTTTTTTCCCAATTGCTACTTTTAGCTCTGACATGGCACTTTCCGCACTTATCCTTTTCTACTAGTTTTTATACTTTTAACTCTCATACTTTATTTTTATTATAGCACAAAAAAGTTTTCTATCGTATTAACTTTTTTCTATAAATTAAAAAAGTAATTATGTGAGAAAGTTCATGAATCCTAGACTTTTCCTAACTAAGACAAGATTTCCTAATCCACAAAAAGAGGCTCGAATTTTCCAAGCCTCCCAAGATTTATTGACTAAAATTTTTCATCCAAGTTGGAATTCGTTGACTCAGTTCTGTCGGTAATACCACATAAACTTCTTTGGCTAACTCATCCGCAATGGCTGAATGCAAGTAGGTCGCAGCTGTCACTCTTTCAAAAAGTGAAACCTGCTCAAATTGACCTGCAAAGCCAGCAATCATACCTGCCAAGGTATCTCCCATACCACCAGTTGCTTGATAGGGACCACCAACCTGCAACTGATAAATATCCTTTTCTCCACTCTGAAAAACTCGCGTTCCATTCCTTTTCTGTACAACTAGAGTTCCCTTCGGAAATTGGTCAACAGCCTTTTGGCTAGATTTTTCGTCCTGCGACTCGATGGGCAAGCCAGACAAGCTTTCCCATTCTTTCTGGTGAGGGGTAAAAATTGTCTGGGAGTTTGGAAAAGGCAGAGCTTGCTTGTCAAAAAGTGAGATAGCGCCCCCATCCATAATTAAGATTTGTTGCTTGTTTACAAGCTGTAAAACCAGCTGCAGCACTGATTTCTCTAAGGAATTTTCAGCCAAACCCGGCCCGATTAAAATAACAGTAGCCTTGCGGATCTGCTCCATTAATCGCTCTTGCTCCCGCAAATCAAAGGCCATAGCCTCTGGCAGATGGGCATGGAGGGCAGGAATATTTTCCCGTTCAGTTGCAACAGTCACCAAACCAGCTCCGCTCCTTACTGCGGCCAAGGCAGCCATGATAATAGCTCCCCCATAGGGATAGGTCCCGCCAATCAAGAGCAGGCGACCATAGTCGCCTTTATGGCTGTCTGGCGATCGATTTATAATAACCTTTTTCAAAAGCCTGTCACTGACTAGTTTCATCTTTGATCCTCTATAATTATTTAAATGTTTTAAAAAACCAATATTACCCGCTCAAGCACATCAAGCAAAGAAATTCGACTGCCATTTTCTATCCCTCATAAGCATATCTTTATTGAATTCTAGTTGCGTGAGAGAATTGTGTAGAGACGAACAGAAAACAGCTTCTTTCTTCACTTCAAAATCAAAAGCTAAAATGACTCTCCATCTCGCCAGTTATCGCCTATAAGCATATCCTATACTTTGACAAATTATTTCCGAAATTTCCAATCTTTATTTCGACCCGAGCAATTTTTCTTCTCCCATATTTTACCATATTTTCGCTCGATACTTAAAATGAAGAAATAAATTCAGAGCAAGATTTCTGTGGGACTATTACATTGCTTACTACCACAGTACCTAAAAAAATGGAGACTTTCATCAAAGAAAACTATACCACGAAACTCTAGCCTCATCTAAAAAAGCCCCAGCGAATTTTAAAAAATATGCAGTTGCCACTGCAACTCTTTGCTTGTAACCAAAAACGGCTAACAGCCCATCCAAATAAACAAATTTATCTTGAAAACAAAAAAGGTCCAGTGGACCTTTTCTAAATGTTAAGTTACTACCGTAACTTTCTATCAACAACCTAAAAATGTCTCCCAGACATTTTGAAGAAAACTCTGTTTTCTTTATCTGCAACTTAAAAAGGTCCACTGGATCTTTTTAACCACCTAGATATGCTTTGCGGACTTCGTCAGAAGCGAGAAGTTCTTGGCCTGTTCCGGACAGAACGATTTTTCCTGTTTCAAGAACATAACCACGGTCTGCGATAGATAGTGCTTTATTGGCATTTTGCTCAATCAAAAGCACAGTTGTACCCTGCTTTTGGATATCTTGAATGATATCAAAGATTTCTTGAATGAAGATTGGCGCTAGCCCCATTGATGGCTCGTCCAAAAGTAAGAGCTTAGGCGTAGACATGAGCGCTCGTCCCATAGCTAGCATCTGCTGCTCACCACCTGAAAGGGTTGCAGCATCTTGGTTTTTACGCTCTTCCAAGCGTGGGAAACGAGAGAAGACCTTTTTGAGATTGGCTTGATTTTCTTCACGATTTTTCTTAAGAAAAGCTCCCATTTCAAGGTTCTCCAAGACAGTCAAACCTGGGAAAATATGGCGTCCTTCTGGAACCTGTGAAAGCCCCGCAGCCACAATCTTTTGAGCAGGCACTTTTTGAATTTCATTACCTAAAAATTCAATCTTCCCAGCACTTGGGCGAACCAAACCAGAGATCGTGCGGAGGATGGTCGTTTTACCAGCACCATTGGCACCGATAAGGGAAACAACCTCTCCTTCGTTGACTTCAAAGCTGACATCACGGACAGCCTGAATCATGCCATAGTGGACGGATAGATTTTCAACTTTGAGCATGGACATTAGGCTTCACCTCCTAGATAAGCTTCAATAACGCGTTTGTCATTCTTAATCTCATCTGGTGTGCCGTGGGCAATCAAGCGACCGTACTCTAGTACGTAGATGCGCTCAGTTACTTCCATAACCAGACTCATATCATGCTCAATCAGCATGATGGTAATGTTAAATTCATTTTTAATCCGACGGATCAGGGCAGTCAACTCAGCTGTTTCCTGTGGATTCATACCAGCAGCGGGCTCATCCAAGAAGAGAATCTTAGGCTCTGTGGCAAGTGCTCGGACAATCTCCAGACGACGTTGCTGACCGTAGGCCAAATTTTTAGCCAAGGTTTCTGCTTCCTTATCCAAGTCAAAGATGGCCAGCAATTCCAAAGCTTTCGCTTTCAATTCTTCTTCATTTTTATAAAATGCTGGAAGGCGGAAGAAAGAAGCCAATACATGAGGTTTATGGTGATTACCAAAAGCAATCAACACATTATCCAAAACTGTCAAATCTTTGAAAAGACGAATATTTTGGAAGGTCCGGCTGAGACCCAGAGTCGCAATTTTATAAGGTGCCTTTCCATTCAGCAAGTGCCCATCCAAAGTGACCGTTCCCTCACTCGGCTCGTAGACCCCTGTTAAAAGGTTGAAAAGCGTTGTTTTCCCAGCACCATTAGGACCGATAAGACCGACCAGTTCGCCCTCGTTCAATTCCAGACTTACATCGCTAACAGCCGTCAGTCCTCCGAAATTTTTGGTTAATTTTTTTACTTCAAGAAGCGCCATTATTCTTTGACCTCCTTATTCTTTTTAAAGAGCTTAGACAAGCTCAGTTCCCAAGTACCAAGCAAGCCACCTGGACGGAAAATCATGACCAAAATTAAGGCAAGTGAATAAACGATCATCCGAACGCTTGAGATATCTTGTAAAAGCATATTGAGGATACCCAATACCACTGCCGCAACGATTGCTCCAGTCATTGATCCAAGACCGCCAAAAACGACGATAATCAAGATATTGATTGTATTAATAAAGGAATAGTCTTTTGGTACAACAGAGCCAACAAATCCAGCCTGCAAAGAACCCGCAATAGAAGCTGTAATGGCTCCAAAAACGAAAGCAATGACTTTAATTTTTGTTGTATTGACACCGACAGACTCTGCCGCAATCTCGTCCTCGCGAACAGACAAGGTGCTACGTCCGATAGGACTGCGGAGGAAGTTAAGAGTCAAAATAGTTGTAATTACAACAAAGACATAAACCAACTGCCAAGAGGTAAAGTTAGGAATGGATAGGATACCTGCCGCACCATTAGTCAGATCTCCTCCATTGACAATCAAAATCCGGATAATTTCAGAAACACCCAAGGTCGCAATCGCCAAATAGTCTCCCTTTAAGCGCAGGGTCGGAATACCAACAAGCAGAGCTACTGCACCTGCAAGCACGGCGCCAACCAACATAGCAATAAAGAAAGTACCATAGTTTGGAGATTTAGAGCCCATAATAGCTACTGCATAGGCACCAATGGCCATAAAGCCAGCATGCCCAAGCGAGAATTGCCCAGAAAAACCAACGATAAGATTGAGGCCAACAGCCAAAATAATATTAATCCCAATCTGCTCAAAAATTTGCAGATAAAAAGGATTGAGAATCCCTGTGCTAGCAAGCACTGTCATCAAAAGGTAGCCAAAGAGGATCAGAGCAAGCCATAACGCATTTACTTTTAAATTATTTTTCATACATTACACCTTCTCTTTCACATTTTTACCTAGAATACCAGCAGGACGAACCAATAGAATGATAATCAAAATTGCATACACAATCGCATCACGGAAATCTGACAGTCCAACTGCTGTTGCAAAAGTTTCCAAGAGACCGATTACAAATCCACCCAAAGCTGCCCCTGGGATGATACCGATTCCACCCAAAACTGCGGCAACGAAGGACTTGATACCTGGGGTCATTCCCATCAGTGGCTCAAGCGAGTTGTAGTAAAGGGCAATCAGCACCCCTGCTGCTCCTGCCAAGGCTGAACCCAAGGCAAAAGTAAAGCTGATGGTACGATTGACATTAATTCCCATGAGCTGGGCAGCATCGCTATCCACGGAAACAGCCCGCATGGCTTTCCCCATTTTGGTTTTTTGCACGATAAACTGCAAACCAACCATGAGTAAAATAGAAATTCCCAAAATCATTAGTTGGATATTGGAAATCGAAACTGGTCCAATCGTATAACGCACCGTTTCAATCACCTGAGGGAAAGAACGAGTATTGGCACCTACAAAGAAGACCATCCCGTATTCCAAAAGGAAAGAAACCCCAATCGCCGTAATCAAGGCCGCAATCCGAGTCGAATTTCGCAGAGGACGATAGGCTAAAAACTCAATAATTACACCAAGAATAGCCGCGCCAATCATCGCTGCAATAAGAGAAATCAAGAAATTGAACTCCGAGAATTTTACCAAGTGAGGCCCCATTACAGGACCAAACATTGCTGAAATAAAAGAACTAAAGAAATTTAACTTCAAGGAATTTATAAAATAATAACCTATAAAGGCACCAATCATATAGATATCGCCATGAGCAAAGTTAATCAGCTTAATAATCCCATAAACCATGGTATAACCCAAAGCCAGAAGCGCATAAACACTACCCAGGATTAGACCGTTGACTAATTGTTGGAGCATTAGACACCACTCTTTCTATAATAAAATAAGGAATGGGACAAAAATCAGCAGACTAGGTCGTGATTTTATCATCCCACTCCCAAAATACGAATAATAGTTGATTAAGAAACGAAGAAGAATAGATTATAAAACAATACTCTTTCAAATCCGTAGATTTATAAAGAAAGAAATCATCTACTAACTTGCTCAAGCAACTAGAAATAGAAAACAAGTCAAAGACTGGGATAGCCCCAGCCTCGTAACTATTATTCCGCTTTAACTGTTTCTACAGTATCTACTTGACCGTCTTTCAAGCCAATCATCAGAGCTGTTTTCACTGGATTGTGATCTTTATCAATAGTGATTGAACCAGTCACTCCATCGAAATCTTTAAGCTTAGCCAAGTTGTCTTTGATATCTACAGAAGTTTTAGCACCTTTGGCTGCTTCTGCTGCCATATAAACAGAGTCATATGCCAGAGCTGCAAACATAGAAGGTTCTTCTTTGTACTTAGCTTTGTATGCTTCAATAAACTTCTTAGCTTTTTCTGACATTTCACCAGAAGTTGTAAAGCCAGATACATAGTAAACATTTGTAGCTGCAGCTGGAGTTGCTTGCTCAACGAACTTAGCATCACCAAAGCCATCAGGACCAACGATTGTTTGGTCAATACCCAAACCACGCGCTTGATTGACAATTTTACCAGCTTCTGTATAGTAACCTGGAACAACCAGAGCGTCAAATTCTTTGCTCTTAATCTTTGTCAAAGCAGCCTGGAAGTCTGTATCCTTGGATTGGAAAGTTTCCGTTGCTACAATCTCACCCTTGAACTCCTTCTTGAAGGCATCCGCCATTCCTTTAGCGTAGTCACTAGATTGGTCGTAGTAAAGAACGACTTTCTTAGCTTTCAAGTTATCAGTAACATACTTAGAAATGATTTTACCTTGGTAGCTATCAATGAAAGTTGCACGGTAAAGATAATCTTGCTTGTTGGTCAGATCATCCTGTGTCGCACTTGGTGTAATGATTGGTACACCTGCTTTAGCAGCATTTGCAGTAGCTGAAGCTGTCGCTCCAGAAGTCGCAGGGCCAATGATTGCATTTACCTTGCTTTGGGTAACCAAGCTAGTAGTGATGGTAGATGCTTCAGCTGTTTCTGATTTGTTATCCTTATCAGTAACTTCAATCTTCTTGCCATCTACGCCACCAGCAGCGTTGATTTCATCAACGGCCAACTGAGCACCATGTTGTTCAGCTGTACCGTAGGCTGCTACTTCACCTGATTCTTCAAAGTTAAAACCAAATTTAATCGTATCGCCAATTTCTGTACCAGTTGCTGTTGAGTTGTTATTGGATACTTCTCCACAAGCTGCGAGAAGAGCCGCACTAGCAAAAGCTACTAAGGATAGTGTAAATTTTTTCTTCATTAGGAAATCTCCTTAAGTGATTTGATTGATGATATAGTATGAATATATCGAATTATCTGACAATTGTCAACCCCTTATAGAAATTTTATCAAATGATAACGTTTTCTTGCTCTCTATACAGGCTTCCAACAAAGTTTTGATCTAGTTCTTTTATATGAGAAATTCGGACTTGCTTAACATAGCGCTCTTTGGGCAGATTCTCCTGTAAGTTCTGGGCGTCCTCTTGATTGACATAGAGATGCAGATAGCGATGCTTCTTAGAATGATAAATAATATCACCGAAGTTCGCCAGTTTTTTGGCATCTCGATTATAGTAAAGATAGACAATCAAGCCCACTCTTTCTTCTCTCTCTATCATAAAACTCCTTTCCGGTCCATGTAGTTCTTAGATGATTATAGCAAAGATAGGTCCAAAAAACTAGCCCTCAAAAGCTTTATGATTAGCTTAAAACACCTAAACTTGCTAGCTTGTCAGATTCAAAACAGCAAAAAAGGAGCCGCTTTTGGCTCCTCCTCTGTTAGCTCAGATTGCTATTTTCCATGATTTCATCAATAAAGCCGTATTCCAAGGTTTCCTGAGCACTCATCCAGTAATCACGCTCTGCATCCTTGTGGATTTGCTCAACGGACTTGCCAGAGTTTTCAGCCAAGATTTTTTCCAAGGTATTACGAGTTCTAAGTAAGTGCTCAGCTACAATGGCCATATCCGTCTGCTGAGTACCGCTTCCAGCTCCGCCCATTGGCTGGTGAATCAGATATTCTGCATTTGGAAGCATGAAGCGTTTGCCCTTAGCACCACTGGAAGCAATGATTGTTCCCATGCTGGCAGCTACACCCATAACAATGGTCTGAACATCAGACTTGATGAAGTTCATAGTATCCACAATAGCCAGACCTGCTGAAACGGATCCCCCCGGCGTATTTACATAGAGATAAATATCTTTAGTATTGTCCTGTGCATCCAAGAAAAGGAGCTGAGCAATGACTGAATTAGCCATATTATCCTCTACTGGGCCAGTCAGCATGATAATGCGGTCTTTTAATAGTCGGGAGTAAATATCATAGGAGCGCTCCCCTCGGCTGGTTTGTTCAATAACTACAGGAATCATAGTTTTCTCTCTTTCTCTTTTTAAAATTTTCTATCAAACTAGGGAATAGAATTTCAAATTACGAGACTATTATATCCTTTTGGTCAAAAAAGGTCAAATAGAAACTTTTACTTGGTCCCGAAAAGACGATCTCCTGCATCTCCTAGTCCTGGTACGATATAACCATGGTCATTGAGATGGTCATCCAGAGCCGCTGTGAAAATATCAACATCTGGATGAGCTTCTTGCAAGGCTTTTACTCCTTCTGGCGCTGAAACCAAGCAGACAAATGTAATATGGCTAGCACCACGTTTCTTCAGAGAATCCACAGCCAAGATAGCAGAACCACCAGTAGCCAACATTGGATCGACAACAAAGATTTGACGTTGGTCAATGTCTTCTGGCA
>ERZ773197.1540-NODE-1540-length-15715-cov-4.291890_pt1 | contig 15715 bp, 12 predicted proteins | sample MGYA00580999_ERZ773197 | MGnify/ENA primary metagenome ERZ773197 (study PRJEB29015, sample SAMEA2738166) | human oral metagenome | biome: human oral; feature: human-associated habitat; material: saliva | place: China | collected 2185 ...
GAGCACGAGCCTCTTAAGCTTGGTGTCGTGGGTTCGAGTCCCACCCGGCTCACCATCAGGGGAACCTGTGGAAAACTCAGGTTCGAAAATGAAATTATATGGTGATTTACATGTGTAAATCACCTTTTTTGTGCATCAATTTTGAGATTCGATAACCATGCCTAGTACTAGATTTTTTCGACTAAATCTACTTTTCTAACCTGTTAATTAGCGAATTTAGTGAGCTTATAAATTCTTCCTCTTATTATTTCGTTTTTCTAGATTCTTATTTTTAATATAATCGACTCCTTCGTCTATTTTTACAACATCATTTTTGTAAAATCTGCCATATCCTTTTTTGAGCTATTCCTGATGACTTTTAGAGATTCTCTGTAATTAAAACTATACGTTTTACCGCGTCATCGATGAGAATGCGCCGAATATTATGCGGGAAGTTTTTAGATTGAAAAGTTCGGTTTAAAATATTTTTACTTCTACCACCCTATAAAGCATCTTAAACACTCTAAATTTGACAAACGTTTTATAAATTATTCCCGTGTTGCTATATAATGACAAAATTAAGGAGACTTACTCATTGTGTGGAGAAGAGATAAACAATAACTAGCCTTATATTATTTTTAGAATGTCACGGAAAAGACCGCTGCTTTTGAACTGCTTTCCATTCAATATAACTACGTCTTTTCCAAATAACGATGACGCTGCGTCGTAATCATTTTTTCTGCTATCCATCTTTATTATCCACTCCCAACCGCCTGGATATAGGGCACGGTAGCAATTCAAGCCATTAAACTTACATCGATGTGGGTATACCCCCACACCATCCATCAGATCACTATCGTCGTCGTCAGCCATTTTAAATAGCCATATAGAATACTCATCACATTCACCGGAAGACTTCAATCTTAATAGCTCGGCTACTCTGGCTGTATGTTTTGGGCCAATATTAATATTTTTATAACATTCAAGACTAAAACAAGAACACCTGAAGATGTCAGCCAAAAATGCAATTTTAATATCCGTAGGAGAGTAACCAGAAATTATCTTATGTGACGATTCTAATGATATGTTTTCATTATTTCTCATAAACTTAGCTCGAATGTCTTCGTATTTACTAAGAGAATAATCACATGCTTTACATAGTACACCAGTCTCCGTTTGATGATGACCATAATCAACTTCCGTTAATATTCCATCTTTTCTCGTAAGTATTAACGCGTGTTCACCATGTTCGGGTTTCATTTTATCTACATATGTAGAGCGAGATATTGCATGAGATGCAATCTTATTTTGAGTGGTAATTTCGATGCCACATATACGACATATTCCATATACTTTATTACTTATTTTAGCCATTTATTATAATTCTCAAATATTTATTTGTTCATCACAAAAATTGATACTTCGTAATAATTCTATAGCTTCTCGCTTGATTCTTATATAGTTCAATATAAACAGATTTTTATGTTTCATTTTTATATCTCTTTCTCAAAAATAAACAGATACTCATGGGCCAATAAAAGGAAGTTATATTTAATACTATTAGTTTTCCAATAGCCAGTCGCTCGACAGTTGTGTTGTTCTTTCATGATAATTTCTTTTAGCTTAAAACCGGCTTCTTCAAATATTTGCATCGTTTTAAAGCTTAGTGGAATTACGTGACTTTTCTGACGTGTGTCGCCCATTAAAATCGCGCAGAATTTACCAAACTTTAACACGCGATAGCTTTCTGATGCTACACTTTTCATTTGTTCTAAAAAATCATTGAACTTAAAGTTTGATAAATCCTGTGGAATATCTTGGCCCTCACTGTAGTGAATAATATTCGCATATGGCGGATGAGTACATACTAAATCAATACTTTCATCTGGGATCGGTTTTAGATTGCGCGCGTCACATTTCGATACCTTAACTATACCATTTGCACCCTCATGTTTGAATTTGACTTTTTCACGACATCTTTTAAGTGCGACCGGGTTAATATCCATCCCAATGATATTACGGTTTAACAGCTTTGCCTCCACTAATGTAGTACCGCCGCCGGCAAATTGGTCTAATACCCAATCACCCTCTTTTGAATAGCGAAGTAGAATGTTTCTCGGAATATATGGCGACCAGTTACCGCGCCATTTCGCATCGTGGGTGGCCCAATTACCACGATTAGGAAAACTCCAAACGCTAGTCATTTCTAATTCGAAGTCGTCTGGCCCCCATTTCTTTATTTCTTTATTTTTATCGGACATACTGACTAAAATCTCCCTATTATGCCACTTTCAAGATCGTTAATATTGTAAACGTCGTCCAATACGTCAAAAGTTTCTTCAAGGTTATTTCTAGCGCTATTCCAGCCTTTTCCGTCAGTAAACCATGCAAACTTAAAACCATCTATCGTTTTAGCTTCAAGTGCGAGTGTTTTATAACTACGAGCCGTTTCATTGAGCTTAGAGCCACCACCACCATAAAAATTAGTTTCGATTCCATAGATATTGTTGTCGGTTTTAATTACGAAATCAAAGCGTTTTTCGGCCTTACCCTGGTTAGAGATTACAGAAAGGTTGATATTCCATTTATTTTCAATTTCGCTAAGATTCATTTCCTTAAAGTAATCTTTACCTTTAATATAGCCAGCTTTTTGGATGTATCCCTCTACAAGATTCTCCATTAAATGACCGCCACGATTCTTGCGACCATTAGAATCTAGGCCTGTTTCTACGCCAGTAGCATAATCCACTAAGTTGCTAATAATGTGGTCTGCGATAAGGTCGAATAAGCCAGTCTTTCGCATAAAGACCTTATACTGTTCGGCAGAATAGTTCATTTTACTGAAGTTGTAGTTATACTCACCATCTTCGTCTATTGCATATATTTCGTTAGAACGAACTGCCAACAAAATAGGAATACACTTTAGTGTTTCAGGGTATTTAGCGATAAGATCGTCGAATTCCCGCTCAATATTCTGAGAACCAACAAGTGTATTTAAAATATTTAATTCTACCCTAATAGCGTCTACATTTTTGTGGATCTTTGGAAAATCGATATAATAATCATAGTCGGCAATACTTTCCCGAAATTTTCCTAGCCAGTCGTTAAAATTTCTTTTCATTTTGCTCCTTTCTTTAAAAGTTTGATATTAATAATTCGTTAATTTTTCCACGTTTGTTGCTATTTCGATTTATCATGCGCGTTGCAAATACTCGTTTGATATTCTGACCTATATAAATATCGTCAAAAAAGCTATCGTCTTCGTCAGTATTCTTTGGATCGGAATTACTCGCGACTATCTTGGCACCTTTTTTGTCTAACTCCTGAATGAATTTCGCAAGCTCTAACTGATTTTTATCGTCAAACATTCCCTCAGTATAGGAAGTGAAGTTGGCGGTCGGTGTTAGTGGACGATATGGCGGATCAAAATAGACGAATGTTTTATTATCTATAAAATAATCAGATTGCTTATAATCACCACACACTATTTTTACATTCTGCAGCTTATTGGATACCGATTTCAAATTGCGCTCGTTGCAAATAAGCGGATTCTTATAGGCACCCATCGGCACATTATATTCACCCTTGCGATTAACACGATATAGGCCGTTAAAACAGGTCTTATTAAGGAATATCATTAAGGCGGCTAGTTCAACTCCGTTCTCTTTTTTATTCTTAAGCTCGTTAAATCGCGCACGTTTGGCAAGATAAGTTTCTTTGCGTTCATCATTTTCTAATACTAGATAATCACTTTCAAAACGTCTCAAAACGTCCAGCAACGCATTGACATCATCTCGAATTATCGTATATGTATTTATTAGTTCTGCATTAATGTCGCTAATATAGACTTCCTGGAGTTCAAACTTATTTAGAATATCAAATAAAACTGCGCCGCCGCCAACAAACGGCTCTGCGTATTTTGTTATAGTAGCATCTTTGGTGAAAGGGTAGTATTGCTCGATTTCTTTAAGCAATTGTCCTTTACCGCCGGCCCATTTTAGAAATGGCTTTGCTTCGTTATTAATTAAGGATGCGGCTTTTGTTCGTGCATCCATTGGCTTTACGGCATCGCATGGAATTACCCATGAATTTCCGACAAACATAGCACCAATAATGCGCCCCTCAGAGCATAAAGTAGCTACTCTTCGTTGAGAGATATCCCATTTTGTAGCAGTTTCTTTTGCTGAAATATAATTCATTTTACCTCACTTATTCTACTTTTCTATTATATTCTAAATCTAGAATAATACTAGATCTATTCTTACGCTTATACCACTAGAAGAACTGCTATGATTCTGATATAATATTGATATGAAATTGCGGGACGTAGATATTCTTCCGGCGTACTCTACGGACGACGGAAAGGATTTACTGGATAGTTTTTATAACCCAGTACTTGAGTGTGCCGTAAAATATGACCGGGTAACCGGCTTTTTTTCTCCTAAGGTTTTTGCGATTGCAGCACGGGGCTTTAGAAAATGTGTTGAAAATAATTGCAAAATTAGAATAATAACAAGCGTATGTGTTGAAGATGAAACGTGGGATGCGATAAATGAATCCACGAAGCTATCCAATGTCTCAAGATGCCTAGACGATTACACCCTTGATAGCGTCCATGACGAATTGGACTACAATTATCTACAGCTTTTTATGTACTTATATTCAACTGGCATACTTGAAATGAAAGTTGCTGCAGTTAGAGAAGGTAACGGAATATTCCATGAGAAAATTGGCATCATAACGGATTCGTTTGAAGATTCGGTCTCATTTAGTGGCTCAAATAACGAAACGGCAAACGGATGGATTAATAATATTGAAGAGTTTAAGGTATTCAAGGATTGGGAACCAGTCCAAGCAACCTACTGTGCAATTGATAAGAAAAAATTCGAGACTTACTGGGATGGTGAAAGCAACCGTTTCAAAGTTCTAACGCTAGATAAAGCTGAGTCTGAGGGCCTTATCAGAAAGACATTGGAACCAGACATCACCATTGAAGAAATTAAGAAAAGAATCTACGAACAGGAGAATGTAAAACTATACGGAGGTGGCAATAAGCCAAGAACACGCCAGCTCAGACCTTATCAAAAAGACGCTATTGCTCACTGGAAAAATTCAAATTATATTTCAATATTTGAAATGGCTACCGGTACCGGTAAAACTTTTACAACAGTCAGCGCATTAAAGCAATTTCGCGAAGGTAATAGCTCTCTCCACTGCGTTGTCGGTGTACCACTAATCTCGCTACTGGTTCAATGGCGCGGTGAACTGTTGTCTAATTTTGGGGAGGATTTAAAAATCATAGTTGCAAGTTCTTCCGTGGATAATAATTGGCGAAAAGAACTGAGCGATCTAACCATTAGGCTTAAGATGGGCCTAAAAACTGATTTTGCTATCCTTGTTCCATATGTGACCCTTTCAAATGAGGATTTTGTCAGTAAGATTAGACGCATAGGTGCTGATGGTATGGTTTTTCTTGCAGATGAAATGCATAATTTAGTTACAGAGCGCACAATGGCCGTCTTGTCGGAAGAAATCTTCAAGTATAGGCTAGGATTAAGCGCAACACCAGTCAGGCTTTGGGCGCCAAAAGAAAGTAAGATTGTAACGGCATTCTTTGGAGATGATCCATATATTTTCTCTCTTGAGAAAGCTATCCTCGAAGGATTCCTCGTTCCGTATAATTATTATGTAAAACCTGTTCATTTAACCATAGACGAGTTTGAAGACTATTGTGGAATTAGCAAGGAAATTGGTCGCTATAGCGCTATGGGCAATCAATATAAAGATAGTGAGTTAAATGCATTATTAAAAAGGGCAAGAATAAAGAAAAATGCAGAAAATAAAATTCTAGCGTTAAGTGGCGTTATAGCGGAAAATAAGAAGATAGGACCAATTAGTCACTCGTTATTCTATGTAGATAATTCTGAAATGCTAGAAAAAGTCCAGAAGACTTTACTAGAGTATAATATCGTTTCGTCGAAGTTTACCGGCGAAGAAGATTTAGCCACTAGGGAGGATATAATTGACGCGATACGCAGGAAGGATATTAACGCCATTGTAGCGATTAAGTGTCTAGATGAAGGCGTCGATATACCTTCTGCTCGGAATGCGTATTTTATCTCCAGCAACACAGATCCTAGAGAATACATTCAAAGACTAGGTCGCGTTCTGCGCCGTGATGAGAAAAGCGGAAAAACACATTCAAATATTTATGATTTCATCGTTCTACCACCAAGTAATATGCGTTTTTCAGATGTTAGTGAAAGAACGATTGCTAGAAATCTTGTGAGAAACGAAGTAATAAGAGCAAAATTCTTCTGCGAGCTAGCTAAAAATGCCGAATCTGCGCGAGAGGAGGTCGATGATATCGTAGGGGGAATAGGTATGACATTTACAGAAGAGGAGTTGGATTTAACAAATAAGGAGGATGGCATTGATGGAATTATTGAATAAAAATATTGAAGTCGCCCTTAAAAACCTAGATACTAGTGAAGATAATAAAAAGATTCTAAAGTCAATACTGTATAAGGAACATATTAATCGTGAGCGTGATTGGGACGCAGATGCTCCAAAGGAAATAAAAGAGATTATGCACGGCATATCTAATAGTGGAGAAGAAAATGATTAGTATTAAAAACATTATTCTTAATAGTTTCCGTAACTATAAGAACGCGGAAGTTAATCTTTCTCAAGATAATGGGGTATTCTTTGTCTATGGTGATAATGGCGCAGGTAAATCAACTATCTTGAACGCAATTAACTGGTGTCTCTATGGTGACATTGTATTCCATGGAGTCGAATTTACTCCAGAAGTAAAGCCAAACTGGGCCAATGATGGTGATACTACTGAGGTAAAGTTAATAATCCAAAACGACGACAATACTTACCAATTTAGACGTACGACTTCGGGGTTTGATAATGTTGGCGTATTAGAAGCAAGAGAAATCTCCGACACTGGCAATGCGGGTAGAAGTTTGCCGGAGTATGAAGTTAATTCGATAATAAAACAGGTATTACCAGAAAATATTAAGAATTTATTCTTCTTAAGTGAGAATTTTTCCAACGAGATTCTTGGCCATAAGAGTGCTAATAGCTTAAAGTCCAATGTGTATAAAGTCTCTGAATTAGATACTATAACTAGTGCCATTGAGCATTTAGACTTGACTGAGAGTTACTATGCAAAAACTATTAGTAAGGCCACTAAAGATTACGAGAAGATTACATCGTTGGTCGGCATTATCGAACATGACAAAAAAATGGTTGACGAAAATGAAAAAGGCATAGAACTTGCGAAGACTAAAATAGCGGAGCATGAAGAGACACTCAATAAGCTGAAAGAAGCTTTAGTTAATTCAAAGCAAACAAGAGAATTGGTTCAACAGCGCGATTTTTGGAAGAGCCAGCTAAATGATGTTGAAGATGATTTAGCAAAGGATGACGCAAGCATAACGGAGTGTATGCATAATACGTTCTATAAAGTTTTGCTAATAGATGAAATTATGGAATACTCCGAGGCTCTAAGCATTGCGCGTGAAGCCGGAAAAATTCCTGCCCCTATCAACCCTAAAATCATTGCACAAAGTAAACGCGATGGGATTTGTGCTTGCTGTCTTAGAAAAATTACCGAAAAAGAAATCGAGGTTATGGATAAGCAACAGGCTAAATATGAAGAAATTGATAGATTGAAATTTTTAGCAGATGGCATCAATGAGTTCTCTGACTTAAGAGAACAAATAAAGGCTTCTTATTACGTTCTTTGCGATGCAATGGAAAGCCGTGATAAAAACAGCAAAAAGAAAATTAGCGTAGAAGAGCAGCTTGACGCCGTCTCTGAGAAAATTGATAGCGCTGCTGAGGCGAATATTCCAGACAACCCTGAGGAACGAAGGAGGGAGATTGAAGGCAAAATAGAGAAATGGCAAATTCGTCGTAGAGAGTATGCTAATAATATTGTTCAGCTAAAAACTGAAATCGAAAAATCATATGCCGAAAGAAAACGTCTTATGACTTCTGCTGGCGGCGATGCACAAAGTCTAGAGGCTGAACTTGATAAAATTAAGGAATTACGCGATCTATTGGTTGAACTTCGTGAAAGTACAGAGGAAATCATCAAAGAGCGTATTAAGGCAGGTGTCTGGGAATCGTTTAAAAAGATATTACCGGACACTCAGTTTGCGGAAATCTCTCTTGACGAAAATTACTCGTTTAGTTTTATAGATAAGGGTGGATTTGAGTCTAAAGTCGGCAAATTAAGCGTTGGAGAAGCTAAAACGTTAGCATTAGCCCTTATATCAACGCTATCAAATGATATTGGTTATTCCGATACACCACTATTTGTCGACAACCTGTTTGCCGGTATCGAAACGTCTCACTTTGAAGATATTACTCGCTGCGTAGAATCATTGTCCGACAAGAAGCAAATATTTATTACATATTTGTATGCTAAAGGGAGCACCAGGGTTTCTAGATACTTTAATCCAGCCGTAATTAGACAAGAGATAAAAGTAGCTAAAGGCGACGATGGTATTTGCCGCGCAGAGGAGACAAAATAATGGCAAAAGATGTAACATGGCCAACAATTAGGTCGACCGTAACCGATAAAGGCATTATAGATGCCATAAAAGCTCATGACGGGAGACTTAGAAATATTGACTCTAAAGATTTATTATTGATAGCAGCCGCGCTAGCCGTCAAGAACAATCTTCCATATGATAAAGGCCTAGAAGAAAAAATGTCCGATACTATTAGTTATGCTAACTTAAACGGCCCAGCGTACCAAGAATATCGTCACTACATATCAGCGATCTACTTCTCAACAAAAGCTAATAAAAGTATTGAGAATATGAAGGACGTTACAGATATGGTCAGAAATTTCGAGGATTACGCACACCGTGGCATACTTTATTTAAAAGATAAGTATCTTGATACTAAAGATGGTGACGAGGAATTATTCGTTAATTTCATTGAATTGCTGAATAAATAAGAAAATAACTCTCCGTTACTCATCAAGAAAAAATCCCACCCCTATTTTCCGCACAATAACTTTCAAAACCCGATTGTAATCAAGTGGATACTATCTATTGACTATTTATTATCATATTACTGCTTATTATTATACCACCACGACCCCTTCAACATCCTGTAGGATTAACATAGCTATTTTCAAAAAATAAATAGGTATTAGTGGGCTAGTAAAAATATAATTATAATTAACAACATTAGTCTTCCAATGATCTAGTTTGAGGTTATTTTTTGATTTAGGCGGTAATTGCGTCATGGAGTACTGAGACCGCATACTTAATCGGATCAACATTACCGCCAAACAATTCAGTCCAATCAATAGATTTGAATGGATCATACTCTAACAAATCAGATAACTCAATATCACCATTCTTCTGTACGTATTTAACTATAACATTAATAAATTCTTGCTGCTTTGAATTAAGTTTATGTATATTAAGATATTCACTAAACTTTTCATTTACTGCCTCTTGATCAATACCAATCAAACTGCGCACGAATGCAGCTAGATTTTTACCATTTGCGTTCTCATTATATTCATCTTCAGACCCAAGATCGAACCAAAGAAGTTGCTTAAGTTTATCGGCATCTTTCTGATCTAATTTTTCAAGATTACGAATTTTTTCAATAGTAACATCATCGCCATTTCTACTGAGATAGTCAATCACTCGCTCCTTGTATGTACGAATATCCATAACGGTCCCATCTGGTTGGAACTCTGGATCAATAAGTTCGTCAGATACATCGATATCAATTAATCTAAGCTCATCGCCAGTAATATATTTGATAAGTTCGCGAATTGAATTACGTAGCCTTTCTAAATTTTTAATTCGCGGCTCAGTCCAACTCGACTCTGCATAGAGATCTTTTAGATCATCTTTTTTTGCTTCGACTTGCGGTATAGTCATTTTATTTTGAAGGAGATATTGTGCAATTTCACGAACCTTCTTAATGTCAGATGTTGCATATGCGGGGGTATTTTTTAGGATAGCCCTTTGAATCCGCATCATCCTAATATCAAAGGATAGTGCCTTAAAATCAGAATCAGAGCCACCCTCAATTAGCGGAGCGACGAAGGATTTTAATTCATGAATGTTTACTGGAGTTAATGCCATCCATGCTTTATCACTATTATATTTATCAACGTACTTTAAATTCTGGCGAACAGATACACGATTTGTACTATTTTTTAGGTCTCTAATATTATCGGATAAAATCCTTACGGTCTTATCGCGATAATTACTTAAGAATTCGTCTTCTTGGCTCTCGAAATCTTGAAGACTATAAGCAATTTCTGTACGCAATATAAAAATCCTTTGTGACAAAGAAATCTTATCACTACCACTTACAATCTCATTATGATCGACCTGAAAATACTCGAAATTATCACAATAATCAAAAATCAGAAACTTTTTCTTATCATTACCAGGACCAAATAAATCGGAACACAAGCGCGTGCCGCGTCCGATCATCTGAACAAACTTAATTTTTGAACGAACTGGCTTAAAAAACATAAGGTTCAATACGGATGGAACATCGATACCAGTATCAAGCATATCGACGGAAACTGCCACCCTAAATTCATCATCAGTATCAAATTTAATAACCAGATCTTCTGCGTAGTTAACCGAGTAATCTACGAGCTGGCAGGTATTTGGCGGAAGATGAGGATAAAGTTTTTTAAATTCATTTACGATCATCTCGGCGTGCTTGTGATTATACGCAAAAATAATTGTTTTACCGATAGTTTCGCCGCCATTTACGCGAATACCTTTTTCCATTAGATCTTCAATCACACTACGACAGGTATCTCCATTAAAGATTGAACGAAAAATAATATTTGCAGGAATCGTGAGATCTGGTGTTTCTCGGTCACCCTCAAGAAAATCATCTAATTGTTCAAGTTGATCTTCGTCTAATTCTTCACGCTTAATTCCCTGTGTCATAATACGCGAGTGACGATTTATTACTTCATAACCTACAAGGTAATGCTCTTTAATTGCATCCTCGAGCAGATAATTAAAGGTAGGCTCACCAGATTCACATTCAAAAATTCCGTAAGTATTACTACCAACTTCATCTCGTGGAGTTGCTGTAAACCCAACAAGCAAACTATCGAAGTAAGCAAAAATGGAGGAGTATCGATTAAAAATTGAACGATGGGCTTCATCTACGATAATCAAATCAAAACGGCCGGTTGAAAAATCTTTATCTTCGGCGTCAATATAGTTAATCATTGTCTGATATGTACAGAACATCAGTCGAGCATTCATATCCTTATTTGCGTTTCCCCCTTCGGAAAGCTCACAAATAGTCATATCGGGCAATAATTTAGCATAGTTACGCTTAGCTTGTTTTACGAGCGAAGTACGATCAGCAAGAAATAAGACATTTTTAATCCAGCCATTTCTAGCCAGAATGTCAGTCAGAGCAATCGAAACACGCGTCTTGCCGGTTCCGGTAGCCATAACAATTAATCCTCGACGATGGTGAGCATTAAAACGTTCACACATCCGCGTCAATGCCATCTTTTGATATGGACGACCAGCGATCTCATCTTTTGCAGCCATATCGGTAATATTTCCGCGAGTACGACGCTGGATTATACGCTCTAATTCTTCTAGCGTGTGAAAGGCTGTAACCTTGCGGTCTGGATATACACCATCGATAATGTGGGTTTCATAACCGTTTGTATAATAAATAACTGGTTTATAGCCAAACTTTTCTTTTAATGACTCAGCGTAAAGATCCGCTTGATGACGGCCAATCTGTGGATCCCTAGAAGTTCTCTTAGCCTCTACGACAGCCAAAGGTTTTCCTGCACGATCATAGAGAACATAATCACAGTAGCCAACGCCAGCGTTATTTGGCATATCACCAACTTCGATTTCAATACCAGCTTTACCAGGTAGCATTACGCCTTTCTGAGTTAAAACCTCCCAGCTAGCTTCACGGAGATAGACATCGATATAAGCGGCACGAGTTTCTGCTTCAGAAAAAAATTCCGGTGACTTAATAGGTTCAGAAGATTTATTTCTGTCATCGAGAAACTTGATAAAATTTTCGAGATTATCTACGGCGATTTTAACATCTTTTTCGCGGACCGGCTGGTTATGTTCAGCGCGAATACCGATAATACGAATAAAGTGCAATGATTTAATAATTTGGTCATCATTAATATAATTTTTAATAAGTGAACAGTCTATAAGTTCAAGGAGAGAATATTTCTTTTTCTTTTTTATGGATTTTTCTGGGAAAATTTGCTCTAGTAACTCACGAAGAACTAGGCGTGACGCCCTTGCTTTTTCTTCTTTCGTCGGTAATGCTCGAATTAACTCAAGCTTCCCCATACGTTCTCTCACAAACATACTAGTTTATATTATACCATAAATTCATAAGGCTTATTATACTTTTTCAAAGTGCAAATTTTGATTTGTCGACCTGAGTGACGAAGGTGGCAAATTGATTTTGTAACTCAACCGGTGCATCGATAAAGGATATTTTCTCTAAATGTTTAACCGGAAGCTGCTTAAGGGCGGTTCCAGTTTGTTGGCGAATAAACTGTTTCTTCACATCAACAGTCTGAAGGGCGAAGAGTAGATATTCTGGTAAATATTTTGTGTCTCGGCATCGCAATAAAACAATCTGGGCGTTAATATTTGAGTTATTATGTTTTTGCGGCACTATGCCTAATTGCCCTATATTCCCCCTAGTGGTGACAAGAATATCACCGTGCAATAAATGTCCTTTTTTTAGTTCATCATGTTTTTCTGGCGAAATAAAATACATGTCATCATCCACTACAGTATTATCTTTTATATTGTTAGCACGTATAAATGGCACACCGAATGACGTAAATTCTGAGCTTCTTGGATATTTTGACGAATAGTTCCCATCTGCAATAAATAAACCGCTATCTTTTATGGAAATATACCTATCAATACCCCCAAACATCTCGACAAATCGGGCTTTGATGAGGTCATCATATTTTCTGATGGATTCGTTCTTCTTGTCCATTATCTGGATCAGATAATCTAGTTTCTTAACTAAATCATTTTGACTTTTGATATCTATTAGCGGAAATGTCATCTGTTTAAGATGGCTAGGCCCATAATTCAATTGCGCTGAACCTGTAATTTGTTTGGCCAATTGTTTCTTAAAGGCGTTCGATTTAAGGAAATACATGAAATATCTAATATTTAGCTTAGAGTCATCCAGAACTTTAAAGCGAATAGTACTCGTATTCATACATAGAGGTAGCATTTCTTTCGTAATAAAGCCCATTTTCTTATCGATATAGTCTACCTTAATCCCAGAGCTTGCTACAATAAAATCATCCTCATCACATAAGAAGTGATTATATTTTCCATATGCTACATCTTCGGAAATATACCTATCTGACGTAGATAAATCTACTTTTCCTTCGACCAAATTCGCGACATTTAAAAGCTTTACGCCTGATGTCGTATATTGTATATTTCTTACGCCAGGGCCTTCCTGGAAGAATAGCATCTCTGGTATTTTGACTTCTTTTTTTTCGGCCATGATACACCTACAAATTCGAATTTGTAGGTGAGAAAGTAATGATTCGAAACTTACATGAACTATGCAATATCCAATACGGATACGCCTTCGACTCGGCAAGTTTTACAGACGACGCAAGCTACACACCCTTAGTTAGAATACGTGATGTAAAAAGAGGATATTCTGAGACGTACTATAGTGGCGCGTATTCAGACGAATATATTATTCGTGCAGGCGACCTGCTAGTTGGAATGGACGGTGAATTTAATGCCGCAAAATGGAAAAGTCGAGATGCACTTCTTAACCAACGGGTTTGCAAAATTATAGCAAAGAAAGAAACGGATGGAGAATATTTGAGATTTGCACTATCAGTGGCGTTAAAAATTATCGAAGAACGAACGGCATTCGTTACAGTAAAGCATCTTTCTGTTAAAGAGTTAAATAAAATTAAAATTCAAGCTCCTTCTTATGAAGAACAAAAGAATATTGCAGGTATATTATTGAGAATTGAAGAAATAATACAAGCCAAACAGGACGAATTACGAAAGCTAGATAGTCTCATCAAAGCCCGATTTGTCGAGATGTTTAAAGATGAGGACCCGGTATTCGCCTTTGATGATGTTTTAATAGACGATACAAAAAATGGTTTTAAACTTGATTCTAGCAACTATAGCAACTTAGGGAAAATTGCTATAGTAGATCAAGGTCAAAAGCGCATATGTGGCTACATTAATGCCGTAGATGGAAAAGCTCCATGGAGTAAAGAAGCCATTATCTTTGGCGATCACACAGAAATGTTTAAATACATTAATTTCCCATTTTATCTAGGAGCTGATGGGGCTAAGTTATTATCGCCAAAAAATGGATGGAATGCACGTTTCTTATATCACTATCTAGATGTCAATTATCATAAAAGACTCGGCTACATGAGACATTTTAAATATCTAAAAGAAATGTCTTTCATTAAGCCTGACTTATATAGACAAGAAGAGTTTTGTATGTTTTGCACCCAGGTCGACAAATCAAAATTTGCACTAAGCAATGAACTTGCGATGGGAAACTTTTACATTCGTTTGATTTACGATTGCATAATGCATAGTTGTATCGATTTGTGAGTGTCCCAATAATCGCTGGACTTGTTCGATTGGCATTCCTTTATCTATTGCACGTGTTGCCATAGTACGTCGAAACTTATGCGGGTGCACTTTATTAATATTAAGCTCGCGTCCCAGACGCCTCAATCGAATCTCCACGCCAGAGATCTTTAGCCTATCGTAAGGAGCGTCAAGTGTCACAAAAAGAGCAGGGTTCTCGTCAGAACGACTATTAATATAACCCATTAGGTGAATCTTTGTCTTAGCGTCAAAATACACACGTCTTTCTTTGTCGCCTTTACCAAAAACAATACATTCACGCTCTTCGAAATCTATATCGTCAATGTTTAGTCGCACTAGTTCGCCAATTCTGATACCCGTGGAATAAAGTAAGTCAATTATTGCTAAATCTCGTAAACTCCAACATCCATCACGCATCTTTTCGATTTCTTCATCAGAAATAACTTCCTTGACGGTCTTTGTCGTTTTGATTTTATGAATACGACGCATTGGACTCTTAATTATATAGTCTTCCTCCTCAAGCCAAGTGAAGAAACTCGATATATTACGACGTATATTATCTATTGTTGTCTTACTACAATCATTGATGCATTGATAATTCGCCAAATATTCACGAATATCATCGGTGGTCACCTTACGTATTGGATCATTTATGTCGCTCAGTAGTTTTTCGACAGTCGTCTTGTAGTATGTGAGTGTCCGTTCTGAACAACCTTCTATCTTCTTTGCATTCAAAAACATTGATAAATAATTATCATTAGATAGACTGTTTATGTTTTTAACCTGTTTTGTTAGTCGCGTCACTAATACGCGCTGTAATTTTTGCGATTGATTTGCGGTGAGATATTCATCCATATCCACCAAAATATATTTTATGGTATCTTCCATAAATAACTCCTTTGTTAGATTAGGGCCTCCACTAACAAAAGGAGTAACTTTCTAGCCAAAATATTCCTGCATTAAGCTATCAAATAGAAGTTGTGTTTTCTCGAGTGACTTTTGTACGGCAAATTTTGATTTGTCGACCTGAGTGACAACTTTTTCAAAGTCTTCCTGTAAACCTAGTGGTGGGACTG
>ERZ773197.1547-NODE-1547-length-15656-cov-3.127043_pt1 | contig 15656 bp, 11 predicted proteins | sample MGYA00580999_ERZ773197 | MGnify/ENA primary metagenome ERZ773197 (study PRJEB29015, sample SAMEA2738166) | human oral metagenome | biome: human oral; feature: human-associated habitat; material: saliva | place: China | collected 2185 ...
GTCTTCGAAGTCAAATACGACCTTGGCATTAGCTGGCAATGAGCTAAGCTTCACGTATGCTCTGTGTATAGGGAATTTAGAGCTTGGTATTGGAGAAGTAACCTTGCGGAATACACCCCCCTGCATTACATAAACAGGAGCGGTCGCTGAGGCTGCAACCTCAACAGGATTAATAGTAACACCAGTCATAATGTTATTTGTTACATTATAGGTCTGAGCGTCCTCTTCGCCGATGGTATAGTAGAAGTCAGCATCGGTTGCAACCTTATCAAGCACCTTCAGCAATACACCTGTATTAGCAGGTACGTAAGCGTACGAAGCTGTGTTGCCTCCATTCATATCTACGCTTGTCATCTTAATATGATGAGTGCTTTCACCGTAGTCACCTCCCTTTTCCAAGATTTTAGAACCTGCTACAAAAGCAGCTACATCTGTATTACCTTTAGTATTATAGTAATCTTTGAAGTCTGTGTCGAATTCGCGCGCAAAAGTGCCATACTTGTGTGTAATCTTCACATCTTTGATTTGATAATCAAGCTGCGAAGTGAAGTCGAAATTGCTCTTTACATCTTGGTTGGTAACTACATCATAAACAGTCTTAGCCCATGCTGCCTTATAAGTGTTAAGAGCTGATTTTTTCACATATATTTTGGTTGTTGCAGCAAACTCGTTATAGTTTTCCTTTGTTTCATCAAGCTCGAAGCGTGTAGTACTCAACATACTTTTGGTAGGAGTGCTCTCGATGAAGAATACACTTTCTACTGTACTCGTATTATTATTGATGTTAGTCATGAAAGCTTTGGCACCAATATACTTCACATTCTTTTTAACTACTACTTCCTTTATACCGTTGGTTGCATTTTGGAAAGCGTAGTCGCCAATCAAGCTAACATTGTATTTCTTACCATTGTGTGTAACTTCAGTAGGAAGTATGAATGTGTAGTCCTTACGTGTTGTGCCAAGCATATCTACATCTTTGTCAGACACCGCAATGTACTCTTCCGTACCTTCGACAAACGACTCTCCAATAGGTTGTTTGAACTTCTGATAGAATGGCTCAGCCTGATAGTCCGCAAGACGTTCCTTACGTACGTTGATTGTAATATTCCTAAACATATCAGGTGCCTGGCGACCGTCGTCAAAGGACATCTCGCTTTGAATCTGATTGATATTAGCAGCAGGAATCATTGCATCGCAAAGGAAGGTGATAGTATTCAAGTTTGAACAGAGACCAAAAGCGCGCTTACCAATAGTAGTTACCTTATTTGGTATAGTAACATTCTTCAATTCTTTACAATCATAGAAAGCATATTCTCCAATTTCTTTAATAGATGGAGGAAGCAATGTGAATTGGTCATTAGCCTTGCCCGAAGGGAAAATAATCAGTTTTTCTTTGTTTTTTGAGTTGTTTCTTCCAAGATTTAAGGCTTTGCCACAATCAGGGCATTTTACAAGTCCCGAAAAGATACTTTCTTCCCCTGTCTTAAATGGTCTTTTTCTGCTTTTCAGCTTTTCATTTGCCATTTTATAGGTATCTTCTGAAATAATAGGCTCGTGGGTGTTCTCAACCATTATCCAGTCATCTTTTGGCTTATCTGAAAGCCAGCCGATTTTGAACTGATAGTTTGCTTTCTGGCTTGCAGTATGTCCAAGATAGACAGGGTTTTCAATAATCTCCTTGATTGTGGTCGTGTCCCACCAATACTCACCGTTCTTAACGGTTTTCTCTAATTTAGTGGTCTTATTTCTAAGCCCTTTCTTCCACTTCCACCAAGTCGGTGTAGGCTTTGCGAAGCGACTCGATTTCATCGCGCGTGAGCTGCACTTTCGTGCCGAAACCGAAGTTCACTTCCAGATCCTTGCGCACCAGGTCCCAGGTGAAGGCATCGCCCTTCGTGCGGCGCAGGTATTTGAGGCGTGCCGTGTAGTTGTAGCTGCTCATGGTCTGGGCGGCGAGCAGACGGAGGTCGAGGTCGTAGCCGCCGTTGCCCAGCGCCAGACCGCCCGTCTCGTGGTCGGCGGTGATGAGAATGAGGGTTTCTTTCGGGTGCTTCTTGTAGAACTCGTAGGCTACGCGCACGGCTTCGTCGGTGTCCACCACTTCGTGCACCATCGGCGCAGCGTCGTTCGTGTGGCACGCCCAGTCGATCTTGCCGCCCTCGATCATGCAGAAGAACTTGGAGGGATTCTTCTTCATCAGGAAGTCTATGGCCGCGGGTGATGTCGGCCAGCGTGAGGTCGCCGGGTTTGCGGTCGAGCGCGTAGGGCAGCGAAGTGCTGTCGCGGTGATTGGCCTCGCGACTCTGGAAGTAGATCATGCGTTTGGCCTTGCGCCAGGTGTTGTTGAACTCTTCTTGGCCGTTGGCAATGGTGAATCCGGCCTTGCGGGCTTGGGTGTAGAGGTCAGCTTCGTCGGAGGTGAGGGGCGCGGGCTTGAGAAAATCGCTGCCGGCAAAGAAGTCGAAGTTCGACTTCACCAGGTCGCGACCGATCTCGGCGTACATCTTGCGGTGCTTCTGGTGGGCGTAGAAGCAAGCGGGGGTGGCGTGGTCCACGCTCACGCTGGTGGCGATGCCCACTGCGGCGCCGGCGTCTTTGGCCCACACGGCAATCGAGGTGATGGGGGTGATGCTGTCGGGCAATACGCCGATGGCGTTGTTGTAGGTCTTGCGACCTGTGGCCAAAGCCGTGCCGCCGGCGGCCGAATCGGTGATGCCGTGGCTGTCGCTCTGCGTGTTGACGAGGGCTACGTTGGGGAAACTCGGGAAGGTGAGGGGCTTGATGCCGCGACGACCCTCGACGGCGGCCAGATAGGTCTCGGTGGCGTTCACTTGGTTCACGCCCATGCCGTCGCCGATGAAGTAAAACACGTACTTCGGCCCTTGTTGGGCGAAGGCCACGGCGGCAAAGGCCAGACCGAGGCAGAGAGTGAGGAATTTGCGTTTCATCTTGTGTGGATGGATTGCGGGTGGATGAATGTAAGTTGGGGCAAAGTTACGTTTTTTCTCGCGCACGCTTTGCTTTGTGTGGCTTCTATTTGTGTTTGGCGGGAGCAAACGGTTGCAAGCCGCCGGCTGTTTTTCGCCTTTTTTCGTGGGGCGCACAGTGGCTTGGCGAGGTGGGGGAGGAAGCGGGGCGATCGGTGGAAAACCGAGCGCGAATGGGCGGCGCAGCAGCCGATGTGGGGGTGTTTCGTGCGGGGTTGACGGTTTTCTGTTACTGTTTGAAGGTTAAAATGACGGGGCTGTGATTGGTTTTTTGTGAATAAGTATTTATGGATTTGGGGGGGTAGAAAAATATGTATATTCGCCGAACTTTTTATTCGCTTATTCTTATACTACTTTGCCTCGTCTATTCTAAATTATGGAAGAAAACAAATCGTGGCGTTGGATTTGCGCAGCGCTCTTTCTCGTTTTTGCAGGTGTGAGTTGCTGGGCCACCGCCGAATCGCTCACCCTTTTGTTGCCTGCTTGGCCGGTTGTGTTCGTTTGGATCGTGACCATCGGCTTTTTTATCCTGGCCTCGGTCGGTTCGAAGCTCATTGTCGATAGCTTCAATCAGCGGATCTATCTCGAAAACCGCGGCTGGCGACTGGTGGGGGGCATCCTGCTGATGCTGGCCACCTGGTTGTTCCTGTCTTTCCCCACCAACACGCACACCTTCTTCTATCGCGCGGTGGTAGTCGACGTGGCTCGCGAAGATCTCTCCACCACGCGCGGCTATCTCTTGCAGTTGCGCGACAATGTCAAGAGCCAAGACGACATCAAGCGCAAGACCGATCAGCTCGATCGCGAGGTGGAGACCCAACTCGTGGCGCTCGACAACGAAATCGACAATCTGGCCAATCCCGGCTTCGGGCCGCGCGCCAAAGCCATCCTTTCGCGTCTGGCCACGATCCTGCAGGTGAAGGAAATCCCCGAACTGTCTTACAAAAACGCGTCGCCCCGACAGATTTCTGCTCTCAAACAGCAATATCGCAAGCTGGTCTACGAACAGTTGGACGTGCGCAAAAGCCGTTTGCGCGAGACCTTCTCGTCGGCACAGGAGAGGCATTTCAAGGCCGAAGCCGATCAAGCCATCAAAAATATCGACATCATGAATGGCAAATTGGAGGAAATGGCGGCTGCCAACGAGCTGGACAACGAGATTGTCCGACAAACCGACATGGTGCTCAAGGCCGGTCACGGTGTGGTGCGCAACTATGCGACGTTCGTCAACTTCAATTCGCCCGCCGACCGGGAGTTGTACACCGCGCCCGAGCAGCTCACGCGCATCTCGCGCCTGTTGAGTGTGGTTGATGTGTGGGCCGATTTCTTTCACGGCGCTTTCAGCGGCCGCGGCTTCATCTTCTGGATTCTCCTCTCGCTGGTGGTGGACCTCGCGGCCTTCATTTTCTTCGATATGGCTTTCAAAGCTTCCGATAACTAAACGTTTCACTTCTTTCCCTTCTCAATATGCCTGTTTTTAATCCCGATCCTGCGTCCTCGCTTCCCCAGAACGACGACCTGCAGCCCAACGACCTGCAGCCCGCCCCCATTGATTTGGACAAACCGGACGAACCTGCGCTCTCCGCCCCCGTCGACGCCCCTCTTGTGCCCGAAGTGCCCACCGCTGCGCCCGAGCCGGAGGAGTTGCCCCCCTTCGATCAGGCGCCTGCCCCCGCTGCGCCTGAAGGAACCGGCGTGTTTGGCCACGTGGAAGGGTTGAGCGCCGAAGAAAAAATCGACCCCAACCGCATACAAATCACCATCAAGGACCGCGAAGCCCCCATCGTCGTGCTCTACGGTCCCCCGTCGTGTGGCAAAACCATGACACTCGTGCGGCTCACCCGCTACCTCAAGCGCAACGGCTACCAAGTTTCGCCCGTGCGCTCCCTGCGTCCGTCGGACGATCGCCACTATGCGGACATGTGCAACGGCTTTAACGACATGATCAACTCCATCGACGCCGCAAGATCCACCGACAACCTGAGTTTCATGCTCGTTGAAGTGACGAAAGACGGCCGACGCATCTGCCAAATCCTCGAAGCACCCGGCGAAGGATACTTCTATCGCGGAGCTCCCGGCGAGCGTTATCCGAAGTTTATCAACGACATGCTGGCTCTCGACATGCGGAAAATCTATTGCGTCATCGTAGAACCCGACGGACAGAGCGAGCAATTGCGCAACGAGTACGTAGATCGACTTGCACATCTCAAGCATACGCACATGGGCCCTCGCGACAAGGTGATCTTTGTGTTCAACAAAATCGACCTCACCAACTTTGTTTACGGTCGCGGCCGTGTGCATTTGGCGCCGGCACGCAAGGAGGTGGCGCAACTCTATCCCGGCATTTTCGCCCCCTTTCGCAACGAGAACCCCATCACCCGCTTCTGGAGAGAGTGGAACTGCGATTTTGTGCCGTTCCAAACCGGAAGTTACACCCGAGATGCCGCTGCGGGACTGGTGTTCACCGATGGCCCTGACGAATACCCGCACAATTTGTGGAAAACCATCCTCAAGTGCTGCCGCGGTTGAGGAATAACGAAAAGACGATATGAAGTTTTTCAATATCATTGTGCACGGCGTGCCTTACGGGCAAGACATTTTCTCCACCGATCACATAGCCGACGAAAGCTACATCAAGACTTTCTACAAGCAGCAGGACGCCCCTCCAGAAACGCTCTTCGAAATCGAAGCGCGCAAGGAGGGAAATCAGCAAGTGGTCTACTATCATTATCTGAAACGCCGCGATGTGTTCGATGCGGAGGGGCGTGCGGGCAGTTATTTCGGCTTCACGCTGCGCACGGATGTGAGTTGCGACGAGATGGCCCTGCTGTTTCACCACATGGACGAAGTGTTTCGTACCCGAATCTTGGGCTCTCTGCTCGAACGTGCCGGGAACGGCTACCGGCACCGTGTGAGGAAGTATTCACAAGGCAAGAGTGTGGTGGAAAGTATGGTGAAGGAGTTCAACGATTGGCTGGCTTTGCCCGGTATCCAATCGTTGTTTCACGAGGTTCCGGCTTGTCCGCAGGCAAAGTCGGCATCTCAAGTCTACAACTTGGAGGATTTTGCCCGTTACGAGGTGGTGAAAGGAGCGTTGCAAAAGGGTCTGACCATGCGCCTCTCGCCCGATGTGCCGCGCAATGCCTACCTTTCGAAGATGGCGGAGCTGAATAATCAGCTCGCCACCGCCGCCGCGCAGCAGAAGCAGGCTGTGGAGCTGGCCAAATCGGAGAGTCGCTCCGAAATGGACAGGATGAACAAGAGCAGCCAGGCGCAAAAAACAGAAATCGACCGCTTGAATAGCGAAATCGACCGTTTGAATGGCGAAATCAATCGCCTGAATGGCGAAACCGACCGCTTGAAAACGGAAAATGCACGTCGGAAAGAAGCATACGAGCAGATGGCAAACGAAGTGCAGCGGCTGAAAACAAGCGAGGCACAGGTGCAATTACTTGCTTTTCAAGCAGAGGTCAAACAATTGATCAACGATTCGTTGAACCGACCCGAGACACCTCGTCGCGGTTTCCACGAGAAGACGTCGCGACGTGCCGCGCGGTCGGCGCAGACCACAGCGTATGCACCCGACGACGAGGAGGAAAGATGGCACCGTACGGGCGTTACCCCTGCCTCTCCGCTCCAGAAACTAGTGCGCTCTCGCAAGTTCTGGATGGTGTGTGCAGTCTTGATCCTCGCTTCCCTCGGCTTTTGCTGTTATTGGGTTCTACATTCAAGTTGGTGGAAAGAGGAAACACACCAAACCTGGACAGGGAACGGAAATAACGTAGAAGACAGCGGCGCGCAGCTTGACGATCATAACGCGAACTACCCGAAGTAGGAGTCATCGACCTCGGAACAGACCCGACCCACCTCGGAATCTTCGCACGGTGACAACACATCTGAGCAGCAAACGGAGTCGAACAAGCGAGAAGAGAGCGGCAAAGCCAAAGAATCTGCCGCGAAGCAGTCCCAACCTTCGAAGAATAAGGAAAACAGTGCCACCTCCTCGTCCGCCGACGGGAAGAAAAAGACGTCGCCCGCCGGAAGTCAGTCCACAAAGTCCAAAGGATCGGCGAGTGAGGGGGATCTAATGAATTAACCACGAACAAATCACGGTGAAATGAACGATATGGCTGCCGAACCTCGTCGGCAAACCGACAACCGCCTTGCGCCCTGTACCGACGCGGCCCACATCTCGTGGCGAAAGTGCGCGGTGGTGCTCCCGTGGGCCACACTGCTCCTGTTGTCGACGGCGTGCTCACCGAAAAAGAAACCCATCTATTTCGACACCACGCCCGTCGAATATGCGGAGTCGACTGCCGTGAGCGAAACGCCCGACAGCACCTCCACCGTCCCTGTGGCCCGTGTGGACTTTGGCGGGACAAACGGCGAAGAAGCCGAAACGGTCGAGGTGCCTTTCCGCACGGAAGGGGGCGTGAAGATCGTGAGAGTCGAAATCAACGGCGAGCCGATGAACATGATCTTCGACACCGGGTGCAGCCGAACGTCGCTTTCGTTGGAACACGCCCAACTGCTCTATGCCAGAGGCCTGTTGACGCAAGAGGACATCTTGGGGAAAACGCAATCGCGTGTGGCCACCGGCGAAGTGGTGGAGGACGCGCTCGTGCGGCTCCGCGAGGTGACGCTCGCCGACGGACTGCGTTTCGAAAATGTCGTCGCCACCGTCTCCCTCCACCAGCAGGCGCCCTTGCTTTTGGGCAACGAGGTGCTCAACCGCACGGTGGCTTACACCATCGACAACCGCAAACACGTCATTCGCTTCACACCGCAAAACGATTCCATCCGCTGAACTCGACCGCGCGGTGCTGCTTTCGGCTGCCGCTGTGCTGATGCTGTCGGGCGGACAAGCGGTTTGCGTCGGCCGCGGCGCATGCCGACCGCAAGATTGCGCCGGCACAGACGGCCGCGGGCAATTTTTTTTGACCTTCTTCTCCGTTTCACTTATGCTCAATGCCACTTTCTATTTGTTCGGCGCCGAGGCCGACAAAATCTATTATGCCTTTTCCAAGGACAAGAGTTTGAACTATTTCGCCGAAGTGCGGCGTTGCACACAAACGCCTTCGGCACTGCTCGCGCATCGAGAGGGCGAAATCATGAATTATACCTACATTCTGCGTCTCTCCGGCCAGAATGGGGCTTTCGGTGTAGGGCTGGTGCTGAACGGTGTGGCTGTTTCTGATCATCGTGCCCTCTTTTCGTTTTTCGATCGGGCGGTGAGCGCGGCCCTCTTCACGCGCGGGTTGTTGTCTTTGGGCGAACGGGGCGATCTTTGGATGGATCCCGAGAGAATAGCCTCAGGAGACAGCGCCGTGCAGGAGCTGCTGAATGATTTGTCGTCTTTCTGGGCGGCCGAGCACCCCGTTTCCACGCGTTTGTCGGCACCTAAATTGGAGGTGAAGGCGGAGGCCACCCGTTATTTCGAATACAATGAAAGTCCGGAGGTGTTTTTGGGGGCAACGATGACGATCCCGTGGGTGTTTGTCACGCGTCAGCAGGCGGGCATCCCGGGCTTGAGAGCCTGGACGCAGCACGTTGCGAAGCACAAAGCGGAGATAGGAGGATGGCAAGCGCGGGTGAAGGAGAGAGAGAAGGAGTTGGCCTCAATTAGGTCGGGAGACGATTTCAAAAATTCCATTGTTAGCTTCTTGTGTGTCTTGTTGCTCTGGGGAAGTGGGTTCTTTGTTTTTGCTGAATGTGATCGGAAAAATGACCTTGAACAGAAAGATCGAGAGATCGCACAGCGGGATTCGGTGATCAACAGTCGAGATTCAGAGATTAATTCTGTCCGCCAAGATTTGGATCGGGTCGTCTCTCAAAGAGAGAGCTACTACAATCAGTTGCAAGAAAAGGTAAGTGAGAACAATCGGTTGCGCAGTGAGAATGAAGACTTGCGGCAACAGCAGCGTCCGGTGGTGGATTTATCTAATTGGCATCCCTTCTGATTTCTGGCGCTTTGGTATTTCCCACGATCGACCTCCTTCATTGAGCTACAATGCTCAGCGAAGGAGGTTCTTTTTGTGCTTAGTTTGGCGAAAGAGCGAAGAGATTGCCCGGTGGTGCGAAGATTTCGCCACACTTGGTCGTCGTCCGCAGTGAAAACGCGGGGCTTTTCGCGAAAGTCTCCCCGATATGGCGCCATTACTCCCTGTTTTCTGACGGAAACGCGGAATCAATGCGCGGGGCTCTGCAATGCGGCGGAGGAGGCGGGGCGGATGTTGTCTTGTGCCCGTGGGGGGACGCAAATTTCGCGCGGGGAGGAGGGAGACTGCGGGAGATGGATACAAAAAATCCCCCGAACGGCGATGAGCAGTTCGGGGGATTAGTGTGGAGAGCGGGCTATTTCAAACTGTCGGCCTTGGCGCGGAGGCTGTCGATCTCGGCTTTGTAGGGGGTGAGGACGACGTTGACATCGCGAATGTTGCCGAAATCGGTGCCGAGCACCACGTCGAGGCGGTAGCTCTGCCCGTCGGACGAATTGGAGACGCGGTGAACGCGCCCAACGAAGATGCCCGGCGGGAAAACAGAGGAGTAGCCTGACGTTTCGATGATGTTGCCGGCGCGCACCTTGGCGTAGCGCGGCACGTCGTCGACGTGGGCTTTGCGCGTACTGCCGCCGTCCCAGAGGAGGTAGCCGAAGTAGTGGCTGCCACGCACGCAGCAGGAGATGCTCGACTTGCTGTTGGTGACGGGAAGCACGAGGGAGTGGCGCGGACCGACGAGATAGATGATGCCGACTACGCCGCCGCCGCCCACAACACCCATTTCGGGACGGATGCCGTCGGCACTTCCGCGGTCGAGCACGAGGTAGCCGTCACCGCCCGAGCGCACGTTGTTGCTCACTACGCGGGCGGGCAGCAGGCGGTAACCGCCGAGCTCTTGCAGCACGCGCCGTTCGGTGTGGGTGCTGTCGTGGAGGGCTTCGGCCAGGGCGTCGCGAAGGCTGGCGTTCTCACGCTGCAAACGGAGGTTGTCGTCGGTGAGGGCGCCGTTGATGTCGCGCAGGTTGAAGAAACTCTCGGTTTCGGTGTAGGCGCGATTGAGTTGGGCGGCGCCTTCACCGGCGGCGGTGAGCCATACGCTCCCTTGATAGTCGTTGAAGCGGAAAAGAAGGGTGAGACTCACGATCTCGAGCACGACAAATAGGAAGATGTAGTTGTAGCGACGGAAAAAATCGAGGAGTATTTGCATGGGGGAGGAGGTTTCTGGGGCGGGGACTTTTGAGCGACGGGGAGGAGTGGCCGGTGGGCCCGGGGCGGTGAGGTGGCTGTCGCGCGCTGAGGTGGGACGCGGTGGGCTGTTGCGTGTAGCTGCGAGCGGAGGTCGATCTGCCGCGGCGGCCTTTTCGATGGTTTCTCTCGTGCCGGGGAGCGAAAACCGAAGCGCCCCGCCCGAAAGGTCGGACGGGGCGCCGGTGATGTGGGTGGGGCGTGGTGTAGTTGCCCCCAGTGGGGCGCCTATTTCGGGGAGAAATTGCTCATTCTTGCCGAAGGTGGGGCGCTTTGTTCCGTCGTTGCGCGTCTGTTTAGCGCATGAGGCAGGGATAGTCGTCGACGTTTTCGAGCGCTTTGCCCGTGCCCTTGGCCACGCACAGGAGGGGATCTTCTGCCACGTGGAAGGGGATGTTGATTTTGTCCGTCAGGCGCTTGTCGAGTCCGCGAAGGAGGGCACCGCCACCGGTGAGATAAATGCCATTCTTGACGATATCGGCATAAAGTTCGGGGGGCGTGTTGCTCAGCGCGTTGAGCACGGCCGTTTCGATGCGGGCAACGGAGCGTTCCAGGCAGTGTGCGATCTCTTGGTAGCAGACTGACACTTCCATCGGGAGCGCTGTGATGCGATTCGGACCATGTACTACGTAATCGGCGGGGGCTTCGTTGGCGGGAAGCTCAGCAAGTGCGCTGCCGACTTGGATTTTGATGCGCTCGGCCATGCGTTCTGAGACGGAAACGTTGTGCTGGCGGCTCATGTATTCGCGAATGTCGGCCGTAAAGTCGTCGCCTGCCATTTTAATGGAGTTGTTCGAGACGATACCTCCCATGGAAATCACGGCGATCTCCGTGGTTCCGCCGCCGATGTCTACAACCATGTTGCCTTCGGGGGCGTTGACATCGAGACCAATGCCGATTGCGGCGGCCATGGGCTCGTAAATGAGATAGACATCGCGGCCGCCGGCGTGTTCTGCGCTGTCGCGCACGGCACGGAGCTCAACTTCGGTCGAACCGGAGGGGACTCCGATGACCATTCTTATGCTGGGTGTGAAGAGATGTCGGCTGGTGCGCACCATGTTGATCAGGCCGCGCATCATTTGTTCGCAAGCGTTGAAGTCGGCAATCACGCCGTCTTGCAAAGGACGGATCACGCGGATCTTTTCGCTCGTCTTTTCATACATGAGCTTGGCGCGTTCGCCGACTGCGATGGTCTTATCTGAGCTGGGATCGAGGGCAACGACCGAAGGTTCGTTGACGGCGATCTCACCGTCGGCGATAATGATGGTGTTGGCCGTGCCCAGGTCCATGGCCAACTCGCGTTTCATCGAGAAGAAGGAAGAAAAAATTCCCATTGGGCAATGCGGTGGTTAGAAGGTGGAGCTATGGGGAGAATAGCTTGTGGGAAAATGTTGCCGAGTGGCGTCAGGCCTGTTCGAACCAGGCGTGAATGGCCGTGTCGTAGTGCGAGGAGGTGGCGAAAGCGTGGGTGGCGAAGGCGCGACGCTCCTCGAGTGTGGTTTCTGCGCCGCGGGCTTCGACGATTTCGAGCAGCGGGGCGTAGTCTGCCTTGGAGGAAACGATCACCACGTCGTTGAAGTTCTTGGCGGCTGCGCGGATGAGCGAGATGCCGCCGATGTCGATTTTCTCAATAATCTCCGCTGCGGAGGCGCCGGAGGCCACGGTGGCTTCGAAAGGATAGAGATCTACGATGACCAAATCGATGTTTCCGATTTCGTATTGTGCCATTTGCTGCACATCGTCGGACAAATCGCGGCGTCCGAGGATGCCGCCGAACACTTTGGGGTGGAGTGTCTTGACGCGTCCACCCAAAATGGAGGGATAGCCCGTGAGGTCTTCGACGCGCTCGCACGGAAGGCCGAGAGAGCAGATGAAGTCGTGAGTGCCGCCCGTAGAAAGGAATTGAACGCCTTGGCGATGCAGGGCGCGGAGCAGCGGTTCGAGGCCGTCTTTGTGGTAAACCGAGACGAGGGCGGTTTGGATTTTGCGATTTGTGGCCATGCGCAATGTCGGAGTTTGGTATTTGGCCGCAAATATACGGAAAACTTTTGGATTGACACGGCCGCCGCCCGATAAGATTGTGACGAAAAGCGCCGAAATCGCTGTGCTTCCGGCTGCGCGCAGGCGGTGTGGTGCCGAAAGGCCGGGGCTTGGGCCGGGCACGGGGGCGAAAAGCGAAGCCCGGCCCCTGCTTGTGCGAGCAGCGGCCGGACTTTCACATTACAGATCGGACCTACACATTATATATAGGGCGTCTGCACAATGTGCCGGGCGTCTACGTTACGGAATTAGGCGCCTACACACATTATATATAAGGCATCGGGCAGCAAGATGGGCTGCCGCACAGCCGTCCTCGGGATCAGTGGGTCACGATGAGGCGACGTGCCAAGCGAGTGCCGGGCGTGACGATCGACAGCACGTAGGCACCGGATTGCAGTCCGCCGAGGTCGATCACTTCCTCGTGGGCCTGTTGCACACCGCTGAGGCGGCGTTGCATCACAGGGCGGCCGTCGAGCGAGAAGACCGTGAGTGTGGCTTCGCGTTCGGGGTTGTTGAAGAGCACCCGCCAGCTGTCGGGAGTGCGTGCGATGCTCACCGGTTCGAGCGCGGCCGAAGGACGTGTCAGCCCGTCGACCTTGCCGATGCGCAGGGCTTCTTTCAGGCCTTCGTAGGCGTCGACCAGGCCATAGCCGTAGCGCGCATCCCAAGTCTTGCCGTCCATTTTTGCGTGCTTGCGCGCGGTCTTTTGCAGAATCTCGATCACCTGCTCGTAGGAGAGGTTGGGATAGGCTTGCAACCACAGGGCAATCGTGCCGGCCATGAAGGGTGAGGCCTGCGAAGTGCCTTCCATCAGTCCGTACCACGATTTGTCTTTACCGCGGCCCACCGATGTGGTCAGCAACAAGTCCTCATCGTTGGGATCGAAGCCTTGCGCCAGCTTGTTTTGCGCACTGTTGATGAGTGAACCGGGGGCGAGCACTGCGGGCTTGGGGTATTTCGCGTCGAGAAACGGACCGACGGAGGAGAAACTCGTGACGTCGCCCAACTTCTCTTCGCTGATTTTCTCGCCTTTGTAGTCGAGGTTCGTGGCATAGCAGCCCACCGCGATGGCGCGGGGGATGGAAGCGGCGCCTTCGCCCACGATAAATTCGTCGTCGGCTTGCAGTGTGGCAGCTTCGTGCCCCTTGACCGGCCGAGAAGCCACGCCCGCGCTCAGGCCGTTGCCGTCCACCCAAACGTGGAGGGCTTCGTTTTGTGTGTTGTCGGCCGAAGCCGTGATCTTGAACCCGATCTTCATGTTCAGGTCGTCGCCGCCTTCTTCGTTTTCGTCGCCCGGAATCACCGCGTTGTCCCAAGCGGCGCGCAGATCCAGGAAGTAGCGGTGCAATTCGCGCTGGTTGTTGGTGTTGACCGTGCCGAGTTCGCTGCTCTCATCGATCACTTTTTTCCAATATTCGTCCGTTTGCGGCAGAATTTCTCCGCCCGAATAGAGGAAGGGCGTGACGGTGAAATGCGTTTTGCCGTCGGCGGCGCTGCCCCAAATGTCCACATTGGTGTAGAATTGGTCGTCGGCTTCCCCGTCGACCACGCTTTGGAAGTCGGCGTCGACGAGCACATATTTCGTTTCGCCCGGGGCCAGTGTGCCGTGGGTGTGGAGGTGTTGGTCGCCTTCGTTGCCCATGGCCGCCGTGATGAAGCCACCGCGGCCGCCCAACAGGCGGTCGATGCTCTGATCATAGTCCGTGCTGCCGTCGTGGGGCCCCGTTTGGCTGCCGAAACTCATGTTCACCACCCAAGGTTGCTTGTGTTGTTGGGCATAGTCCTTGACGAATTTCACGTCCTCCATGATTTCCGTGTCGTCAAACGAAGAGGGAATCATAATGATGTCGGCTTCCGGCGCCACGCCCTTGAGTCCGTTGCCCGTGTCGCTGCCCGCGGCGATATTGGTCACGTGTGTGGCGTGGCCGGTGTCGGGTTTCGAGCGGTCGGTCCCGGTGGGGATCACGGCGGTGGGGGTGGTGTCTTTATTCTCGGCGGGGTCGCTCGAATAGGCCGAACGGTCCCAAAGCATCTTCACGCGCGAATTTTTCGACGTGGGGTCGAGGAAGGCCGCGTGGCGGAATTCAAAACCTTGGTCGATGACGCCGATCACGACGCCGCGACCCGTGAAAGGGGTGTCCAGGCCGGTGCCCGTGTGCACCTTGGTCACGCCCGCGTCGGCGCGCGCTTTGTTGAGCGAAGGGCGGAAACGGCGCGGGAAAGTGAGGTGTTTCACCTCGGTCATGGTGGCCAAGCTGTCGAGCGCGGCGGCGGGCACGGTGGCCGTCACCATGGCATCGGTGATCACCGTGGCCGTTCCGCCCAGTGTGGCGATGCGGGTGGCCACGGCCTCGGCACTGCCTTCGGCGGTGGCGATGTTGAGGCGCAAGGGGGCGTTGACGTTCACCACGCGGCCCCGCAAACGGAGGTGAGTGGCGGTGCTGTCGACGGTGCTGCGGGTGGAGCGGGCCAGCGCGGCGCGACGTTGCACGATTTGACTGATGGCGGCATCCATCTTGTTCGAACCGGCGGGTTGCTGAGCCGCGCCGTGCAGCGCGTAGTTCAGACCACCGAACAAGAGGAAGGCAAATAACGGAAGAGTATTATGTTTCATTGAAGGAGATTGATGCGAGTTTGCACTCCAAAATTGGAGGCTTAGCAGCGAATATACGCATAAAAAACGAGAGAAGCGGGCTTCCCACGCCAAAGATTAGGCTTCGTTGGTGTTTTCGCGTGCCAAATGGGGCAAAATGTGGGGTGAGAAGGTCGGCGCTGCGGGGTGAAAATGCTCATTTGGGCGCAAACGGAGCGTTCAGTCGCGTGCTTTCTCGCCTGCTCGCCGCGCGATGCCCTCGGCTGCCGTGAGCCCCGTGAGCCAGGCCGCCGTGAGATTGAAACCGCCGGTGAGTCCGTCGATGTCGAGCACCTCGCCCGCAAAGAACAGCCCCGGCACGTGCCGGCTCTCCATCGTCTTGGGCGACACCGACTTGAGACTCACGCCGCCGCACGTGACGAATTCGCCCTGGTGGGTGGTGCGTCCCGTCACAGCGTAGGCGTCGGCCGTGAGCACCGCGGCGAGTTGGCGCAGTTGTCGGCGGTTGAGTTCGGCACAGCGCCGTTCAGCCGGCACCTCGGACCGCTCGAGCAGGACGTTCCACAGGCGTGCGGGCAGATCGAAGGCGCGAACGCTCCCCACCTGTCGCCCACCGTGAACGGCAAACAGGTGCCGAAGCTCATCGAGCGCCCGCTCGGGATCGGCCGTGCCGCACCAACCGATGAGCAATGTGCCGCGGTGGTCCGCCGCGGCCAGCACCCGCGCGCCGAAGGCCGAGAGTCGCAGCACACCCGGTCCACTCACGCCCTGGCGTGTGAGGAGCAGCGGCCC
>ERZ773197.1552-NODE-1552-length-15638-cov-6.532568_pt1 | contig 15638 bp, 16 predicted proteins | sample MGYA00580999_ERZ773197 | MGnify/ENA primary metagenome ERZ773197 (study PRJEB29015, sample SAMEA2738166) | human oral metagenome | biome: human oral; feature: human-associated habitat; material: saliva | place: China | collected 2185 ...
TCGCCAATTCGGCAGTTCCTGCATACGAAATTCCAATCTCTGCTACTTTTTTATCCTTCAGACTTACGGCCAAATCATTGACCCATTTTTTAAAAGTTTTTACGCCCCGCCCCTTTACAATTGGTTGTAGTTCATGCTGTTTCATCTGCATCACCACTCGAATATTCAGAAGCGAGCTGAGAAGTCCTGTTACACGACCAATGCGACCTCCTTTTACAAGATTTTCAAGAGTCGATACACCGATATAAAGTTCCGTTTTTTCACGCACTTCTTCAATTTTTGCCAAAATATCTTCTAAATCAGCACCTGCCTTGGCTAATTTGGCAGCTTCTACCACTTGAAACTTCAAAGCTTGATCTGTAAAAGAGCTATCAATGACTGTGACATCGACGTTTGATAAAGTGGCACCTTGACGGGCGGCTTCAACTGTTCCAGATAAAGCATGGGACATATGAATTGAAATGATTTTATCAGCATGTTCACCCAATCGTTCAAAAACCTCTGCAAAGACGCCGACGGGCGGTTGACTTGTTTTAGGAAGATTTTTACTGGACTGCATCAAGCGAAGAAATTCTCCTTCTTTCAGATCAGCATCGGAATAAACAACACCATCTACCATTACAGACAAAGGGACGATTGTAATCTCTAAATCCTCTACAATTTGCGGTTCAATCGTAATAGATGAATCCGTTACAATTTTGATTTTTGTCATGTTTTTCCTACTTTATAAATTTTATCTATTTAATTTATTATATCAAAAAAATAACTTTTTGTGGAATAATTTTTCTGAATAAAATATGTAAAAGATGTGTATAGCTCTTTATTGTTCTCAATAGACAGAATTATTAAATTTTCAGAAAATAATTGACGCTCTAATGTTTTTTTGTTAGCCTATTCTTGTATCTTAATTTAAAGTAAATTTTAGAGAAAGAGGGAATAGTTGATAAATGAAACAGACAAAATTTTTAGGAATTCTTTGTCTTATACTGGCTTTCATTTCAATTATGGTTGGTGCTAGCAGTTTTTCTTGGCATAAACTACTCAGTGGTGAGACGAACACTTGGCTATTATTTTTAGAGTCGCGCTTACCAAGGACTATTAGTATCATTTTAGCAGGATCTAGCATGAGTATTGCAGGGCTTTTGATGCAATCTGTTACACAGAATCATTTTGCGGCGCCTAGTACAATTGGAACAGTAAATGCTGCAAAGTTCGGTATGCTTCTCAGCCTTTTCTTCTTTCCAACAGCGAATTTGGCTCAAAAAATGCTCTTCGCCTTTGTCTCTTCTATTTTTTTTTACGATTATTTTTATTAGATTTATCAGAAAATTATCATTTAAGGAAAAATGGTTACTGCCACTTGTCGGAATTATTTATAGTGGTGTCATTAGCGCAGCTGCTGAAATTCTTGCCTATCGTTTTGATCTAGTGCAAAGTATGACATCGTGGACGCAAGGATCTTTTGCAATGATTCAGACACATCAATATGAGTGGCTTTTTTTGAGTTTTGTTATTCTGATTGCTGTCTGGCGGTTGTCTGCTACTTTTACAATTATGAATCTAGGAGAAGATGCTAGCCATAATCTAGGGATATCTTTTTATCAAATGGAAGGATTGAGCCTATTTCTCATTGCTCTCACAACCAGTGTGACAATGATTACAGTGGGCTCGCTTCCTTTCATAGGCGTGATTATACCAAATATTGTGCGAAAATTTTATGGAGATCATATCACGCGCATCAAAAGTATTACTGCCCTGACGGGAGCAGGCTTAATTTTAATCTGTGATATTATGTCACGTATGGTGATCCGTCCCTACGAAATCTCAGTTAGTTTGATTCTGGGAATTTTTGGAAGTTTAACATTCATTTATCTTTTATGGCGAGGTGCCACTCATGAATAAAATGAAAATCCAAACAAAAGGGCTCATCATCTTACTACTCTTTGTAGCTGTAGTAGCTATATTTTTCTACCTGATGCCAACGGAGTATCCTTTGACAGGCTTTATCATAAAACTGCGATCGCAAAAGTTATTGGCCTATCTAATCATTGCAGTTGCTGCTAGTTTTTCCACAATCAGTTTCCAAACGATAACTGAAAATCAATTTTTAACACCAAGTATCCTGGGGCTGGATGCTCTCTACGTGCTCATGCAGACTGTCTATCTATTTTTTGCCAATCAGTTTATTGGAAAGATATCAAATCCCTTGTTTGAGTTTATTATCATTTTGAGTATTCAATGTGGATTTTTCCTTTGTTTGCAGCCTATGATTAAAAAACTGTTACAACAAGGTTTTGTGTTCATCTTACTCATATGTATGGCATTAGGGACACTATTTAGAAGTACAAGTACCTTTCTGCAAGTGTTGATGGATCCTAACGAATACGATAAGCTTCAAACCAAACTATTTCCTTCATTTCAACGAATGAATATGGAAATTGTTCTGATTGCTACTGTCATCATCGGACTAGTTAGTCTATATGTATTGAAAAAGAATGCTGTGCTCAATGTCTTCCGTTTAGATAAAAAGACAGCTATGATTTTAGGCATAGAGGTAGAAAAAGAGCAAAAAAAACTGCTATGGGCTATTGTTTTACTGACTTCGTCAACGACTGCTTTAGCTGGACCCATGATGTTTTTTGGCTTTATGATGTCTAATCTAGCCTATCTACTCATCAAAGAATACCAGCATAAATGGCTCTTTTTAGTGGCCAGTTTACTCGGCTTTATCTTTCTAATCAGCGGACAACTGCTGGTAGAGCGAATCTTTCAACTACAAATTAATGTCAGCATGGTCATTGAGTTAGTAGGAGGTTCTTTCTTCTTCTATCTCTTAGCAAAGGAGGCAAAACGTTAAATGCAATTAGAAAACATTAGCAAATCATTTGGGGAAGAGTTAGTCTTAGACGACATTCGTTTAAGAATTTCTCCCAGTAAATTCACCGCCTTTATCGGACCAAACGGTGCTGGAAAATCTACTCTTCTCTCTATCATGAGTCGCTTACTCAAAAAAGATCAGGGGTTTCTCAGTATCAAAGGAAAAGAAATTGAAGCTTGGAATTCTAGAGAATTAGCTAAAGAGCTAACGATTTTAAAGCAAAAAATCAACTATCAATCGAAATTAACTGTTGAAGAACTAGTTTCATTTGGGCGCTTTCCATATAGCCAAGATCACTTAACAAAAGATGATGTTCAACAAGTGGAGCAAGCCTTGATTTATCTGAATATCCTTGACTTGCGAAATCGCTTTATTGATACACTTTCAGGAGGGCAATTGCAACGTGTCTTTATTGCCATGGTTTTGGCACAGGATACAGATTTTATTCTTTTGGATGAGCCACTGAATAATCTGGATATTAAGCAAAGTATTGCCATGATGAAAATCTTGCGTTCACTTGTGGATGATCTGGGAAAAACGATTATTATTGTCATTCATGATATCAATATCGCTAGTCAATATGTGGATGAGATTGTCGCCTTTAAAGATGGGAAACTCTTTTGTCAAGGTACGACGGAACAAATCATGAAAAAAGAAACTTTAGATTCATTGTACGAAATGGACATAACCCTTGGTGAAATCAACGGGAAAAAAATCTGTGTATATCTATAATTTAAATTTGGAGGATTTCTGATGAAACAGAATACAAAAAAACTATTGTTATCTATCCTTACAGCTTTTGCTGTTGTATTTTTAGCAGCTTGTGGTGCTCATAATAAACAAAACACAAAGACAAACACTTCATCTTCTGCAAGTGAAGTTTCTATTAAATCGGCAGCAGGAGAGACTAAAGTTCCAATCAATCCTAAAAAAATTGTTACGTTTGACCTTGGTGCAGCCGATACCATTCGAGCTCTAGGAAAGGAAAGTAGTCTCGCTGGGATTCCAAAGAAAACCTTGCCTGCTTACTTGAAAAATCTTTCAAAAAACATCAAAAATGTTGGCACCATGAAAGAGCCTGATATGGAAGCAATCGCCGCCTTGAAACCAGATTTAATCATTGCTTCTCCACGTACAGCACAGTATGTTAAGAAATTTAAAGAAATTGCTCCTACTGTCCTTTTTAAAGCAGATAATAAAGATTATTGGGGGTCTACTAAACAAAATATCCTCTCCCTGGCAAGTATCTTTGGAGAAGATGGGACAAAAAAAGCTAAAAGCGAACTAGCTGCATTAGATAAAGAGATTGAAAGTGTTGCAAGTGCAAATGAAAAGTCAACTAAAAAAGCCTTAACGCTTATGCTGAACGAGGGCGCAATGTCAGCATTTGGTGCGAAATCACGTTTTGCATTTCTTTATAGCACCCTGAAATTCAAAGCCACTGATGCCAAAATTAAAGACTCTCTGCACGGTCAAGAGGTCAGTTTCGAAAGTGTCAAACAAATCAACCCAGACATTATTTTCTCTCTCAATCGAACTCTTGCTATCGGTGGCGATAATTCAGTGAATAAAGATTTATTGAATAATTCACTAATTCAAGAAACAAATGCTGCTAAAAAGAAAGCGATTGTTAATTTAACATCGGATCTTTGGTACCTTAGCGGTGGTGGTCTCGAGTCTACTAAATTGATGATTAAAGATGTCAAAAATATAGCTGGAAAATAAACAAAAAGAGTTGAAAGAAAACTTACTTGAAAAGTTCTTTCAACTCTTTTGTTGTACAACATTCAATTATCTTCAACCACCAATGTATGATTTTTGACGAAATAATGTTCTAAAATGCCCTCGTCTCCGAATAAAACTCCATGGAGAACCCCACCATAAACAGCTCCACCATCCATACCAATTTTTTGATCCTGCGTTCTCCAAAGGCGACTTGTCCCAGGTCTCTCAGAAAAGAGATAAAAAGTTGGGGTATGACCAAATACGATTGTCTTTCCGGTTTGATTGTATCCCTGATGAAAGGGTTCACGCAACCAAACCTTTTGATAATCACTAGTTTGGTGCCAATCTTTCAAATCTAAATCAATACCGGCATGCACAAAAATATACTGTTCTGTTTCAACAAAGAAGGGCATCTGACGGATGAAAGTCACGAGATCTGGTGCCTCTTCTAACACGCGCTTAGCATCTTCCACTCCATCAACAGGAGTATCTAAAGGTCGTCTTAAAATGGAATTGATTGTCGTATCTCCACCATTACGGCGATAATGTTCATATCCTCTCTCGGGATTATCTAACCAAGTTAAAAACATATACTCATGATTTCCAGAAATGCAAATCGCTCCTTGCTTTACAACAAGGTTCTTCACACACTCTAAAACTGCTCTACTATCCTCACCACGGTCAATCAAATCTCCTAAAAAAATGAGCTGGCTTTTTCCATCCCATTTTTTGAGTAGCGTTTCTAGCATATTTGCCTTTCCATGTACATCTCCAATTACAAAATAATTTGTCATGGTTTTCCTCCTGATAAAAGAAGAGATTGAAACGCAAGTCTCCAACTTCAAAGCCTCTTGTATAGTAAACAACTAGTGCAGAAACGAACTATACTCAAAGTACTACTTTGAAGTTACAGATAAAACTTGCGAAGCAAGTCACTCTTCTAAATTTGGAAGAGTGCTTTTGACGAAAACTTCATTTTATTCCATTGCTGACTTAGCAGCCTTCTAGGTGCTTAAGCAACTTTGTAAAAATTAGATTATACAAATATCCAGGGGCATTATACCAGAACTTTGGCATAACGAAGGAGACAAACAACGTCAGCCCATTCACTGTTTCAATAGTTCTCTAGCCTGAGTGAGAGCTGCTTCAGTCACATTTTCACCCGCTAACATTTTAGCAATCTCTTCGATACGCTCTTCATCAGACAACAAGCGAACTGTTGAAACGGTTGAATATTCATCTGATATTTTCTCGATGAAAAATTGATAATCTGCAATAGCAATCACTTGTGGCAGGTGCGAGACGGCAAGAACTTGTCCATTGGAGCCAATTTTATGAATTTTCTGAGCAATAGCTTGCGCAACACGTCCAGATACGCCTGTGTCTACTTCATCAAAAACAATGCTTGTCTTGCCTTCTTTACGAGAAAAAGCAGACTTGATTGCCAACATCAAACGTGACAATTCGCCACCGGAAGCAATCTTAACGAGCGGTTTGTAATCTTCGCCCGGATTAGTCGAAATGTAAAATTCAACATGCTCATTTCCCTCGCGGCTAAACTTTCCTTTGGTAAATTGAACTCGAAAATTCGCCTTTTCCATATAGAGATCTTTTAATTCTTGCTGAATCTCTGCTTCCAATTGCTGGGCTAATTCGTGCCGTTCCTGACTCAGACGACCTGCTAGAGAGACCAAATCTTTCTCCAGCTTTCTCAACTCTTGATCCAAATCATTTGATGAGAGATTCTTTCCAGTCAGAAGCGCATATTCTTTAGAAATTTGCTCTAAATAAGCTAACACATCATCCACATGCCCACCGTATTTACGAGTAATGCTATAAATTAGATCTAGACGCCTTTCAACTTCTAAGAGACGATCACCATCAAAATCCATGTTATCTAGAATGTCTTCCAAACGCTTTGTTGTGTCTTCCAGTACATAGTAAGACTCAGAAAGATTAGCCGCAATTTCTTTGTAGGTAACATCGTACTCTTCGATAGCTTCCATATCATTCATGGCAGTTCGAATATTAGATAAACTCGAAAACTCCTCATTATCCAGCATAGCGTAGGCATTTGTCAAAGTGTCTGCAATCTGCTTATGGTTGAGTAATTTATCGCGTTCTTGGTTTAATGCCAAATCTTCGCCAGCTCTTAAATTAGCCGCCTCAATCTCTGCAATCTGATATTCCAGCATATCAATTCGCGCCTTATTTTCTTCTTGATTCTTCTGAATCGTTATAACTTGCTTACGCAACTGACGATACTGATCAAAAGTTTGCTGATAATCCGCTTTGAGTTTAAAAAATACTTCATCTCCAAACTCGTCCAACATAGCAATATGTAACTGGGAACGCATCAACTCTTCTTGGTCGTGCTGACCATGAATATCCACCAAATGCTGTCCAACCGATCGCAAAACGGATAAATTGACCATTTGACCATTAATACGACTGATACTGCGACCGTTTTGGAAAATTTCTCGCCGAATAATCAACTCATCTGTCATATCAAGCCCTTGCTGCTCAAAGATTTCAACCAAACCTTTACTCTGTTCAATCGCAAACAGTCCTTCAATCTCAGCTTTCGGAGCGCCATGACGAATCACATCTGTTGTTGCTCGGCTTCCCAACATCATATTCATAGCATCAATAATAATAGACTTCCCAGCACCCGTTTCACCTGTCAAAACAGTCATGCCTTGCTCAAAATTGAGAGAAACCTCTTCAATAATTGCAAAATTTTTAATGGAAATTTCAAGTAACATAGGCTACCTACCAATTTTTTATCTCTTCCAATACCTTATGAGCCATTTCTTCATTACGGAAAATAAGGAGGATTGTGTCATCATCCGCTAAAATACTAAAAATGTCATCAGAAAAATCTTCTACAATTTGTCGCTTCACAAAAGCTGTGCTTCCAGGGACAAGGCGAAGGTTGATCATATTTCTTAACAACTCAGAATCTAAAATATTGTTATCCGCTAATTTTAAGCTTGTACTAGCTGATTTTGGTAATTCATAGATATAGGTGTTATTCTTCTGCGGAATTTTGACAATTCCCAGCTCTTTAATGTCTCGTGAAATGGTTGCCTGTGTTGCGGTGATTCCTGATTGTTTCAGATATTCTACAATGGCTTCTTGTGTTCCAACTTCATAATCTGACACAAAATGTCTAATTTTTTCTAATCTTTCTTTTTTATTCATCCTTAAATTCCTTATGTGCTGTTTCCACGACAGTTGTAATCATCGTATTTACTAGGTTTTCGGGGTGAAACCTTTTTTCTAAATAGGCCAGAAATTCCACGTTCCCATGTCCACCTTGAATAGGGGAGAAATCCAGACCTTTAACAGAGAATCCGGCTTCAACCATAAAGTCCGTTACTTTTTCTAAAACTGCTTGATGCACTTTTTTATCTTTTACAATTCCATTCTTACCAATTTGCTCTCTACCAGCCTCAAACTGCGGTTTAATGAGTGCCACAACTTCCCCATTTTTAGCCAAAATCTTATGCAAAGCTGGTAGAATGAGACGAAGCGAGATAAAACTGACATCAACGGAGGCAAAACTAGGTATCTTCTCAAAATCAGCTGCTTCAGCATAACGAAAGTTAAATTGCTCCATGCTGACCACTCGCTCATCTTGACGGAGTTTCCATGCCAGCTGATTCGTGCCGACATCTACTGCGTAGACTTGCTGCGCACCATTTTGCAGCATAACATCCGTAAAGCCACCTGTCGAGGCTCCAATGTCCAGCGTGACCTGCTCCTCAACTGAAATGTCAAACACTTGCAAAGCTTTTTCTAATTTTAAACCACCACGACTGACATATTTGAGCTTTTCTCCCTTGAGTTTCAACTCTATACTTTCATCAATTTTTTCACCAGGTTTATCAAAACGTTGACCGTTGGCAACGGCAACAACTAAACCTGCCATGACCCCTCGTTTAGCTTGTTCTCTCGTTTCAAACAAACCTTGCTTATAAGCTAGAACATCTACTCTTTCCTTCGTCATTAAGCCTCAAACTTTCTATTATTTTTCTGATAGCAGACCCTGAAAAATCTATGTCCATTTCTATCTCTGCTAATAAAATCTCAGCTGCGCTCAACTGTTCTTCAAAGAAATGCTTAGCACCATCCAAGCCCAAAATAGCTGGATAAGTGGCCTTCCCTGCTGCTACATCTTTCTGTGGTGTCTTCCCCAAGTCCTCAAAACTCGCTGTCTCATCTAGAATATCATCTCGCACCTGAAAAGCTAGTCCAAGTAATTGACCCGTTTTTCTTAATTTTTCTTGCTGCGGTTCTGCTAGTTCAGCAATCAAACCAGCTGCAATAAAAGGATAGGTCAGGAGCTTACCAGTTTTGTTAGCATGAATAACCTGTAACTCTTCCAAACTAACGCTACGACCTTCTCCTTGCATATCAAGAACTTGACCTCCAACCATGCCAAAGGTTCCAGCAGCTTGAGATAATTCTGCAATTAAGTTTGCCTTAATCTGACTAGGTAATGCCGCTTCTGCTACTAAGGCATAAGAATCCAAAAAGAGCGAATCCCCTGCTAAAATAGCCATATCCTCTCCAAATTTTTTGTGGCTGGTTAAACGACCACGACGATAATCATCATCATCCATAGCTGGCAAATCGTCATGAATCAAACTTCCAGTATGAATCATTTCAAGCGCTGCGGCCACCTGAAAATGGGCCTCTGTCAATTCCAAATCCATAGCTTCTAACAATTCCAAAAGCAGCAGAGGGCGAATCCGCTTGCCGCCTGCATTGATCGAGTAAAGAATCGCTTCAATCAAATCAGTCGATACCATCTTTTGAACATAAAAATTCTCAATAGTCCGTCCAATTCTAACCAATTTTTCGTCTTGTTTCATTCCACTTCCGTTTCTGTGCCGTCAGCCTGCATAACCTTGACTAGTGTTTTTTCTGCCTTATCTAAGGTTGCTTGAAGTTCTTTTGAAAGTTGCATTCCTTTTTGAAACTCAGAAATCGCTTCTTCCAAAGGGACATCTCCGTTTTCTAACTTTTGCACAATGACTTCTAAATCAGCCAAATTTTCTTCAAATTTCTTTTCTTTTGACATTTTTTACCTCAACTTCCAGATGACCATCACGCATAACCACACTGACCTTGTCACCTGTTTCTATATCTTTGGCACCCGACACCACCTTGTCGTCTTTTTGAACAATCGCATAGCCACGAGCCACAATTCGACTGGTATCCAACATAAGCAATGCATCGGATAATCGCTTGACTTCTGCTACCTTGTAATCATAAATCACTGCCGTATTGCTACGTAAAAGGCGTTCCAACTGGACTGCACGTTCTTGATAAGTCTGAACCATCCTTAAGGGAGATAAAGCCTCCAAACGATGTTCTAACAGCCTTGCTTGCTGCATCCCTTCACTATAATATTCGCGAATTTGTTGCTTGAGTCGCAAATTTAATTGATCTAATTTTTGAAGATAGCCATCATATAATCGTTCCGGTTGACGAAAAATGACAGACTGGCTCAACTTACCCCATCGCTCACGATTATAAGTAAGACGATTAGATGTAGCAGTAGCCAAACGATTTTGTTGCTGCTGTATGTGCGCTAAGAGATCCAATTTTGTTACAGGCGTTGCTAGTTCTGCAGCGGCAGTTGGTGTTGCGGCGCGTCTATCTGCAACAAAATCTGCCAAAGTCGTATCTGTTTCATGCCCTACACTTGAAATGATTGGAATTTGAGATTCAAAAATGGCACGGACAACAATTTCTTCATTAAATGACCAAAGATCTTCAATTGACCCACCACCTCGGCCGATGATAAGGACATCTAAATCCCTTCGTGTATTAGCATGACGGATACTATCTGCCACCTGAGTAGCAGCTCCTTCTCCCTGTACTTTGGTTGGATAAAGAATAATCTCTACTCCTGGAAAACGACGGCTAACAGTTGTAATAATATCACGAATCACTGCACCACTAGGACTAGTCACTACCCCAATTTTCTTAGGAAATTGCGGTAAGGTTTGTTTAAATCGAGTCTCAAACAAGCCTTCTTCCCCTAACCGTTTTTTAAGCTGCTCAAACTGAATTGCCAAAGCCCCTACACCATCTGGCTCCGCTTTTTCAATGATAATAGAGTAGGAGCCACTTGGCTCATAAAGCTGAATCCGGCCGACAACATTGATTTTCATGCCTTCTTCCAAGTCAAAACCTAGCTTTTTGTAAACTCCGCCCCAGATTGTTGCCTGAATGACAGCCTTTTCGTCTTTGAGAGAGAAATACTGATGATTCGGACGTTTGCGAAAATTGGAAACTTCTCCTGTCAGATAAACCCGCTCTAAATAAGGATCTTTATCAAACTTTAACTTTAAATATTTAGTCAAGGTCGATACAGATAAATACTCAGCCATTTCTCTCCTTTCTTCTCCTATAGTTCTTCTTCATTTGTAATGTTTATTATACCAAACTATCTATAAAAAATCATTGACAGAATTCATAAAAACTAACACCATTTCTTCATCCACTTAGGAATCTCTTTACTAATTTCTGTTGGTAAGACCACATAAGATTTTTTGCTCAACTCCTCTGCAATCGCCGAATGAAGATAGACAGCGGCAGTTACACGATCTAGTAGAGAGCTCGTTTTAAATTGTCCTGTAAAGCCCGCAATCATACCTGCAAGCGTGTCCCCCATACCGCCTGTTGCTTGATACGGACCTCCAATGGACAGTTGAAAACAGTTCCGATTTCCACTTTGAAAAATAGTCGTTCCATGCTTTTTTTGAACAACGATAGTTTTAACAGGAAAAGCATTAACTGCTTCTTGACTTTTTTCGAGTGTCTGCTCTGTTAGCTTTAATCCACTCAACCGTTCCCATTCTTTTTGATGTGGTGTAAAAATCGTCTGTGCCTTTGGAAATGGCAAAACTTCTTTGCTAAAAAAAGAAATGGCTCCACCATCCATGATAAAAACTTGACGTTCACTAGCAAGATTTATTACCAACTGTAAAGTAGCTTTTTCAAGAGGATTTTCAGCCAAACCTGGACCAATCAATAGCACATCTGCCTTTTGGATCTGTTCTTTCAATAATTTCTCGTCCCGAATATCAAAAGCCATTGCTTCAGGTAATTGTGCATGTAACGATGGGATATTTTCCTTATCTGTTGCCACTGTGACTAAGCCAGCTCCACTATAGATCGCAGCCATTGCTGCCATTATTATTGCGCCACCAAACGGATAAGTACCGCCAATCAATAACAGACGACCATACTCTCCCTTGTGACCATTCAGCGCACGTGGTTGAATAACCTTTTTCAATAATGTATAGTCTACCACTTTCATGTTTGCTCCCTTCACTTATGCCAGTAGAGAAGTGACACCCTTGTTTATCTTTATTTTACCATAAACAAAATAGACATGTCTCCAAAATCGAAAACATGTCGCACTCTATTTCTTCAAACTCCGTTTGCAGGCTCTATATGTCTGTTCCATAAGCATAGTAATAGTCATGGGACCAACGCCCTTTGGCACAGGAGTAATGAGACTAGCGATTTCTGATACTTCATCAAATTTTACATCGCCAATCAATTTACCATTCTGATCGCGGTTCATCCCCACATCAATCACGACTGCACCTTCTTTAACAAAATCTTTCGTCACAAAGTGACCACGACCAATAGCGACAACCAAAATATCAGCCTTTTTTGTTATTTCTGACAAATGATGTGTCCGCGAATGAGTCAAAGTCACTGTGGCATTTTTAGCCAGCAAGAGCTGTGCCATGGGCTTACCCACAATATTACTTCGTCCAATGACCACCGCACGTTTGCCTTCTAAGTCAACACCATACTCATGAAACATTTCCATAATACCAGCAGGTGTTGAAGGGATCATAACAGGATGGCCACTCCAAAGTCGCCCCATATTCATCGGATGAAAGCCATCCACATCTTTATCGGGATCAATCGCTAGCAGCACCGCTTCTTCATCAATGTGTTTGGGAAGAGGCAACTGTACTAAAATGCCGTGCCAGTCTGGATCTTGATTATATTGTTCAATTAAGGTAAGCAATTCCTCTTGTGTCGTCGTTTCTGGCAAACGTACCACTTCACTATGAAGCCCTACAGACAAAGCGGAGCGCTCTTTATTTCGTACATAAATCTGACTGGCTGGATTATTTCCCACTAAAATCACTACAAGTCCTGGAATCGATCCTGTTTCGTCTTTTAATTTTCTAACCTTTTCGGCTAACTGTATTTGCAATTTTTCTGCCAAAGCCTTGCCATCAATTATCTTTGTCATATCTATCTCATTTCTAATTTCTTCATTCTATTATAACATATAACAAAAAAATGACTGCTTTTTCTTATAAAACATTATCAATCAAAAGATCGTAGAATTCCTTTCTTCTTTCAGTTTTTAATATTTTATAAAAAATTACAGAAAAAACAGAAAAAAATCAGCCAAAAAACTTAAAATTACCTTAAACCTTAAAACTATTTTAAGGTAACTGCTTTAACATAGAGCACGGTACCGATTTAGTTTAAAAATATATAGAAGGGAAGAAAATTATGCAAATAGCCAAGCAGGCTTTGAATTACATCAGTAGAAAAAGAGTTAAAACTCTTCTTGTATTTCTGATACTTACTCTCATTTCAACTGCCTTAACTAGTAGCTTTTCTATTATGGGAACGACTAATAATATCGAAAAGAAAATCTATGACGCATCAAATACTGGCTTTACAATAACTAGCAAAACACTTGAACGACCACTTTCACTAAAAACAGCAGAAAAATTACTTGAGAATAAAGAAATTTCAAAATTCAACTTCAAATACGATGCTTTAGCAAGTTTGACAGATAAAACTGTTGTTAAGAAAAAACAAGGTGTCACAAGAGACAATCAAAACCCTGTCCTCAACAATCTGGTTGCTGCATTAGGAACAAGTGATTCTACTCTAGAAACAACCTTTGCAAGTGGTGTTTTCAAACTTGAACAAGGAAAGCCAATTCGTAAAGGCGATAAATCCAAGATTCTCATCCATGAAAAATTAGCTAAAAAGAACCATTTAAAGGTTGGAGATAAACTAAAACTAAAGGGAGCTTCCTTAAAGGATGAGGATGCTAAACAACTCCATGAAGTAGAGTTTGAAATTGCTGGTATCTTCTCTGGAAAAAAAGAAGAGAAACAAACCGGTTTAAGCTCAGATGCGACAGAAAATACTGTCTATATGGACTATGAATCGAGCCAACACTTACAAGGCTACAAACCAGCTGATTATAAATTATCTGCAGCCGTTTATTTCGTATCAAATCCAAATCAAATTGATAAAGTCATCAATACAGTCAAAAAGTCAAAAATTGATTGGAAGCAAACTGATCTTGTTAAAAATTCTAAGGCTTTTGAAGCAGTTTCTTCTTCTGTTACCAGTTTCAAACAGATTATTAATGTTTTAACTTTCAGTATCATTATTGGAAGTATCATCGTTCTTTCCTTGATTCTCATGTTCTGGTTGAGAGAAAGGATTTATGAAATCGGAGTACTATTATCTCTCGGTATTTCAAAAGCGATGATTATCTCTCAATTCATACTGGAACTGGTTATCATATCAGTATTTAGTATGGCACTAGCTTCTATTAGTGGCTCTTATATTTCCACTATGGTATTCAAAGGGTTTATAAAAGGCGGTCAACAACAAGATAGCTCATCCGCTATTTTTGAAAATATCGTTCCGCACTTACATACCTCTACTATTCTGATGACTTATGGAATACTGCTCATCATTATTTTACTTGCAGTAGTAGGTTCATCTTCTATTATCCTACATAAAAAACCAAAAGATATTTTAACCGATATAAGTTAAGGAGACAAAACATGACAATTTTAAAAATGGATTCAGTTAGTTACCAATACAATAGCCTACAAGAAAATGTATTGAATCAGATCACAGCTTCATTTGAAGAAGGAAAATTTTATGCTATTATAGGGAAATCTGGTGCAGGAAAATCAACCTTGCTTTCCCTTCTTGCAGGACTTGATACTCCTACAAAAGGAAAAATCCTCTTTGAAGATCAAGACATCGCTCAAAAAGGCTATAACCATCACAGACGGAAACAAATCTCTCTGGTTTTCCAAAATTATAATTTAATCGATTACTTAACTCCGATGGAGAATGTTCGACTCGTGAATTCTCAAGCAAATAAAGATAGCTTGTTACAACTTGGACTCAACGAAAAAGAAATCCATCGTAACGTATTACGATTATCAGGTGGCCAGCAGCAACGGGTTGCTATTGCACGCGCTCTTGCATCTACAGCACCAATTATCTTAGCAGATGAACCAACTGGAAACTTAGATGAAGGTACTGCCATGGACATCATTGAAATCCTAATTAAATCAGCTAAACAAAAAAATAAATGTGTGATTGTGGTGACACACAGCAAAGAGTTAGCTAATAAAGCAGACGTCGTCTTAGAGTTAAGCAATAAGAACTTAATCGAAGTCACTAAGAATTATAAATAAGACCTCCAAGGAGAAGAAATTATATGTTAACGATAAAGAACGCTCTTGCCTATGTATGGCGCAAAAAAATAAAAACACTGATTATCTTTTTAATCCTGTTAGCCATCTCTACTTTAACACTTGGCAGTATTGCTGTTAAAAATGCAACAGACGCTGCTTCAAAAGAAACTTTCAAAAATATCACTAGCAGTTTCTCAATGCAGATTAACCGCGAAGTGAACCAAGGTACCCCTCGCGGAGCAGGAAATCTTAAAGGCGAAGATATCGAAGCTGTGGAAAAAGTTAAAGGTATCTCTGGCTATATCAAACGAATGAATGTTGTCGCTGACTTAATTGATCACCAATTGGTTGAATCTGGAGAAACCGACTTTGAAAGCGAAGATAGAAAACAAAAATTCGGCCGTGCCATTATGGCAACAGGTATCAACGATTCATCTAAAGATGATAAATTTACCGCAGAAACCTTCAAACTAGTTGAAGGTAGACATATCAACAAAAATGACAAAAATGTTGCT
>ERZ773197.1553-NODE-1553-length-15626-cov-31.123306_pt1 | contig 15626 bp, 9 predicted proteins | sample MGYA00580999_ERZ773197 | MGnify/ENA primary metagenome ERZ773197 (study PRJEB29015, sample SAMEA2738166) | human oral metagenome | biome: human oral; feature: human-associated habitat; material: saliva | place: China | collected 2185 ...
GTGTCGCGCCTCTATTGCTGCAATTCCCCCCGTTTGGCGGCGCCCTCGACGTGGGGTGAGCTCGACCGTGTACCTCTCACAGCGCAATTCCCCCCGTTTGCTGGCTGCGAGGTCACGGTTCAGGGCGGTGAGGTCACGGTTCAGGGCAGTATGGCGCCCAAAGTGCAGACCACCTCGGCGAAAAACGCCGACAATCGGGTGAGCATGCGAGCGAAAGGGGCTCACGCGCGCACGATGCGTTCACACAAACACAAGAGGGCCCCACGGCTCACAGGCGTCCCGACCCTCTACATGCCCAGGGAGACGACAGAGGCGCGACCCCGAAGGATCGCGCCTCTCGTTGCGGACGGTGGCCGCGCCATCGGCGCTGGAAAGTCGACCTACCAGCAACACGATTTCTCCAACCTCATAGTTGGTCCCAACCAACTTCAATACCGACTTTCCCGCGCAACAAAGCCGAAAAGTCGCTACAAAACCAACACGTTTTGTCCTTTAACCCTAACCCGCGGGGCCCCGGGTCGGACTGATCGGTGGGAAGCGAACGACCCACTGGGCGAGCTCATCACGGACAAGCAGAAACGCCGAGGGGCCAACCTCACGGTCGACCCCTCGGCGCATCCCATCAACACAGTGCACGTTCGCCCAAATAGCTCCTCAGAAAATACACGCCGACGCGGCCACTATGGCCGACGTCGCCTTTCCTTGTATGCCTCTACTGTAGGAAGCCAACCTTGCCAGAACGACAACACAACCTGAGAATTCCCTGAGACTTTTCATGCCGTCACTGCCCGCAACGACAGGGCGCCTGCGCCCCCGGAACACCGGCGACGCAGGCGCGCGGAAGGGGCTTACCACCCTCTCCCGATTCAGCGGATCAGCTGACCGGTCTCGGAGAAGCGGTAGTACCGCCACCCGATCCAGACGCGGCCCGTTGCCATCTGGCCGCTTCCGGGCTTCAGGTAGTACCAGGAGTCACCGTCCTTGAGCCAGCCGGTCTTCATTATGCCGGTCTGCGGGTCAAGGTAGTACGAGTGCGAGCCAACCGTGACCCAGCCCGTGGCCATGGCGCCCGTGCTCGGGTCCATGTAATACCAGGAGATCCCGTCGAGAACCCAACCGGTGGCCTGGGCGCCCGAGACGGCGTGGTAGTACCACAAGCCCTGCTCGAAGACCCAACCGGTGCGCATGTAGCCGTCGGCGTCGAAGCGGTACACCTTGCCGCCGATGGTCTTACTCGTGTTGGTTGGGTAGGTGCCATCCGCGTAGCGGTACCACCAGCCGCGAGCGCCCCAGACCCACTGGCCCTGCGCGGGCGTCGTGTCAGGCGAGGCCTTCACGGTCGTCGAGGTCACGGCGTGGGGATCCTGACGCACGTCGAAGCGCAGCGACGCTTCAGCGCTGGTCGGGGTCCAGGTGTAGGAGGAGGTGGACGCGCTCTGGTCCGAGCTGCCCTGCATCGACTCCCAGTCCTGGAGGACAGTGTCGGTGCCGTCAGCGCTGACCTGCACGACGCGCAGCTCGCGTCCACCCAGGGTGCCGCCCTGCGCGGAGACGTTGATGGTCGTCGGCGTGCCCACGGTGGTGGTGAGCGTGTACCCGGCCCCGGCCTCGTTGATGCCGGTGCCCGACACACTCACCTGGGGGGTCGTGTACTCGAAGAGGCTCTCCGTGTTGTAGCCGGCGTTCTTCATGGCCGTCTCGGTGAGCGTCCACGCCTTCGAGCCCTTGGGGGCGGCGACGTAGATCTCGGTGTTCGCCTTGAGGTCATCGTCCATGTCGGCGGCGAGCTTGATCTCCTCGACGGTCGAGGGCAGCACCAGGACGCGGGGAGTGTCGAACCAGAAGGTGAATCGGGTCATCCCCTCGCCGAAGTAGGCGCTGTCCGGGCGGCCGTTGGAGGCCTTGCCCTCGTAGTAGAACTCGCCGTCGTTACCGCCGCGCACGATGATGTGGCGCGGGGTGGAGGTCTGCCGCGGAGTCATCCACAGTTCCGTGACCTTCGTTCCCAGCTCGATCGTGTCCAGGCCGTTGTTGACCAGGCCGCGGGCCACGGTCACCGAGTCGGGGATGACAATGTCGGTGAGGTTCGCGTCGCCATCGAAGGCACCGTATCCGATGGTTGTCACGCCCTCGGGCAGGACGACGCGGCGCAGGGACGTGTTGCTCGCGAATGCGGCATCAGCGATAGCGGTCGTTCCCTCGGGAACCGTCACGTCTGTGTCCGTCTTCGTGGGCAGGTACAGGACCAGGGTGCGGCCAGCGTCGCCCTTACTGTACAGGGCACCGTCTTCCACGGAGTACACCGTGTTGGCGGGGTCCACGGTCAGCGAGGCGAGGTTGTTCGAGCCCACGAACGCGGATTCGCCGATGGAGGCGATGCCCGAGCCCAGGTGGAGCGAGGTCAGGGCGGTGTCGTTGGAGAAGGCACCCTTACCGATCGAGGTCACCGAGTCGGGGAGTGTGGCGGAGGTGAGCGCCGTGGTGTCGAAGGCGTAGTCGCCGACCTCGGCCAGGCGATTCAGGTCGGGACGGAAATTCACCTCGGCGAGGGCCCTGTCGTAGCGGAAGGCACTATCCGGCAGCGCCGTGGCACCACCCAGGTCAACGCGCTCCAGCTTGGACATGTACCAGAAAGCCGTGTCGTCCATGGACTCGAAGGCGTCAGGCAGGGTCAGGGACGTGATCCGCGCCCCCACGAACGCACCCTTGCCAACGTTACGCAGATGCGAGGGCAGGGTCACGGAGGTGATCTGCGCAGAGGCGAAAGCACCCTCGTCGATGAATGCGGTCTCCTCGGCGACGGTGTAGGAGCCGCCCGAGTTCTTCGCCTGCGGGTATGTCGCCAGGTGCATCAGATCCTTCGTGTACAGGACGCCGTCGAGGCTCTGGTAGTTCTGGTTCGCAGCGTCGACCTCGATGCTCTCCAGGAGCGGGGTGCGTGCGAATGCCGCGAAAAGGCCGTCGGCCTGGACATTCGGGCCAACGCTGACGGAGCGCAGCTTCGCCATGTCGCTGAAGGTCTCGAGGCCTGCCGTCTTGAGAGAACGAGGAAGGGAAACGCTCTCCAGAGGTGTGTACGAAAAGGCGCGCTCCCCGATCGTCTCCAGCTGCGAGGGGTGCGCCTCATCGTCCTGGAAGGTGACCTGGGTGAGCGGCTGGCCCGCGAAGGCAGAGTCGTCGATCGTGCGCACGCTCGCGGGGATCCACACGCTCGTCAGCTGTGCGTTGGTAAAGGCATTCGAGCTGATCTCGGTCACGCCCTCGGGGATGCGAATGTCCGTCGCCCCTCCCGTGTAAGCGACGAGCACGCCGTCGGCGTCGATGGTGAACTCATCGTTATTGGCTTGCGGCGCGGCGACTGCGTTCACCTGACCGCCCGTGCCCGTGTCGGCCGCGAAAGCGGCGGGCATGCTGACCGCGGTCAGCGACAGGGCGCCGGCGAGCGCGAACGCCAGCACCATTGACTTTCGATGGGACATTTCAAACCCCTCTATTGGCAGTTGGTAAGGGAAGATTCCGTGTTGCGATCACGACCCTCGTGTCAAACATATCCCTTGAGAGGGTTTCCGGATATCTCCTGAGACGCAGCTTCTCAGCATGCGTCGACATGCGTGCCACGATGTTCATTGGTATTACCATGCATGACCCACGGTAAGCAGGGGTCATCGGCAAGGCTCTACACGTCCCACTTCGTCGCGTTTTCCAGGGTTGCACCACATCTTTCCACCGAATCTGACAAAGTTGCCAAGGACTCAAATTACTGGCGTCAACACCCGCCGGAGGTCCACGAATAAAGGGCAGACGCGTCGCCGGATCGACCTAATGGTCGAACGGCGTCACGCAAGGCGCTGCCCGCCCGTTCATCCCTCCCCGCGTTCTCGCCGCTCGCGGTCGACACATGGCTGAGCCTGAGGGGCGGCACAGGCCCGCGGCTATGTCAGCCGATGAGCCGTCCCGAATCGGCGAAGTAGTACCACGTCGAGCCGATCCAGTGACCGCCGGTGAACATCGCGCCGGAGTCGGTGCTCAGGTAGTACCAGGAGCCACCGTCCTTGACCCAACCCGTGGTCAACGCGCCACTGGGAGCCATGTAGTACCAGGCAGAACCATCCCACACCCAACCAGTCGCCATCGCGCCACCAGCAGGGCTCAGGTAATACCACGTCAGCCCATCAAGCAGCCAACCGGTGACCATACGGCCCGTCGCGGGGTCCAGGTAGTACCAGGACGAGCCATCCTTGACCCAACCACTCGTCTGAGCGCCCGACGCGTCATGGTAGAACCAGGAGCCACCCTCGCTCGCCCAGCCGGTACGCATGTAGCCGCGAGGGTCAAAACGGTAGATCGAGTGACCGATCTGCACCGTCTGGCCAGCCGGGTAAGTGCCATCCGCATACCGATACCACCAGCCCACCGAATCGCTGATCCACGCACCGCCCTGAGGCGCAGGCGTCGGGTCTGGTGCAGGCGTCGGATCCGGAGCCGGAGTGGGATCCGGCGCGGGCGTCGGGTCCGGGTCCGGAGTGGGCTCAGGCGCAGGCGTCGGGTCCGGAGCCGGAGAAGGCTCAGGCGCAGGCGTCGGGGTGCCCGGCAGCTTGATCGTGAGAGTGGCCATCAGGTACGAGGCGTCACGCACCTGGACGCGCAGGCTCACGTCCGACGCGGACGGGGTCCACGGGAAGGTCACCGAAGAGGCGGCCGCCCCCTCCCCGCCGTCCGCCACAGTCGTCCAGTCGCGCACGAGCGTCTCGGTGCCGTCCGCGCCTACCTGCACGGCGCGCACCTGCGCCGTCCCGGCGATGCCACCGGCAACCGTCGCGGTCACGTCGACCGACACCCCGGCCTCGCCCGTGTACGTGTAGCCCCCACCGGACTCGGAGATAGAAGCACCCGATAGGGCCATCGACGCAGCCGTGTAGGTGTGCAGGTGCGAAGCATCAAAGCCGGCCGCCTCGAGGGCGTCCTTGGCGACGTTCCACGCCGGCGACCCCTCGGCCGCGGTGACGTAGACCTGCGTGTCCTCCTTCTTCTCGTCGCTCAGCTCCGGCTCAAGGTCGAGGCGGGTGAGCGTCGAAGGAAGGACGAGGACGCGCGGGACGTCCGCGCCGAAGGACACGCGCGTCATCCCCTCGCCGAAGTAGGCGCTCTGGCGGCGTCCATTCGTCGGGCGCCCGTCATAGACGAAGGAGCCGTCCACTCCTCCGCGCACAACGATGCGGCGCGGCATGGGAACCCAGCTGCCCTCCATCCGGATCGAGGTCACCTTGGAGCCGTATTCGACAACCTCCAGGGAGTTGCCGGTGACGCCACTCGAGCGCTCGACCGAGTCGGGGATCACCAGCTCGGCCAGGGAAGCACACCCGGCGAACGCCTCATCGCCGATGGTCGTCACACCCTCGGGCAGGACGACGCGGGTCAGCGCCTTGTTGTTGGCGAACGCCGAGGCGCCGATATCGACCGTGCCCGCGCGCACCGTGTAGTCGGTGATGGTATTCGCCGCCGGGGAGAGCAGGAGGTGCAGCCCGTCGGCGCCCGTGCGGTACAGGACGTTGCGCTCGGCCGAGTACACCGCGTTGGCAGGATCGACCGTCAGCGAGGCGATCGTGCGGTCGTTGTACAGGGCGGTCTCGCCGAAGGAGGAGACGCCCGCGCCGATGTGGAACGAGGCCAGGGCGCTGTTCTCCGAGAAAGCCTGCTCGCCAACCGTGGTCACCGAGTCGGGCAGACTCACGGTAGGAACCGCGGTGCGGCTGAACGCGAAGTCGCCAATCGTCATCAGGCGACCCAGCTCGGGACGGAAATTGACTCCATTCTTGGCGCTCGTGGACTCAAACGCGCTGCCACCCAGCGAGATCGCGCCTCCCAGATCAATGCTCTCCAGCTTGCCAGCAGAGCAGAAGGCGCAGGTGCCAACCGTCTCGAACTTCTCGGGTAGGGACAGCGCGGTGAGCGCGGAGAGACGGAACGCCTCGTCCCCGATCGCTCGCAGACTATCGGGCAACGCCACGGTGGTGATACCCGCCTTCTGGAAGGCCTTGGGCGCGATGCTCGTGACCCCGTCCAGCACCGTGTACGAGCCGCCTGTGTTCTTGGCCGCCGGGTAGAGGATCAGGCGCGAGTGGTCCTTGGAATACAAGACCCCGTCGATGCTCTCGTAGTTCGGGTTCGCGGGGTCGACCTCGACGCCGGTCAGCGCGGTAGTCTCCGAGTACCCCGAGGTCACCGCATCAGCGGCGACGTTCGGCCCCAGCTTGATCGACGTGAGCGCCGAGTCGTAGTCGAAGACCTCAGCGCCGATCGTCACCAGGGAGCGAGGCAGCTCAATGGCTTCCAGGCTCGTGTTCGCGAACGCCCGCTCACCGATCTTCGTCAGCCGGGAGGGGTGGGCCTCGTCGTCCTGGAAGGTGACATTCTTCAGCGAGGAGTATATGAAGGCCTCGTTGCCGATGCTGCGCACGGCGGCGGGAATCGTCACGTGTTCCACGGTCGAGCTCGCGAAGGCGCGCTCGCCGATGTCGGTGACGCCCTCGGGAATGACGACGTCGGTCGCGCTGCCCTTGTAGGCCGTGAGAACGCCGTTCTCGTCGACCTCGAAGTCGTCGGCGTCGGCTGCTCGCACCGTGACGGGGATCGAGGCGGTCTTGACTCCTCCCGCCGCGTCGGTGACGGTCGCGCTCAGCGTGCCCGCTCCGCCGTGGTCTCCGCCCGTCACCGTGGCGCTCGTCGTTCCCGCGACGCCGGCGACCGTGGCCAGGTCGGCGGGCTCCACCGACCAGCTAATGTCGCGGCCCTGTAGGGAGGGCGCCAGGTAGGACTTCACGGTGCTTTCCTCGCCCACCTTGACGGCCAGCGAGGATTGCTCCAGCTCGATGCCCACATCCTCGGAGATCGTGCGCACGTGGACCTGCGCGGCGGCCGACAGGCTCGGCTGGGTCGCGTCGGTCGCAGTGATGGTCGCGTCGCCCGCGGCCAGAGCCTGGACCTCACCGTTCTCATTCACGGTTGCCACGGCCTCGTTCGAGGAGGACCACACGAGGTCGGTGACGTTCGCGTTCGAGGGCTCGTAGGAGGCGGTGAGCGCGACCTTGTCGCCCGCGACGACCGTGGAGGTCTGAGGGGCAAGCGACAGGGAGGTCATCGGGATGGTCTGGAAGCGGATCTGGCGGCGGGTCTGGTTCTTGCCCCAGTCCCACGCGTACAGGTAGGAGGTCGCCGGGTCGGTAGAATCCGCGCGGTCGACCAGATCCTTCCAGGCGATCTCGTAGTGCTTGGAGTAGGTGCCGTCGGGCTGACGGTTCGCGCCCACGACCTCCTTCTCATCGTAATAGTGACGAGAGTTGGGAGACTCGGAGAAAGCGATGCCGGCCAGAGGCGAATGATCGGAGACATCGAAGGACACGACGCGCCCCTCGCCCTCGCCCGTCACCGCAACGTTCGAAATGACGGGTGCCTGTGTATCCAAGGAAAACTGCCAGGTCATCTGCTGGGTCGAGGACGAGGGAGCCACGGAGGAAGCCTCGATCGTCAGCGTGTAGCGCCCGTCGGGCAGCTCGTTGCCGGCCTCGTCGAAACCGTCGAAGACCGGATTGTTGCCCTCCTGGCTCTCGACGGGCAGAATCGCGCCCGCGGAAAAGTTGAACAAGGACTTCTTCGCACGCTCGAAGGTGTAGGAGCGCACGACCTCGCCGGCCTCGTTCGTGTACGTGTAGGTCAGCTTCGGCGTGTTACGCAGCAGGCACGTGCGCGGCAGCATCTTGTTGGGCGCCTCCTGCGCGGCCGAGCGCGACATGATGAAGGAGGCGGGGTCGACCGCGCGAACGGCGGTGGCGTCCTGTCCGTCCAGCGGGTTGAGCGCGCCCAGGGGCACGTCCGTCGCCGGGTTCATGAGGGTCGAGGAGCAGGCGTGCGCGGTGCTCGTCGTGCCGTCGTACCACTTGCCGTCGAAGATGGCGGGCGCGCCCCACGAGCCGTAGAAGCCCATGTAGGGCACCGTCAGGTCGGGGGCTCCATCCGTGCTCGTGAAGGTGACGGCTCCGTCGATGAAGGTGCCCTTGGGGGCGTTGGCGTTCGCGTACGAGGCGAAGGCCGAGCGCGGGGTCACAGTGACGGTCACGGTGGCGCTCGACTTGGCGGGGACGGTCACCGAGTCGGCGGAGAAGGTCAGGTCGATGCCCGCTCCCACCCAGTTGGTGGAGTGCTCCGTGAAGAGCCCGTCCTCGACGATCTCGGACAGCGCCTGGCCGCCCAGGGCATAGGAGCGAGCCTCGTTGGAGACGTTGGTCAGGCTCACCTGGAAGGTCCAGCCCTGCGTGCCATCCCCCAGGTCGGCCTTGGGGCGCGAGGGGTTCACGGCGCCCACCACGGCCGGGTACACGAACGAGGTCGTGGCAGCCAGGGCGTCCACCTGGCCCGCGCCGACGCGACGCGGCGAGTAGTAGGTTCCGTTGTTCTGGTCGACGTCGAGCAGCGGGTGGGCGGTGCCCATCAGGAAGTTCGTGACGATCGAGGTCTTCTCGGAGGCGCTCAGGTCGGCGAACGCCGGGTCCTCATTGATGCGCTGGCGCACGAGCGCGGCGATGCCCGCGACCTGCGGGGTCGCCATGGAGGTGCCGGACATGGCCCGGTACTCACCCCCCAGGACGGCGGACGTGATGGTACCGCCGGGGGCGGCGACCTCGGGCTTGAGGGCCAGGTCGGGGGTGACGCCCCAGGACGTGAAGTCCGAGACCGTGGGGTTGGCGGAGGCCAGCGCGACGCCCGCGTGCGGGTTCGAAATGGAGATCGAGTGGGAGTCGGCGGCGTTGATGGCCGCGATCAGCGCATCCTTCTCCTTCTTCGTGATGGTCACGGTCGCCAGCGTGTGGGTGGACTCGATGGTCGCCTCGTAGGGAGTGTCCGCGTCCTCGGCGTCGCCGATGATGAGGGCCGCGGGCTTGGAGCTCAGCTTGGTGAGCGCGCTGACCTTGGCTTCGTGCGTCATGTCGGCCCCGGTCGCGCTGTCCGACCCACCGCGGTCCTCCAGGACGATGACGGAGGAGAGGTCACCGGGGTGCTCAGCGGTGAGTTTGTTGAGGGCTGCGCCGTCACCGATACCGGCATAAACGAGGGTGTAAGTCCCCTCGGGGATGTCGAGCAGGCTGGGGACGACAGCGTCCTTGAGGCCGCGCGACTTTCGGTAGACGATCTGCTTCTCACCGTGGGTGAGGTAGGGCAGGGCGTCCTGGTTGTTGACTGAGGCGACGGCCAGCGTCGAGGGGTAGGAGGCCGGCTCGGAGACCGTGCCCGCGTCGGGGTCGCTCGCGTAGGGCTTGCCCTTGCCGGTGTAGTTGGAGTAGGCGCTCGAGTAGGAGTTGCCCGCGGCGGCATTGACGGTCACGCCCGCAGCGGCGAGGTTCTTGTAAACCTCCGCGTAGACGGTGCCCGCCTCGGTTCCCATGCCGGCGTCGTCACCGAGGGACAGGTTGATCGAGTCGGGCTTGATGATGACCGCGTCGTCGAGGGCGGCGAGCACGGTACTGTCGGGGATTGACCCGTCCTTATCGGCGGCGACCTTCGCGACGATGATCTGCGCGTTCGGGGCGGTCCCCTGCAGGTCAGGCGCGTTCGCCGCCGCGATGGCGGCCACGTGCGTACCGTGGGAGAGATCCTTGGTGGAGGTGGGAAGCACGTCCGCGTCGTTGTCGGCGTAGTCGAAGACGAAGGGGATCTTCGAGTTCAGGTACGCACCGCTCGCGCCGTGGCTGAGCTTGCCCACGAGGGACTCGATGTCCCGCTGTGTCAAACGGACAGGGACGCCGTCCATGGAGCCGGAGAACGCCGGGTGTGTTGCTTCGATGCCCGTGTCGATGACCTCGATGACCTGCTTGTCACCTTTGACGGTGGTCTGGTTCGCGCGGGTCATCTCCAGGGAGGAGCCGTTCTTCAGAGCGGGGTTGACGGCGTCCACGCTGGCCGCGGCGGACTCGCCGTCGACGACCAGCGGCTTGTGGTGGCGCTCGACGAAGGCGCTCTTGACGCCCGCAGTGTTTTTGATGGCCTCGAGGCAGGAGGCGGGGGCGCTGATTGCAAAGCCATCGAAGGCGTGGGTGTAGTCGGCGACGTCGGTGACGTCGGCGCCGGGGACCGTTTGCTCGACCGAGGTCTCGATCCGGTCCCTGACCGTCTCATGCTTGGTCTGGGAGGAGAGCCCGAAAACGCGCTGATACCAGGGAATTCCGACGTTTCCGTCCTCGAGTGCGACGATGATCGTCACCGGGGTGTCGTCGGCGCCCTCGGGGGCGGTGATCGGGGTGGGGTCCCCGGCCTGGTCGGTTGCGCCGGACTGGGGTCCGTCTTCCGATTGCGCCTCGTTCAACGAGGCCTGGGAGCCCTGGGCAGCCTCGGCGACGTTGGGGGTCTGGGTTTCCTCCTCGGCGATGGCCGCCGGGGTACTCACTGTGGTCGCGGCGAGGGCGCCGGTCACTACCAGCGCCAGTGCCATGATGGAACGATGGGACATCTCTGGCTCACTTGATTGACAACTGGGCGTCGGGCGCGCGTCTTCGCTGCGCACCCAGCCTCAAGGGTAGAGTCACCGGCCGAAAGAACCTAGACCTCGTCCTCCTTCTTCTCATCATGTGTCAAGTGCTTGATCACCCGACGTTAATAGCGTAAACTTCTCTGATTTAGGCGTACCTTACTTCGTGCACCTCTGCAGCATTCCGGGCGTTCGCGCCGGATGCGACAACCCGCCGGGCAGCCTCGGACGCTCCGGTCCGCTCGCCACCCGGCGGGTCGATGCGTGCGCGGCGTATCACCGGCACGAGGAGGCCTCAGAGAATAACGGCCGTCCCAGTCGCGATCGCCGCGAGCATGCCGTTGTCCGCGCCAGCGGTGAAGTAGTCGACCTTCACGCCGACGACCGCGTTGGCGCCCATCGCCTGCGCCCGGGCGCACATCTCATTGACGGCGGTAGCCGACGCATTGCCGATCTCCTCCTCGTACTGGGAGGCGCGCCCGCCGAACATGTTGGACAGGCTCGCGCCGAAGTCCTTGAACATGTTGACGCCGGCGAAGGTCTCGCCAGACACCATGCCGATGTAGCGCTTAATCGGGGCTCCCTCAACGGTCGGGGTCGTCACCACAAGCATCATGCTCTCCTTTGGTTAAGTCGTGAACAGACCAACAATACCTATGCCCCCGCCACAGGGCCACCAGGGAAGCCCGAACGCCGCGGCGGCCGTCTTGTCGGGCTCGGACACCACACCCTACTGCGCTGCTGCCTCCCGGCGTTTAACGGGGTGCCGGATGATTGTCTTCAACTTGTCGGGGGCAACCCTGCGGGCATCCGACAGGTAGACCTCATGATGACGCCTCGCCTCCGACAGGTCGATCTCGTAGCCCACCTCCCGCGCGTAAGCGTCCATGGCCTCGACCGTGGCTGGTTCGCTGTCGTAGCTGCCCACGTGCAGGCACTGGACGCACAGCCCCTCGTCCACCACAAGAAATTCGGCGATTGAGCAGTCAACCTTCTTTTTCTGCGTCGCCTCCTGGACCGCCCAGTCAAAGACCTCACGCGTCACGAAGCCCGGCAGGCGGATGACGGCGATCCAGTGGAAGGCCTCCTTGTGGGCGTAGTCGGCGCCCTCGATGCCCTCTTGCCACCAGAAGCCCTCAAGGGGCGGCACGACGAAGTCAACGTAGCCGTCAATCTGGCGGGTGCCCTTCTTACTCATCTTGATGGTGTAGGAGATCGCGTACAGGATCGCAATCGCCCGCTGGTAGGCGCCGTTCTCCTCGTTGGGGTCTCCGCTGCCGCGCACCGCCACGAAGCTCATGGGAGGGACCTCGACGATGCTGGGGCCCTTCTTCGGGGCGTACAGTTCCTTGTCTTCCTTCTTCACGTCATAGGCCATGTCGCACTCCTTCGGCTGCCAGCCAGGATACCGCGATCCCCTCCCGTGAATCCACCTTCGCCACGGCATCGCGGTGGTAGCATCCGATTATCCACTCGATTCACGGGCGCGCCGATGCGCCCGACGCTCATGCGGGGCAACGCCATGAACATGCACGTCTACGGCTCCAGCGCCGACGACTCCCCCACCGTCTTACTCATTCACCCGATGCTCTCCTCGGCCTCGGGCATAAAAAATGCGGTCGCCGACCACATGGGCGCGGGGCTGCGGTTCCTCGCGCCCGACCTGTCCGCCCACGGGGACGAGGCCTCGGCCCCCTACGTGTCAGCAGCCAACGAGGCGGCGGCGATCCACTCCTGGCTCGTGGAACACGATGCCACGCACCTGACGCTCACGTTCGGGGCGTCACTCGGCGGGGTCGTACTCTTTGAACTACTGCAGTTCCCCGACCTCTCCTTCGATCGAGTGTTTGTTGAAGGGGTGAGCTTCTACTCGGGCGGGCCCGTGGCCCGGGCGGGAGGAGCCGTCCTCGGCCGCATCATGATCACGAAGCACCGCAAGGCCGCGCACAACCCCGAGGCCGGGATCCGCAAGCTTGCGCGCCTCTACGGCGAGCAGGCCGCGCACGCGATGGCCACGAGCTTCGCAGCGATGAGCGAGGAGAGCATTCGGGCGATCGCCCGCGACTGCTCGCGGGTCTCCCTGCCTCCCCTCTCCCCCGACGTTCAGCGCCGCTGCACGTTCGCGTATGGGGAGAAAGACTCGGACCTACGACTGGCACGGCGCACAGTTCCGCGCCTCTACCCCGGCGCGGAGCTGGTCGTGTGGCCGGGGTGGGGGCACTGCGAGCGCATGAGCCGTGACTCGGTCGCCTACGGGGCGATGCTGCGCGAGCTCGCGCTGGCCGGCCGCTAGTCCCACCGCTTCCTATTGGGCAGGACGGCGATCACGCAGGGAATGCGGCCGCGCACGAGGCGGTAGCGGACCTCGGCGTACCCCATCCCCTCGACAAACGCCCGGTACGAGGCCGGGGTGAAGCGCCGCTCAAAGCCTGCGCCGAGGCGGGCAAGCAGAGCGGGGATCACGCCCTGCTTGCGTTTCGGGGGCTCAACGTAGGTGGGGAGGATGATCGTCCCGCCGGGCCTGACCACGCGGGCGAGCTCGCGCAGGGCTTGCTCGGGGTCGGGCAGGAGGTGGATGACGTTGCCGGCGACGGCGACGTCGAACGAGTCATCGGCGTAGGGCAGGGCCGTGATGTCTGCTTGTTCAACGGTGACGTTCGAGCGCTTCGCGAGCTTCTTGCGGGCTTGCGCGAGCATGCCGTCGGAGTAGTCGGTCGCGACCAGGCGCGCGCAGGCGGGGGCGATGGCGGCGCTGATCGCGCCGGTGCCACACGCGCACTCCAGGACCTCGTCGCCTGGGCCGATCATCTGTCCGACGGCGAGTGCCGTGCCCTCATACGAGGCTCGGTTCACCGTGTTTTCAAAGGCGTCGTACAGGGGCGCGACCCGATCCCAGAACAATGCTGAACACCTCCGTGTGCCTGTCGAACGCGCACACCGACGGCGGCGCATCAGTACGCTACTGGGAATGCTACGCCCTCGGGTGCGCTGCCGGGGCGAAACGGAGTTTTATGCACGGCAACAGAAGCACGAGGGCACATCCGGATAGGATGCACGCATCCGGATAGGTTATGCGCATCCGGATAGGTTACTAAGCTATCCGGATGTTCGTAACCTATCCACGTGTTCGTAACCTATCCGCATCCACATGTGCAGCGCAGCTCCTTGCGCGCGACTACGCTCAGCGCACCTGAACCAGGCAGCAAGCTGCGTCCACAGCCCAGAGAAGGACTCGCTGCGGGCCGGAAGACTACAGTCGCGAGGGCACCGCGTCCGCAGACTCAGGGGAGGACTAGCCGTTTGCACGCGGTGATACACGCCGCGCGCGGCGCGCGTGGATGAGCGCGCCAACGCCGTGGGCCACGAAGCCGAGGATGCTGTAGCCCACCCCGTAGATGAGGGCACTGTCGTTGAGGAACAGGAACATCGGCGCCAGGAAGCATACAAAAGGCGCGAGCAGCCACAGCAAGCTGAAGCCATCCTTCACGCCGTCCCAGGCTCCAAACCCCATTGCCAGGATCGGCAGGATGACGAGCAGGATCAGGAACACGAGGCTCTTCACGATCTCCATCGAGTCCGAGACGCTCGAGACACCAAACCACGCCGCCAGCACCAGCAGGTAGATGCCGAACAGCACGGCGATACGAATCCACGTTGATTTTGTCGTCCACCTCATGACTCAATGATAGCCGCATCACATGAAGAAAACAACTCTTTGACACGTTATCTGTGTGGGCCTCGACAAGGGCGTGAATGACCCGGCGTCGCGGTGCTCGCAACGCCGGCAGTGGGGTGTGGGCTACCTGCAGAAGCTGCCGAAGAAACCGCGCTTCTTCTCGGCGGCGGCATACTCCTCGTCGGTATGGTCCTTATCGCACCACTGATCCGCGGGCACCTTCTCCTTCACCGAGTCGATGTGCTTGCCGCAGCCCTTCCAGGTGGTCTTTCCGCATACTTCGCAGGTGGTGGGTCGACACATGATATTTTCCTTCCGTTGTTGCGCGCCGAATCCGTCGGCGGATCCGCGCCATGGTGCTCTGAGTTCTCCCCAGCGGGCTGGTTGCGCCGTCACATTAGGCCAGCCGGAGGAACAATTCTTCGAGCTCGTCCAGCGTCATGCTGCCGGTTTTGACAAGAGATTCTACCGCTTCAGGCGCTAGCGCATCATCGTTTTCATGGTCGGCGTCCTCGATCGCGCACTGGGACATGATCGTGGCGACCGCTAGGTAGCTGGCGCGCTTCATCGCGGAGTTGACGGCCGCGAACTGGATGAGCACCTCCCGACAATTCGCGTCCCCACTCTCGATATTGGCAATGAGGCTGTCCATCTGCCCGCGGGCGCGCTTGAGGCGGTTCACGACCTGCTTGCGCGTCGTCATGCGCGCCCCTCCCCCGTCACGAGGACGGCCTCAGCCTTCGCGCCGAGCCACGCCCGCAGGGTCTGGATGCCGCCCGAGAGCATAGTGACGTTGAAGCCCGCCGCGCGCACGATGCGGTAGCCGATCCATGAACGGACACCCGCGGCGCACATGACGACGAAGGGTCGCTCGCCGACGCTCTCGTCAACCCAGGTGCGGACCTCGTCCAGGCGGTCGCGCAGCTGCGTGTGCGGGATGTTCAAGGAGTTGGGCATGTGCCCGGCCGCGTACTCCCCCATCGTGCGCACATCGAGGACCGGCATATCCTCGGTCAGGGCGTCCGGGCCGGTCAGGATGAGCTCACCGGTCAAGATGTTGTGGGCGACCATGCCGGTCTGGTTAACGGGGTCCTTGGCCTGGCCGTAGGGCGGCGCGTAGGCGAGGTCCAGGTCGATAAGGTCCGGCGCCTTCAAGCCCGCGCGCATCGCGGTGGCGATCACGTCGATGCGCCGGTCCACGCCGTCGGCGCCCACCGCCTGCGCGCCGAGGATCTGTCCGTCGGTGCCGACGTGCATGAGGATGTGCACGGGCTGCGCTCCGGGGAAATAGCCCGCGTGCTGGTTGGCGTGCGTGTGCACCGTGAAGTAGCGCGTGCCCGCCGCGTCCAGGGTCTGGCGATTCTCGCCCGTCATGGCAGCGGTGAGCCCGCCAATGCGGACGATCGCGGTGCCCTGGGGCCTCGGGATGGGGTG
>ERZ773197.1556-NODE-1556-length-15579-cov-2.919093_pt1 | contig 15579 bp, 12 predicted proteins | sample MGYA00580999_ERZ773197 | MGnify/ENA primary metagenome ERZ773197 (study PRJEB29015, sample SAMEA2738166) | human oral metagenome | biome: human oral; feature: human-associated habitat; material: saliva | place: China | collected 2185 ...
AGATATACAGAAAACTTCTGAAAAATTTTGCGAACCACAAATTTATCCGTAACTTTGCCGAACCATTCTCGAATCCTGTACAACGACAAACACCATTTCTGCGAATGGACAACGACCGTTCTGTTCGCATTCAACGAAAACACCCACGACTCCATTGACACCTCTTGCTATGACCTCACGACTTGAACAGCTCGTCGAACGGTTTGCCAACGGACGCAACACGCGATTTGCCAAATTGCTCGATACAAACGAGGCACGTATCCGTTCCTATCTGACCGGTGCTGTACAACCTAAATATGATTTCCTCGAAGCGGTGAGCGCCCGACTCGGCGTTTCGATCGATTGGCTCATTACGGGCGAGGGCCGCATGCTGCGTGCTGAAAACCGAGCGGATCGTGAGGCGAAGAAAAAGGCGCCGCACGATACGACGCCGGAGGGTCTGCCGGTGTTCGACTGCGATTTCACCTGCGGATTCGACGAACTGGAAAACGATCAGACAACGCAGCCGAGCTTCTATATGGACACGACCTTCAACCGCCAGGCCGACCTTTGGTGTGCTGTGCAAGGCCGCAGCATGCTCCCCGATTTGGAACCGGGCGACAAGATTGCGCTGCGCCGCGTGACGATCGACAACCTGGAACCGGGCAACATTTATGCGGTGGTGCTCGACGGACTGCGCACGGTGAAGAAGTTGCGCCGCGTGCCCGGCGATCCGACGATGCTGGAATTCGTGGCCAGTAACCCCGAATACGGTACGGAACGCTATCCCATCAACCGAATTCTTCATCTCTACAAGGTGGTGGGAAAACTGCACGCTTTCTGATTCGCCCCCGCGCGCTTTCGGATTTCGTGCCCTGCGCTCCGACTCCACGCCTCCGCGTTTTTCGATTGCACACCCTGTGCTCCGACTACACATCTCTACACGTTTAACCCCACGCCTCCACACTTTCAAATCTCCCCGCCTGTGCGGCGCGCACCTCCTTGCAACCTCAGCGCGCTTCCACCTTCATTTCACACACAACAGGAGGCAAGTTTTACGCTTCTACAACAAAAGCATCCATCGACAGCGTCGTTCGTAACGCTGTCGATGGATGCTCTTTTTGCGGCGGGGGCAGAGTTGAGTTAGGCGATACCTTATTTATATATGGAGTGGAAGGAGAACGAACGCTCCGCCGATAGTTTTCTTCGTGAGGGATTTCAGTCGTGCTTTATTTGAAAGAATTTCGCCTTGGAACACAAGAAAAACACACTTCGCCCCCTTCGCTAAGTGAGAGAGGAGAAAAAGCCCCTCTTTCCTCGCCGCCACCATCTCCAATAGGGAAGATTATTCAATTTATCACGCCTTTCTGTGTCATATTCACCCATATTGTCCCACAAAGGAAAAAAGAAACACAGAAAACAGTTGATTTTCCCCACACATATCAGTTTCTTTTTATTTTTGCTTGTATATTCTCGAACTATACGCCGACATGTGCTTCTCATGTTGCCATTATCTAACCAAAAGACCGCAAATGTGAATAACTTTCGCCGGACTCAGTTCGGTGAAATACAAATCAAGCCTTGACTGAATAAACAACGAAAAGGAAAAGATTCAGCGATTTTCGGCCATCCTATCGCTGTTAAAGAATGCCCAAGCCATCAAAAGTTGCTCTTATGTTGCAGGAAGCCAGACAGATACCGAATTCGAACTAAAAATGAACGACAAACAGGAAAAGAACAAGCGATTACTGGACATCATATCGCAGATAAAGAAAACCCAAGCGATCAAAGGTTTCCCTTATATTGCAGAAAGTCTAACAGACACCGAATTCGAGTTGAAAAATAACGAATTCAGGATCACGATTGTAGGCGAATTCAGTAGCGGAAAATCCACGTTTCTCAATGCCATCATTGGGCAAGACATTCTACCCCATGGGGTGAACGAAACGACGGCAACGGTCACTTACATCCATAATGTCTCGAAAGCTGATCCTCGATTGGACAAAGCGATTGTTCGCTTCCGTGACGAAACGAAGAACGACGTAACGCTCGACGTGAGCAAAGACAAGAGCGCACTCATTGACTATGTGACGACTTCAGAAAACCAGTACAATGTTGTCCGGGACATTGTCGCTGTCGACGTCTATGTGCATTTTGCAGACATCGAAGATCCTGTTGTGCTCATTGATACGCCGGGAATGAACGGCGTGGCCAAAGGACACAGAGACATCACCCTGCATGAAATTCGCCATTCTCACGCCAGTATCTGTCTCTTCCACTTGAGAGGCATGGGCAAAAGTGACCTCGATTTCATCAAGGAACTGAAGAAGTACCAACAAAGCTTCTTCTTCGTGCTGAATGCCATTGACGATCTCAAAACCAACGAGGAGAGCTACGAAGAGCGCATGCAGGCTTTCACGAACGACATTGTCAATTACGTCTACGAAGGCAATGGCAAGCCTCAATTCGTATTCGGCATCTCGGCTTTGAAGGCACTCAGTGCCCGCGATCTGCGCATCATGCGCGTTTATGACACGGATCAAATTGATCTGACCGAGGCAGACAGAACCAGACTGCTGGAAGAATCAAAAATGCCCGAACTCGAAAAGGCGCTGTTCGACTATCTCCGGGTCAGCGAAAAGGAAAAGGTGTTTTATCAGTCCATCTGTCACCGACTTCTTGAGACCATTGAGAGTTTCCATAAGGGAATGGACACGGATAAAAAGATCAGAGAGGTCAAAAAAGAGAACTTGCCCGGGAAGAAATTGCTGATTGACCAAATACAAGAGGCGGAAAAGAAGACGGAAAGCTTCAAAAAGCACTGCGAAATCGAGGTCAAGAGCGATATCGAAGACCTCCGCGAAATGCTCTATCGACAAATCATGAGCAACGTGGGGGACGGGCATTCAAGTATGCTCCAAAAAGTCGACCAAATGTCGCTCTACGAAGCGGAAAGAGCCGGACAGAAACGAAATAGGAAGAGCCCTAGAGAACTTTTGGGGAGAGCAAACGATGTGGCTCACCGAGCACCTCAATGTGGGATTCGATCGCATCAGAGACGGAATTTTGTCGAACATGCAGCACCTCCTTCCCTCTATTTCATTCAAAGACAAGCGTGTGGATATACGTTCGAATGTGGAATTTGACCATAGCGAAAGCTCTTCGTCCACCTCCATTATAAAAAGATTCGAGGCAGAGATCAAACAGCTGCAACGGAAAATAAGATCCCTCAGCGAGGGGCCAACGGTAAGCTCTCTACAAAGCGATATACATTCGGCCGAACAAGAAAGAGAACGGCTGCTGAGAAAGCGCTCATCCGTATTGCAAGGATTGGGATCACGGCCGCAGGTTGAACACAAGACGAACGTTAAGACTGTAAAGAGCGGAGGTTTTCTAGGTTTTTTCAAAAAAGAGAAAAAGATCTACGAAACTATTCACGACGATTCGGAGCGCCGGAAATACGATGCGGCTCGAAGGGAGATAGAAGGCGACTACACCAAGTGGTTGGCCGCCAACCAAAGCAAACTAGACACCTTGGAAAGGCGATTAGCTGACGCGGAAGACAACGAAAACCTGCAGAGAATCTGGATGAGGCAGATCGAGGAAGAGAAGGATCAAAGAAGAGCAAGAGATCATCGAAGAGGTCAAAAAACATGCTCGCACTTCGTATCTAAAAATGCTCAAGAAGGACCTGTGTCGACAAATAGATGAGCAACTCTCTGTGCCCGACGGGAAGATGATCATCGATCTCAAGACGGGAGTCAGAGAGAGTCTGCAACGAAGCATACAACCGCTGGTGCAAGCACTCCATAAACTATGGGATCAAAAGAAAAATGAATACATCGCCCGACTCAAAGATATGATCGTGCGAATCGAAAACTTGAACAATTCGGGAGAAAACGAGCGCATGATTCAACTCCTGTCTGCCGATCTCCAAACTTTGCAGCAACTATCCGGACAAATCAAACAAGTACTCAATGGACTATAAGAAAGAATACAACGATCGCAAAGCCGCCGTTATCGAATTACTGAGAGGTTGCATCAACTTCTACACGGGACTTGAAAAGGCTGAGCAAGTCTCGACATTGGAAGATCTGGAATCGAACGTAAAAAACGGACGTTTCTCGATTGTAGTCGTGGGGCAGTTTAGTGCGGGGAAATCGACTTTCCTCAACTCGCTGATGGGGGAAAAGTATTTGCCCTCATTCACCACGGAAACTACTGCAACGGTCAATTTTCTCCGCTCGGTCAACGAGAGCCCCACAGGCCGACAACTGATCAGAGTCAATTACAAAGGCGGAGACAAGGAGGAATGCAATGACGTGACGCTGGAGAATATTGAGAAATTTGTCAGCACCCGAGGTGACAACGTCGCTCAGAAAATAGAATCGGTCGAGGTGTTTCTCGATTCACCGTATCTGAACGACGGCGTGTCGCTGGTAGACAGCCCGGGTCTGAACGGGGTGCTCGAAGGACACGAACAGATCACCAATGATCAGATCGATCGTTCGCACGCTGCCATCTTTATGTTCAACGCCAAACAGCCGGGATCGAAGACCGACTACGAGAAGCTCAATCACTTGCTCAAGAAATGTAACTCGGTTCTCATCGTTTTGAATCAGAAAGACCTGATCAAAGAGAGCGAGCAGACCATGGAAGAGGTGGTGGACACGCTGAAAAAGAATTACAGCAAGTGGTTTGATACGAAGGATCTGCCTGAGATCTTCCCGATCTCGGCCTACCAGGCTTTGGTGGCTCGCAGCGCTCGCTCGCTGGACTACAATGGGAAGGACAACTTCAGCGAGAGTGAACGGAAACAATTGCTCGACTCCTCTGAAATTGAAAATTTTGAAGATCGGCTCACGAGATATCTCACCCAAGGCGAGAAGGCGCGCAAGGAATTGCTAAGTCCGGTGGAGAAAGTCCGCACGTTCCTTCAGGAAACCGAGACTTCGCTGTCGGAACGCATCGAAGAACTGACCAACACGACTGATGCCGACGAAGTGCGCCTCCAGATCAGTCAACTGAAAGACGAACTCGACTCGGTGAACACGCAGCTCGAAAAGAAGAAAAGCGGCGTCCGTATGAAGGTGGGCGAGATTCTTCGCGATGCAGAAAGAACCATTAAGGTCAAGGCTTCCGACGAGAAGTACAAATGCATCAATGAGATCAACGGTGCCGAGGATCTTGAAGACTTGGAACACAACACGCGCATCTACATCAACCGGATTTACAGCAGATATGCCTTCATCTGGGACGAAGTGAGTGAAGAGGCCGATCGTAGATTCCATGAACTCATAGAAACCGAATACAGCGAATATGCTTTGAGCATAGTCGAACGCCTACAACAGCAAGAGAAGGACAACGGATTCGAGATAAAGAAGAAAACGATGGATCAAGGCTACTTTGATATGGACCTGGACATCGATGATTGGCTGACAAAACGCGCTGCAATCCAACAAGAAATCAATCAATCGGAGGAGCGTTTGTCGGACCTACAAATCAAAGAATTACAAGCCAACAAAGCCCAAAAAAAGCGCGAAAAATTAGAGCAATCTCGTGAAAGATTGAGAGAAGAGAAGTTCGCCGAAACACAATTACTGGGCGCTCGCCCAAGCGTAGTTACCTATACGACAACCGAAACTCAAAAGAGAGGAGGTCTTTTTGGATTTACACAGTGGGTATTTACGGGCGATCGAAGTAAATCTGTCACCAAAACAAAGAGGGATTTCTCAGACCGAGAGGATTATGACCAACGCAGAAAGGAAATCGACGCACTATACAATAGTAAAGCCGAAGACTTGGAACGGGAAATACGGCGACTGGGAAGCATTGATGCCTCGGCTGCCGCACTTGACGCGAAGCGAGAGGAAAATAGAAAGCAGAGACTCCTGCAAGAAATAGAAGAGCTGAAGGTAGAACACCAGGCGAAAATGGCAAAAGAACAGCGCAGAAAGCAGAGAGCAGCTGAAGCCTACGTGGAAAGCCTCATCGAAGATATCGAAAAAGACAATCTCTCCCAACTCTATCAAGCACTGAGAAACAGCAAAACAGCGATGACCAACGCTGCACTCGATGTTTTGAAATTGGAACTCACGGAAGTCATCAACCGAAAGAAGGAAGACATCGAATTGCGCGAGCGACAATTGTCGGCATCTCAAGAAGAGAGGAATCAAATCATAGAAAAACTGTCGGCACAAAGGCAGGAGTTGACTCCCCTCATGGATGAAGCGGACATTTGCTTCAAACTTATCAATGAAACCCAAGTAGACACCATCAAACGTAAGCAATAATCATGAATATTGTAGAGACATTACAACGGTATAAAGAGGTGGCCACCTTTCTTTCCGACGACGCCAACGGTGCCGTTCTGGATCACCTCATCGCCTGCATGAAGGGCAAGCAGTACTACCTCCCCTTCATCGGTCAATTCAGTGCAGGAAAATCTAAACTCATCAACAGACTGATCGGTAAAGAGGTGCTTCCCACCAAAAGTGTGGAAACTACGGCCTTTTTGACCTACATCAGTTATGCAGAAGAAGAGTGGGCTTCGCTGGAGTATGCAGATGGTACGAAAGAAAGCATCGAGATATCGCGCATCAAGACGCTCGACCATCAACACACTTGCAACGGAAAGCCCATCGCCGCACTGAGATATGCAGCCCCGATCGAGCTGTTAAAGTCGGGATTGATCCTTGTAGACACACCGGGTGTGAACACGTTGATCAACGAACATGTGAAGATGACGGAGGAACTGCTGCAGAACTCCCAGTTCATTGTTTATGTCACGGCTTCTTCCCTCACGGGTTCCGACCGTCGAATGATTCAGAATATCGGAAACCTGGGCATTGACATGATTTTCGCGCGGACGCATGTCGACGAAATGCGCGATTCAGAAGAAGATGTCTACTCGACAATTAAACAAGAACAAGAACTTCTGCAACAGGTCATCGGCACCATGCCGATCTACTTCGCGCTTTGCAATGAACAAAATAGCCCTGAATTCGATCGATGGGTGAGCCAATACGAAGGCTTCAAAGAGTATATTTCGCAATGCTTAGCCGCAAAAATTGAGGAGATCTACACACGAAGCACCTTGGGACGTCTGGGCATCATGAAGGAAAAGTTTGAGAAAGCTCTCAACACCAAGTTGGAGTTCCTCAAAAAAAATGCCGAGAAAAGCGAGGCAGAAATCGAAGAAACGATTGCACAACTGACTCAACAACGGAAGAGCATCGACACTAAACTCAAAACGCAGGCCGATCGTATCAAAACGAGCAACGATTCCACTCAATCTCTGCTGCAAAGTGAACTCCAAGTTCAGAAGAACAAACAGATTAAGGCCTTCGGGCACGAAGTGGATGGAAAGACTGCAGACAATGATTTGCAGAACAGCGTAAAAAGACTGTTCGAACGCCAACTGCCGAAGGCGGTAGATGCACTCAACAGCTATGCCTCGACCTCGATAGAGGCATGGAAACAAAGCATTATCGCGACGGCTCAAGGGGAAATCAACGAGGTTGAGTTGTCACTGCAGGCACTGAACATTGACATGGATACGAATTTCGATGACACGAGCATCGATGCCTTAGAACAACAAGTGGAGGCAAACCAAAGCGATCTCGCAGAGAAATACTATCAGCTCAAGACTTTGAATGCCGGCAGTGAGCAAGAGCTGGAAAAGTATGGCATCGAAAAGCAAGAGATCGCCCAAATGCTCCAGCAATACGAAGAGGTCATCGCACAGGGGAACCAAGAAATAAAAGCGGCCATGGATAACTATGTGCCACAATACGTGCAAAAGGGAGGTGCAATAGGCAACGTGATCAAAAAAATTGGACATGCCACCGACGTTGCTATGTTGCTGATACCGGCAACAGGATGGGCGAAAGCGGGAGCCCTACTCTCCAAACACGCCATGATTCTCTCTAAGGGAGGAAAAATAGCACAAGCCGGTAGCACTGTACTGAAAGGACTCAGTGAAGGCACGAAGGTCTTGGCTACAACCGACAGTACGCTCGACATGACGAAGCTGATTAACTATGCGAAAGGCTCCGATTCTTCACAACAGCTCGAACAACCAACAGAAGGTGGGCAAGACAAAAAGAAGAAAGGCGGAATCTTCGACAAGTTGTCGGTGAGCTACTGGCTCGGGAAAGTTGCAGATTTTGTGGATCCGACGACTTATGTCGAAGACGAACAGCACAAAGCGGAATACAAACGCATTGTCAATAATATGCAGGCGCAGCTCGATCTTAAAGTACAGCAGAAAGTGGCGATGCTCAGCAGGATGCATCGAATCACAGACGCAGAAGAAGCCAAGAAACTCGAGATTCAACAACGAATAGAAGCCGAGGAAACCATGCGCAGAGAGCTCGAGCAGGAGCAAATCAAGCTCGAGCAGCAAAGAAAGAAGCGCATCTGTGCCAAGATTGCCGATGAGACAAAACAGCAATTCGAGGAGAAACTCACGGACTACACCCAAATCTTGACTAATCGCTCCAAAGAGGAAATGGATCGCATCACGGTTTTTGTAGCAGAAGGTATGCGTTCGTTTGTCAACACACAAATAGAACAAGTTGAAACAGAGCTGAATGAAACGCTCAACAAACGGAGAAACTCGACGTTTGACTCCAACAAGGAACAGGAAGTCATCTTGGAAAACATCACAAAATTGACGATTCCCAATGAGTAACCCTCAAGTAAGCAATTTGACAAAACAATTATTCACTGGCAGACCCAATTGTCTGCTGGTGAATGTTTCGTCAAAGCATATTTGTGATTCTCGATTAGACTTCGATGTCGCGACAACAATTCTCCCATCACTCAAGGTTTGGTGCAGCAATTCACCACAAGCTGAGATCCAAGACCACACGGTCTACACCTTTTGTTGCACTAATCAGATCTCGAAAGATGTAGTCTATGTCGGTGAAATCGAGACTGAATGTCTCAATTTCAAACACATATTCTTTCTTGTGCGCGCTGACATGTTGAGCGGCCGGAACATCAGCCTACTCAGAACCACAATGGAAAGGTGCAAACCCGATGAATTGAATGAGCTGCAACAGCGATACTTCGACAACACCGTGTTTTTGGACTTCTACAATTGGCACACGGAGGCTTTCCGACACTACTATCAGCAAATAACACATCCGTTTACTGTCGCCGTGATGGACGGGTTCAATAAAATCGCGTCGACAGAGAAAGAAACAAGGCAGAATGAGATCACTAAGATCTGTGATCAGTATCGGACAACGGAAGGTGTGAGAAATCAATATGTCAACAAACGATTCAATTATGCGAATTTCGCGTACCTCAGTTCCTATGTAGACTCCCCGCGCTCCGAACTTGAAGGGCAAATCAAGAAACAGATAGAATTCATTGCCACATGCTTCGGTAGGGACGGGGTGAACATTTGGCGCGAGATTTTTAAGTACGCCGGAATCAACCGTATCGCAGCAAATCCCGCCCTATACACTGCAAAAAATATCATAGATAAATGCGTGCTCCCCTGCTTAAGGAACGACGTTTTAAAAGATGATTTCGAACTGTTTTGCGAAATCATTCCGAACTGGAGATCTAAGTTAATGCAACGGCTGTCAAAACATCAATGGAATAAATACAGCCAGGAGCAATTCGAAGAAACATGTGATTCTCTGGTCGGAAATTCCTTCTCACATTTTGTAATCAAACAACTCAATACGATATTAGCATGATCAAAAACACTGCTATCGGAATAACCTTAGCGTTATTCTCTTTCCTGCTGGCTAATGGTAGCCAGTCAACCTCGCCTTTCGCCATTTATATTGCGCTAGCTGCGCTTGCTTTGGGGTGGTTTCTCTCGTATGAACAAGAGAAAAAGGCTGCACACATCAACGAACTTCGAAATCAGCACCTCGAAGCGCTGAACAAATTGTCGGAACTCGAGGGCGAAAACACCCGCGCTATTCTCCAAAAACAGGAGGATTCCCTTAAATCCTTGGGGGATTTGCTCAACGAAATACGGGGGATGAAAGCCGCACAAAAGCAGATGCACGAAACGAGTTCAGCTGAACAAAAGGCGCTGATGGGAAATCTCGCTGACAAACTCTCCTCCTACCTCACAGCGCACAGCGAGATGCTGGCGAAAAACGTGAATGAAGCTCTGAGCAACAACACGGAAATCGTCAGAAGCTACACGGAAAAGCAGCTACAATTGAACACGAAATACAACGAGAACAACGAAGTGTTCCACAAAGCCACTGTATCTTTCCAGGAAGCCATCGCCTCCTACCGACAACTTTCTCAGGAACAGAAGAACGATTTTGACCGCGTTCGCGATAAGCTTGAGGCTGTAATCGAGCAGGTATCCGACAATCATCAGAAGTCTACCCAAGCAATGCTGACCTCCATCAGCCAAGTCAATACGAGCCTCTCCGAAACGATGACCCACACCGGTGCTCACTTGAAGGACGTTGTCGGTGAAAACCGAGATGCAGTTAACCGGGTACTGGAAAATATGATTGGACTATTCAAGCAATCTCAAGAGGAATTGACTCAGAAGGTCGAAGAGCATCAAGTGAAGCTGCACGATGCATTGACAAAAACATACAACGACGTGGTGGAGAAGCAGGACGAAACCTTCAACAACACCTCGACACAGATCGAAGATGCTATCGGAGATTTGCGCCAAGCTATCGATGATACCAACGAAAAGACTCGCGAACTTACCAGCACCATTGGTAAAGTTCTGAGTGATCTCAGTCGCGGCCTCGAAGAAAACATGAATGACTCAGCCCAAAAGTTCGAACGCCAGATCACGAAACTCAACACAGAGGTTCCCAAAGCTATCGAATCTTTGAAGGACGGACTGGCGAGCATCGCTCCTGAGTTCATGGACTATCAAGAGGAAAAGCAAATTATCAAACGTCTGGAAGCACTATGCAAAATGTAGATTCCTACCTCTCGTTCAACCACCAATCGTTCAGCCGGTTCCTAAAGGAACTGTATGAAGGAAGCAAAGGACGGCGTAGGATCATTCGTTGCTTAAACGACCGTCTATATGCGGAGAGTTTAAACTACATTGAAGACTATATTCTCGTCGCCATGCAGCAATTGAACTTAGGAAATAGGAGAAGAGCTTACAGAATCTACTTGACACTCCATCTCTTGCTGAGGAAATTCGATCGATAAGGGTTTCCCATGAAAAGAAAACCGAAGGAGAAAGGCCCTTGCCGAACCATCTCCGAAACGTTTCGGTGAAACAAGGGAGGACATTCCCTTGTAAACGAAACAGGCCTACAGCTGTGACATAAACAAGAGACTGGGATTCAATTGAGTCCCAGTCTCTTGTTTATATCTGCTATGACTGTATTGCAGCAACGCAATTGCCATTCAAATCTCGTGCTTATCTGTCAAGGCAGGGCATCATATATTCGCCACGCGCATCACGTCGGCGAAGACGCCGGCGGCGGTGACGGCGGCTCCTGCCCCGTAGCCTCGGATGATCATCGGGGTGTCGTAGCGGGCAGTGGTGAGGCAAATGATGTTGTTCGAGCCTTCGAGTTGGTAGAGCGGGTGGCCGATGGGGATCTCGCGCAGACCGACGCTGCCTTTGCCGTCTTTCCACTCGGCGACGTAGCGCCAGCATTTGCCTTCGGCCACTAAGCGCTGACGTTCGCGCTCGAAAGCAGCATCAAGTTGCGGGAGCGCAGCCATAAAGGCTTCGGTGCTGCCTTCAAACAGTTCGGCCGGGAGGAAGGGTTCGATGGAGATGTCGGTGGTTTCGACGCGATAGCCGCTCTCGCGCGCCAAGATGGTGATTTTGCGCACCACATCCATGCCACAAAGGTCCATGCGCGGATCGGGCTCGCTGTAGCCGTTGGCCTGCGCCAGGCGCACGGCTTCGGAAAGCGGGACTTCGGCCGAGATTGTGTTGAAGACATAGTTGAGCGTGCCCGACAAAACGGCCTCAATGCTCTTGATGCGGTCACCGGAAGCGATGAGATCGCCGATGGTGCCGATGATGGGAAGGCCGGCACCGACGTTGGTTTCGAAAAGGAACTTCACTCCACGCCGGCGCGCGGTGTCTTTCAGTGCTGCATAGTCTTCGTAGGGGCCGGAAGCCGCCACTTTGTTGGCCGTGACCACGTGGACATTGTGCTCGAGGAGGGTGCGATAGTGCGCCGCCACGTCGGGCGAAGCTGTACAATCGACAAAGACAGCATTGAAAACATTGAGTTCGAGGATCCGATTCACCATGCGCTCGATGCCTCCCGGCTCATTACTATTGTCGAGTGCCGCACGATAGTCGGCGGGGGCCATGCCTGCCACGTCGTAAGCGGCTTTGCGGCGACCACCTACACCAACCAAATTGAGATTGAGTCCGCGTTTTTCGCGCAACACAGGGTTTTGAGCAGCGAGCTGGCGGATGAGTTGATCACCCACGGTGCCGGTGCCACAAATAAAGAGGTTGAGTTCTTCGCGATTGCCCATGAAGAAGGAATCGTGCAGGACGTTGAGTGCCTTGCGAAGCATGGAACGTTCGATGACAAACGAGACACTCATCTCGAGTGCACCGAGTGCCACGGCGTTGATCCCGATGCCATTTCGACCCAACACGGAAAAAAGTCGGCCGACTGTGCCGGTGTGATGACGAAGGTTCTCGCCCACGACGGCCACAGTGGACAATCCTGTGCGGCAACCGGCAGAATTCATGGCGCCGGCAGCGATTTCGCGAGAGAACTCGGCATCGAGGATCTCGCAAGCACGCTGAGCATCGGCGGGAGTCACGGCCAGGGAAGTGGAAGTTTCGGAGGCCGACTGCGCAACCATGAACACGCTGATACCGGCTTGGGCCAACGAGGCGAAAATGCGACGATTGACACCGACAACACCGACCATGGCCATGCCGCTCACCGTAACTAACGCGGTGTCGGCTATCGAAGAGATGCCGCGAATGAGCCGCGAACTGGGGGTGGCATCGCGGCGAATCACGGTGTGGCGGCCGGAGGGATTGAACGTGTTGCGCACTAAGATGGGGATGTTGCGCACACACACGGGAAAGATGGTGGGGGGATAGACCACTTTGGCACCAAAGTTACACAACTCGGTGGCTTCGTCGTAAGAGAGTTCGTCGATGGTGAACGCCGTGGGGATAACTCGCGGATCGGCCGTCATAAAACCATCGACATCGGTCCAGATTTCGAGCACTTCTGCTCCGAGAGCGGCGGCGAGGATGGCGGCTGTGTAGTCAGATCCGCCACGGCCAAGATTGGTGGTGCGGCCGCTTTCTACGTCTGATGCGATGAAACCGCCCATGACCGTGAGGGGTGAGCTCGAAAGGTCGGCAGTGGCGATGGCCGCATGCGTGGTTTCGAAATCGACTCGGTGTTTTCCGCCTTCGGGGTGCGTGTGAATGAGGCGCCGCGAGTCGATATGGCGCGCATTAAGCAGGGCAGCTACGATAGAAGAGGAGAGGCGTTCGCCGTAGGCCACGATGGCATCGGCGGTTTTGGGGGTGAGTTCTCCGATGAGATGCACGCCTTGAAGGATTCTACTGAGCTCATCGAAGCAATTGGACACGCCTTGCAAGATTTCTTCTTGGCGATGGGACGGCAAAACACTGCGCACCATTTGGTCGTGGCGGGCATGGAGTTTGTCGAGCATCGGGAGATAATCGGCTGTGGGGTCGACGGCTTTTGCGGAGAGTGTGATGAGGCAATCGGTAACTCCGCCGAGGGCGGAAACAACGACGACGGCCGGCGCATCAAGCCGGTCAACAATCTGCTTAACTTGCAGCACGGCTTCGGGCGTGCCCACGGAGGTGCCGCCGAATTTGAGGACTTTCATCGCGGGGCTGTATTGAAATGAGAGAAGCGCGAAACTTAGCGACTGTAGAAAGGGGAGCCGGTTAGAGTTTCACTTTGATCTTTACGGGTTTGGACTCGTTCTGCAACCGATCCAGCGCGGTCACCACGAAAGTATATTTCTCCTTTCCAAAGTTGTAAGGGAGCTTATACATGGTTTCGGAGGTGACGGCAAAAATATGTGTGGAAGAACTGAGGTCGATCTTTTGGCCTTTGGGGAAACAATAGACGACATAGAACTTGGCAGCGTCCATTTCGGTCTTGGCTTTCGGCGGACTCCAGAAGAGATAGTAGCCGTCGGGCATCCACAGCGCCTCAAGTTTGCGGGGCTTCTTCGGCGGGGCGTCGTCGATGAAGGGCATGAGAGGCACCAGCGCGGGGGTGAGATGGTAGTTGTTTTGCAACTCATAGGCGTAGTTGCCCTCGTTGCGCGCCACAGCGGCCGAATACCAGAGGACGTGCCCCTGGACGGAAGGGAAACTGCGCTCGAGTTCGAACTTTGCGTTCATTTGATTGACCGTTGGATTGTTGACATCAGGCGTAGTGACCGTACGAATCACGTCTTGCCCGATGTAGATCGGACGCCCGGCGGCATGTTTGGCCCACCAACGCACGAGGCGGTCGTAGTCGGCCGTGGGATGTCCGATGGGCCAATAGAGCTGCGGGACGACATAGTCCACCCAGCCCTGACCAACCCAGAACAAGACGTCGGCATACAGGTCATCGTAGTTTTGCAGCCCGCGGGTGTCACTGCCGGGCACGCTACCTCCGGACGAATTGTTGTGGTATATGCCAAAAGGAGATACGCCGAACTTGACCCAAGGTTTGATGCTGTGCACCGTGTTGTACAGCATTTTGATGAAGGTGTTCACGTTGTATCGGCGCCAATCTGCGCGGTTGTTGAAGCCATTGCGGTTGGCGGCGTAGGTTGCATCGTCGGGAATGGGTAGACCTGCGGCGGGATAGGGATAGAAATAGTCGTCGATGTGCAAGCCGTCGACGTCGTAACGGCGCACAATATCGGCCGCCACATCGCAAATGTAGCGTTGGTTCTCAATCACACCGGGATCAAAAAGGATGAGCCCGTCATAAGAAAAAAAGCGGTCGGGGTGTAGCCAATAAGGATGGTTGGCGGCGAGCTCCTTTGTGTCCTTGGTTTTGGCGCGGAAGGGATTGATCCAAGCGTGCAACTCCATGCCGCGGCGATGACACTCGCGTACCATCCATTCGAGTGGGTCCCATCCGGGATCTTGTCCCTGGCGTCCGGTAAGCCATCGGCTCCACGGCTCGTAACTGCTGCGATAGAGTGCGTCGGCCTCGGGGCGTACCTGGAACATCACGGCGTTGATGCCTGCCGCCTGCAGGACATCGAGCTGTTGCGTGAGGTTGGCTTGCATCTGTTCGCGGGTGAGTCCCATGAACTGGCCATTGACGCACTGAATCCAGGTGCCGCGCATTTCGCGCTTGGGTCCTTCGAGGGGGTTGGCGGCCGACGATCGGAATACAGCTGACAACAAAAGGAGGAGAAGGAGCAATATTTTTTTCATTATGATCGAACTGGAGCTGAAAAGACAATTGATGCGGAACGAGAACAGGGAAAGGGCGAGTCCTCGTCGCCTACAAAAATACGACAATGTGCACAATTTCACAACGCCTGTTGGCTGAAATACCTACAAGCCCCCGTTTGTTTTCAAATTTCAGCGGAGCGAAGAGAGGACATGTACGGTACTCTTCAGTGAACTTAATCTTATCA
>ERZ773197.1559-NODE-1559-length-15562-cov-2.929322_pt1 | contig 15562 bp, 17 predicted proteins | sample MGYA00580999_ERZ773197 | MGnify/ENA primary metagenome ERZ773197 (study PRJEB29015, sample SAMEA2738166) | human oral metagenome | biome: human oral; feature: human-associated habitat; material: saliva | place: China | collected 2185 ...
AACACACCCACAATACTCATCTGCAAAAAAAGCGTCATTAGCACAAAATGCTTATTTTTATCGCCAAAATCGGCACAAATCATGCAAATCAAAAACAACAAAGCGCAAATAATGACCAAAAAGAGCGAAATTCCATCAATTCCTAAAAAATAGTTTATGCCATATTCTGGAAAAAACGGGATAAATTCGACAAATTTTAACTCATCTGTTGCATTATTAAATTTCCCCCACAAAATAAGCGTGAGAACAAGCTCAATAAAAGTAACGCAAATGCCGTAAATTTTAATGCTTTTTTCTTCTACCAACAAGCCAAAAAGAGCACCCAAAAGCGGAAAAATGATGATAACGCTTAAAATAAAATCCATAAATTTATCCTTTAAATCACAAACGCCAAAATAAGTAGCACGCAAAATCCCGCCACCATAAAAAATAGCCCCACGCTTAAATCGCCCGTTTGCGCGCGATTTAAAATATGCGAAATTTTAAAACTAAACGCACCGATAAAATCTACAAATTTATCGATAATCCTATCGTCGATAAACTCGCAAATTTGGGCAATTTTGACATAAGAACGGATAAAAACGCGCTCGTAAATCACAGGGATAAAATACTCGTTTTTTAAAATTTTATAGAATAAATTTCGCTCGTATCCTTCGCCAAATTTGTTCGCACGATAAAGATAAATCGCAAACGCGCTCGAAATTAAAACAAGCAACATTGTCAAAATTATGAGCGAAATTTCAGTTTTGTGCGCTAATTCTAGCTCGTATTTAGGCAAAATTTGTGTAACAAATTCTTCAAAACTATCGCCAAAAAATCCAGCAATCAAAGACAAAAAGCCCAAAACACCCATTGCCACAAGCATAAAACGCTTAACTTCATGCGCTTTAAAATCAAATTTCGCCTCTCCAAAAAACACAAGCATAATGAGCCTAAAGCTATAAAACGCCGTCAAAACCGCGCCAAATGTGAGTGCGCCATATATCCAAAATGCGCCCTCATTAAATGCAACTTCTAAAATTTTATCTTTTGAAAAAAATCCCGCAAACGGATAATACCCGCACAAAGCAAGTGAGCCCACACCCATTAAAATCGCAGTTGCCGGCATAAATTTCGCCAATGAGCCCATTTTTGTTATATCTAAATTTTCACGCATTGCGTGCATAATATTTCCCGCACCTAAAAATAAAAGTGCTTTAAAAAATGCATGAGTTATTAGGTGAAAAAGCGCGATATTAAACGCGCCAAGCCCCGCCGCTGCAAACATATAGCCTAGCTGAGACAAAGTAGAATAGGCGATTATCTTTTTTAAATCACGATGCACCAGCGCAGCCCCAGCGCCAAAAACAGCGACAAACGCGCCAAGCCCCGCCACAAACGCCAAAACATCTGGCGCGGCCATAAAAAGCGCATTTGCGCGCACGATTAAATAGACCCCAGCTGTTACCATAGTCGCCGCATGAATTAGCGCAGAAACAGGTGTAGGTCCAGCCATCGCATCGGCTAACCAGGTATGAAATGGAAATTGCGCCGATTTTCCCATCGCACCAATAAGCAAAAGCGCGCAAATTATATAGATGATGGAATTAGAAATTTCGTCTAAATTTAGTGCGCCAAAAACGTCATTATAATTTAAACTACCAAAATAAAAATAGATCGAGATTATGCCGATTAATAGTGCTAAATCTGCGATGCGGTTCATTATAAAAGCCTCATTTGCGCACCACATATTTTTAGGATTTTTACTCCAAAAACCAATAAGTAGCCACGAGCAAAGCCCCACGCCCTCCCAGCCGATAAATAGCCCGATAAAATTATCGCTTAGAACAAGCACAAGCATAGAGAAGACAAACAGCCCAAGATAGCTAAAAAATTTATTAAATTTCTCATCGTTTTGCATATATCCGATCGAATACACATGCACCACGCTAGCCACCACGCCTATCATCGCCATCATCACGCCACCTACGCTATCTGCAATAAATCCATAAGCGATACTAAATTCGCCAACCACAATAAAATCGCCCAAATTTAGCGCAACCCCAGCTGAGTTTGAAATTTCATTCAAGATAAAAAGCGAACTAATCGCGCCCAAAATTATCAAACAAGAGCAGATTATCCCGATAAATTTCGTGCGCGAAAAAAACGCGCCAACACCGCCAATTATCGCGCTTAAAAGTGGCGCAAATAGCGAAAACAAAAGAAAATTACTCACGCTTTTCCTTTCATGCTATCTAGGCTTTCTAGCTCTATTGAACCTGTTTTTTTATACCAAAGTATGAGCAATCCAAGCCCGACAACAGCCTCGCTAGCCGCTATTGCTATGATAAAAAGCGCGACGATTTGCCCGTTTAAATTTGCGCTAAATTTTGAGATCGCAACAAGCGCGATGTTGGCTGAGTTTAGTAAAATTTCGGTTGAAAAAAATAGCATTATCAAATTTCTTCTCTTTAAAATTCCAACAAGCCCAATGCAAAATAAGACTCCAGATAAGATCAAATAGTGATTAAGCGTTATCATTTTTGTCCCTTTGTTTCGCGATCCATCTCTTTGTGAGTTAAAACCACAGCGCAAATCAACGCAACCAAAAGCAAAACAGCGACCATCTCAAAGGCGACTAAATATTGCCCAAAAATTTCATTTCCAATCAAAACAGAATTTGGCAAATCAGGTAAAATTTCGCTCTTAATTTTAAGTGGCACAAATAAAATCACACTCATCAAAATCGCACAAAATAGGCAAAGCGTAGTGATCGCTTTACGAAATTTGGCTATCTCTTTTACATTTTTATTTACATCAAAAAACATCATCGCAAAGCCATAAAGCACCATCACACCGCCCGTATAAACAGCGATTTGCACCACGCCTAAAAACTCCGCCCCCAATGTAAAAAATAGCCCCGCAATAAAAATTAGCCCAATACTAAGCGCACTCATCGCATAGAGCACATTTTGCGAAAATACACTCACACAAAACGCACAAACGCTCAAAATCGCAAAAAACCAAAAACCAACTATCTCAAACATTTTCGTCCTTTTTCTCGTCGTCTTTATTGTAGGCAAGTGGCGTTTGTTTTACTAATTCATCGCTTAAATTTGATAACGAACCATATCCGCCAAATTCGCTCTGCGAACGCAAATCTTTTGTCAAAAAATCCTCTTTTAGCCCAAAATATGCGCGTTGATCACTAGCAAATTCATACTCGCCACTATGAGTAATCGCAATCTCGGGGCACACATCAGCGCACAATCCACAATAGACACATCGCCCCAAATTTATCGAGTAACTTGCAACTTTTTTGCGCCCATCTTCGCCCAATTTTGTATCCATCGCAATGCAATTGCTAACGCAAATTTTCTCACACAGCCCACAGCCAATACACCGCTCTTCGCCACTTTCTAGTAGCCTTTTTAGCGAATGCACGCCACGATAACGAGGCGAAAGTTCATATTTTTCAAATGGATATTTTATTGTGTGAGTGTTGTTTTTCTTAAACATCTCTCGAAGCACAACCCACAGCCCAACAAACAGCTCAAATTTAAATGAGCGTCTTAAAAATTGTCCGAATTTATCTTTGTTCGTAATAATCTGTGCTCTTTTATCTAGCTCTTTATACATAAATTTCTCCTACAACAAAACAAGCGCAGTGATGATAATATTTATCAGCGCAATAGGCATTAAAACTTTCCAACAAAGCCCGATTAGCTGATCTGGGCGAAGATGCGGCCAAGCAGCCCTAGTCCATAAAAAGCAAAAAAAGAAAAAACTAGCTTTTATAAAGATCATCGCTCCACCAGGGATTATCCATGTTTTATTATATCCGCCACAAAACAAGAGTGCCAAAACGATCGAATAGGTTATCATATTCGCATATTCAGCGATAAAAAACAGCCCAAATCTCATGCCACAATACGCAGTCGTAGCACCCGCGACAAGCTCGGTTTCGTTTTCTGTTAAACAAGTGGGAGTGCGGTTGCATTCAATAAACGAAGCGATCCAAAACAAAAAAAACGCCACAGGTTGCGACCATAAAAACCAATCCCCTATTCCGCCATCTTGTTCGGCAACAATTTTTGTGATAGAAAGAGATGAAGTTATCATAACAATCGGGATTATCGATAAGCCGTTGATAATTTCAAAGCTTAAAAGTTGCAAAACGGCGCGCATAGAGGCGATAAGCCCCCATTTATTATAACCGGCTAATCCACCAACTAGCGTCCCATAAACGCTAGTTGAGCTCACGCTCATCAAAAATAATAGACCGATACCAACATTGCTTAAAATCGGCTCCACCTTGCGCCCAAAAATTTCAAATTCAGGTAAAAATGGCACGACGCTAAGCGCCGTAAATGCACCCGTTACGGCAATTAGTGGCGCCGCCCAAAACATCACGCGATTTGCTCCGCGCGGAATTGCGTCTTCTTTGGTAAATAACTTTATCATATCGCACAAAATTTGCCCCAAGCCAAAAATGCCCACCATATCAGGGCCGATTCTGCGCTGCATGTAAGCTAAAACTTTGCGCTCAGCATACGTCCCAAGCCCGCTCAAAGAGGCGATCACAGCCAAAATCACGACCGCTTTGATGATCGTTTCTAAGATAAAAAAGCTCATTTCACTCACTTTGCGCTCCTTGTTTAGCTAAAATTTCATCTGCATTTTGCTCTAAATTTGCTTGTGTGAAATTTGGATCTTTTGCAAAATTTTCACCATTTAAAACATCTAAATTTATCGCTTTAAAATTTAGTTTTGCAAAGCGCGTTTTAAAAAGTTTTTCAGTGCAAATTTTATCGTCAAAATATGGAATATAGCCGTTCGTGCAGTTTTCATCAATGCAAATTTCTAGCGTGATTTTATCCGCACTATCGTCTTTGTAAATTTGAATAAATTTGGCATTTTCTAGCCCAAATTTGCGTAAAAATTCGCTGTTTGCATAAAATTTCGCCGTCGTAGATAAAAGAGACGCTAGGTTGCTAAATTTAGAAAATTGCGAAATTGGATTTGCCAAATAGATAAAATCAGTGTCTAAATTTTCATCTAAATTTTCAAACAAAAACGGCTCATCACAGGGTGAAATTTCGCGCAAATCTAGCGCATATCCGCGGTGATTTTCTCCGCCGTTATCATAAAAATTACTCAAATCATCAAATTTTACGCTCTTAAACTCGTCGCCTAAATTTGGCGTATAATCAATCGTAAATTTTGCGCTAATACCAAGCGCACAAGCAAAGTCATTTAGCTCGTATCCGCCATGCGCTATAGCCGCATTTGTCGGCACAACTCGCGCGTCGTAATTTACAAAAGTACCCTCTTGTTGATTGAGTGCAGGGGCGATTAATTCGCTCTCATTTACGCCAAAAGTATAATCCCCGCTCTCGTTATAGCCAAAGGTTTTCCCGCGAATTTCATCGTCTAAATCGCAAATTAACGCAACACCTAGCGAATTTGTGCGAGGCGGGATAATGAAGACTTTAAACGGCGTAAATCGTGCGATAAGCCCCGCCATTTTCGCCAAAATTTCTGAATTTTCGCTCGTGATAAAATCCTCTCCAATAATCAAAACAAGATTCTCTTTATTCGCGCTAACCTCATCGAATTTGCTCTCATCAACGCCGATAATTTGAGCCAACTTCGCCGTATCCGCGCTAAATTTGACCCACTCTGGCAGATCGCGCCCAAATTTCGCCAAAATAAACTCTAAAATTTGCGTATCAACGCTAGGCGCGTGATAAGAGGCAAAAAGATTTTTTGAAAAGCCCTCAATAATAGCGTCTTTCATCACGTGAAAATAAAACGCACTAGCTTTTTTGATTTTAAGATTGTTGTTTAATTTATAGCCAACATTTGGCGCATCATGGCGCAAAAAACTACCACAAATCACGCTAAAATCGGCATTTTTTATATCGTTTGTCGTAGCGTTGTATAAATTTAATCCAGAATACGCACTAAAATTTCGCAAGAAATTTTGATACTTTTTCGCTTCAGCATTTATCAATTTTAGCCCAAATTTCTCACGTAAAAGCGATAGAATTTTCGCCTCTTCGTTTGTGATGAATGAGTTAAATTTGATCGTTTTTATCGTGCCATTTTTAAAATTTGCGATGATTTTGTTAAATTTTTCTTCATCGCGTGTGGCGGTTTCATTGTGAAAATCAAAGCCAAAACGCGCTGCGCCGTTTAATTCGCCAAAGTTAAAATCACTACTTACGCGGTAAATTCGCGGGCGCAAATCACGCGTGGCGGTGCGCTTTACATCATAATATATGAGTTCGCAATCGCTTGAATGCGGATTTGAAGCTGGGATTTGCGTTAGCTCCCACGCGTTTGAGCTGTATTTAAAATGCGTTTGTGTAAGCGCGCCCACAGGACACACAGCCGCACACTCGCCACATTCGCCGCACTCATCAAAGCTCTTTTCGCGCCCGATTAGGCTCTTTTGAAATTTACTCCACACCGCAAAAGCGTCTTTACTCATCGTATCTTTGTAGTCTTTATCGATCGCTTGACCTCCGCGCGGGATGGTTTTTAACGCTTTATCACCGATTTTATCGCTACAGGCGGTAACGCATCGCTCACAGACGATACAAAGGCTAGGATCATAGCTCACCCGCCCCCAAATTTGCGGTATCCGCGCAGTATCGGCGATGGCGCACTCTTGCTCTTTGACGCCTGTGTGATGGACTAAATTTTGCAGTTCGCACTCGCCTGATTTATCACATACACCACACTCTAGCGGGTGATTTATGCAATAGCTCATCATTATAGCGCGACGATTTTGCTCAATTGTTTGTGAATTTGTGATGATATTTTGTCCATCTTTTGCCTTTGCATTACAGCTATAGATGATTTTGCCATCGCTTTCTACCATACACATTCTACAAGCTAAAGTCGGGCTACATCCGCTAAGATAGCAAATCGCAGGGATATAAATGCCGTTTTTGCGCGCAATTTGCAAGATATATTCGCCCTCGTTGCACTCGATTTTACGCCCATTTATTGTAATTTGCGCCATTATTTTGCCTCTATTTTAGCTAGTTCAAATTTTGGTGAGTTTGCTAAATTTGGGCTATCTTGCAATCCCAAAAACGCAATCGTCCCACGAATACTCTCATCAAAGCCAAAATTTCTTTGCAAATTTATTGAATTTGTAGAAATTTGCGCTGGGCTTTTATCGTGAAGTTTTGTGATCGCACAAAAGTATTTTCCGCCGATAAAATCGCTATTTTGCGTATGCTTAAAAACTACTGCGCCATCGTAATTTTGCAGTGGCGAAAATTCACTCAAATCCCCGTTTGTAAAGTTGCAAATTTCGCCTTTTAAATTTATTATTTTGGCGTTGCTAAATTTTGCTAAACGCGCAAGCAAAATTTCAAAATTTGCCCTATTCTCATCAAATTTAATCAAATTTTCATCAACGATTATCGTATCTATTTCGCGGATAAAATCCAAAATTTCATCAATCTCCTCTTCGCCTACGTTGCTCTCTCCGCTAAAATATGCAACATCTAGCGACAAAACATCATCGCCCAAATTTAGACCAACACAAATCATCGCCAAAACGTAGCTTAATGCGCCGATTTCGCAGTGGATTTTCGCGTTTGCGCTAAGAAGCGGCGAAATAGTTAAAATTTCATCATCGCAAAAACTCTCAAAAAGCACCCTGTTTTCAAATTTTAAAAAGCTGGTTAAATCTAGAATTTTCATATTTGTCCTTTTTTGACGACAATCGTCCAATCAACAGCATTAAATCTAAGCGAATTTAAAAGCGTAGAATTTAGCCCCGCCACTAAATCCGCGCTCTTTTGAACGCCACTAAAATCGCCCATCTCAAATAAAAATATCATCACTTCGCCGTGCGGTGTGTTTTTGATAATCTCGCCCATTCGGTGCAAGAAATTTGCCTTTAAGTGCCTTAAATCGTAGCGTTTCATCGGTCCACCTCGCCTAAAATAATATTTGTGCTACCAATTATCGCGGAAACATCGGCGATATATTGTCCTACAAGCAGTTTTTCATAAATCGCACAGTGAAAAAAGCTAGGAGTGCGAATTTTTACACGATACGGACGGCTTTCGCCCGTTGAATAGATATAAAAGCCTAGTTCACCTTTTGGGCTCTCTGTTGCGTGATAAATTTCGCCGCGCGGGGCTTTTAGACCTTGAGTAATGAGCACAAAATGTTGCATTAATGAGTAATTTTGCGTTAAAATTTGCTCTTTTGATGGATTTACAAATTCAGGATTTTGCGCCAAAATTTCAGGTTTTGAGGCATGATAAAGTGGCACGCACTGGCGCAAAATTTTAACACTCTCGCGAATTTCGCCCATATAGCACTTATAGCGCGCATAGCAATCCCCGGCCGTAGCAAATGGCACATCAAAATCAAGCTCATCATAGATTAAATACGGCTCTTCTTTGCGAATATCCCATTTATGTCCGCTAGCGCGCAACATCACACCAGAACAGCCGCACTCTTTTGCCATTTTTTCACAAATCACGCCGACATTTTGTGTGCGCATAAGCCAAATTCTATTGGTATCTAGCAGATCTTCATAATCTTTTACGCCATTTAAAATTTTCTCACAAAGCGCTAAAAGCTCGTCACACCAACCGTTTGGAAGATCCAAAAATACACCGCCGATTTTTATATTATTATGCGTAAGACGTGCGCCACAATACTTTTCTATTATGTCTAAAATGTATTCACGCTCTCTAAAACAATAGATAAAAATCGTCATCGCGCCAATATCTAGGGCGTGAGTTGCCAAAAACAGCAGGTGCGAACTAATGCGATTTAGCTCCAAAAGCATCGTGCGAATTATCTGCGCACGGCGCGGGATCTCAATCCCGCAAAGTCGCTCCACCGCGCTACAAAAAGCGTAATTATTTGCGCTACTTGCGGTGTAATCGATACGATCTGTTACAGGCACAAACTCAGGATAGATCATATTTTCAGCCATTTTTTCTATGCCACGATGCATATAGCCAACGCCTGGGTCTGCTTTGATTATCTTTTCGCCATCGGTTTTAAGCACCAAGCGTAGCTGTCCGTGCGCTGATGGGTGCTGGGGGCCGAAATTTAAGATCAAATTTCCGCCCTCTTTTTGAAATTCAATATTTTCAAAAAAGGGTCGCAATCTATTTGGCTCTTGCATAGATTATCTCCTTTTCTTTATTAGTTTAAATTTGTCTCTTGATGCGCGTTTTACCAAAAATGGCTTTTTATCTTGCAAATCTATCAAATTTGGCTTTTGCGGGGTGGGCGCGCCAAATTCGCTCTCGTGATGAAGTCTTGCAAAATTAAACGTATCTTTTTCATCGATAAAGCTAGAATCTCTATTTTCTGCGCCAAATTCATCTCGTCTATCGCGCCCGAAAATTTTATCTATCTCATACCAACGGGCAAATTCGTCGCCTTGGAGCGGATAGCTCTTTAAAAGCGGATGCCCATACCAATCATCAGGCATTAAAATTCGCTTTAAATTTGGATGATTTTTAATCCACACGCCAAACATATCGTATAGCTCGCGCTCAGCCCAATTTGCATTAGGATAAATTTCACACACGCTAGGCAAAAAGCTCTTTTGCACCACGTCGCACTTAACACGCGCTCTAAATCCACGCGAAATGTCTAAAATTTGATAAAAAACCTCAATCCCACCACGCGTAGATAAAAAATCCACACCGCTAATATCGCACAAAATTTCATATCCAAGCGATTTTAGCGTCTTTAAAATTTCGCCAACATCGTCCACTCTTGCGCATACTACAAGCGTATCAAACTCAACATAAATTTGGTTAAGTTCAAATTTGGCTAAATTTTGCGCATCGGTTGCAAATTTAGAATCTTGCACCAAAACTTTTGGCGTCTCATTTTGGATAAAAAATCTATCCGTGCGATAATTTTTTTTGCTTGCGTCTTTTTTATTAAAATACTCTCTCATCACACAAGCCTTTTTGGCGCTTGCTTTCGACGCGGGGTCTGTTTGCGGATCTTTTTTTGCAAAATCATGAGCGCATATTGCAAAGTCTCAGGGCGCGGCGCACAGCCTGGTAGGTATATATCCACAGGGACGATTCTATCGCAACCTTGTACGGTCGAATATGTGTTAAACATACCGCCTGTGTTTGCACAGCTTCCCATCGAAATGACCCATTTTGGTTCTGGCATGCTATCGTATAATCTGCGAGTAAATTCGGCGTGTTTTTTACTAAGAGTTCCGGCGATTATCATCACATCTGAGTGCTTTGCGCTGCCACGAAATATCGTCCCAAAGCGGTCAAAATCATACCTTCCAGCGCCCGTCGCCATCATCTCTATCGCGCAACAGGCTAAGCCATAGCTCATCGCCCAAAGAGAGTTACTCCGCCCCCAAGATATTAATTTATCAATTGTAGTAAGCACGATAGGAAGCCCATTTTCGCGCGTGTAGTCTATTTTATGCTGTGCCAATTTAATGCCCCTTTCTTCCAAGCATAGATAAATCCTAAAATCAAAAGTGCCAAAAAAATGCCAAGTTCAATCACGCCAAAAACGCCCAAAAATTTGAAATTTATCGCCCACGGAAACATAAAAATAATCTCCACATCAAAGAGCACAAAAAGTGCTGCTATCAAAAAGAAGTGCGAATTTATGCGGTTTGGTTGTGCTACGCTTTCTGGACCGCACTCGTAAATTTCTGATTTTAGTCGTTCGGTGTTGCGATTGGCTAGAAATTTGCCTACTAAATTTGAGAGTTTTAAGATGATAAAAAAGATACTAGGTGCTAAAACAAGCATCACAAAAGCCCCAAAATAAGGGTGTGATAAAGCGAAATTTGACATTTTTTACCTTTGAAATTTGATGTGGGGTTTTACTTTAATTCAAATTTGAAAATGTTGAAATTTAATGTTACGATTTTTCTCTAAGTTTTTTATAAATTTTCTGTTAAAATAGCGGATTTTTTATCAAAGGAAATTTTATGAAAAAGAGTATTTTTTTGACTGTTATGCTAGGAATTAGCGGGATTTTAGGCGGTTGCGCGCACGATGCAGACTATAATCCAAACGCCGTAATTGCGTTTGATGAGAGCGGGCTTCGCGCGGATAAGCCTTTGCAAAAATTAGTGATTTATACAGATAGCGCGATTAATTCAAATAAGACTTTTAAACCTTCAACCGCGCTTGGCAAAGATGATAAATTAAGCATAAATTTGGGCGATTTTGCTAGCAATTCGACAAAAGCATATCTTTCAAACTACTTCCGCGCGATATCTCAAACGACCAAATTTGACGATATTTCAAATGGTCTAGTCGTGATTCCTGATATTAAAGCGTTTGAATATGGCTTTTTTAGCGCAGACGGAATGGATCTAGATATAAACCCGTATGTTGAGTATGATTTTCGCTTAAGCATCTTTAAAAATGGCAAACAAATCTACTCTAAAAAACTAAGCAAAGATGAAAAAGTAAAAGGCGAAAAGGTCTTTTTTGGCGGTGGCGGGGCGGCATATGCGACTATCGCGCCGATATTTCAAAACGCGCTCACTAATGATTTAAAACGCCACGCAAACGAAATAATCTCTGTTATTAACGCAAATTAGGGCTTTTGATGATTGAAATTTTAACCTCTCCACAAGCATGGATTAGCCTTGCTACATTAACTGGGCTTGAGATAATTTTAGGCATTGATAACATCATTTTTATCGCGATTTTGTGCTCTCGTTTGCCACGCGAAAAACAGCGTGTGGCGCGTCTTGGCGGGCTTGCGCTTGCGATGGTGACGCGAATTTTATTGCTTTTTAGCATTTTTTGGGTTATGAAGCTTACAAAACCTTTATTTAGCGTCTTTGGCGTCGAAATTTCTGGCAAAGATATCATTTTGATTTTGGGCGGACTTTTTTTAATAGCAAAATCTACGATAGAAATTCACTCAGACGTTAGCGGTTCACACGAAAATTCACACAAAAACAAAAATCAAATGCCAAATTTAGCCAAAGTAAATTTGCTAGGCACGATGATTCAAATCTCTATTTTAGACATAATTTTCTCTCTTGATAGCGTTATTACAGCGGTTGGTATGGCGCAACACATTGAGATTATGATCGCAGCTGTCGTAATTGCGGTGGGCGTGATGATGATGGCAAGCGGCGCGATCAGCGCGTTTGTTGAGCGCAATCAAACGATAAAAATTTTGGCTTTGGCATTTTTGATCTTAATCGGCGTAAATTTAATCGCAGAAGCGATCGATCTTGCGATACCAAAAGGGTATATATACTTCGCGATGGCATTTTCTTTGGCGGTGGAGCTGATAAATATTCTCGCTAGAAAAAAGGCGAAGTAAATTGTTGATTATTTGACGCTTTTGCTACGTAAATTTGCGCGGCAAAAGCGTTTTTAATCTAGTTAGCAAATTTGCATATTAATTTTGCAAGAATTTCAAAAATCACTTTAAAAGGATAAAATCATGGATAAAAACTTCCCACTAAATCAAATTTTATACGGTCCTCCAGGGACTGGAAAGACATATGGTGTTGTTCGTAAAGCACTAGAAATTATAGAGGGCAATGCTTTCGGTAATAGATCTAAATTTAAATCTAAATTTAAAGAGTATATAGAAAAGGGACAGATAAAATTTGTAACCTTTCATCAAAGCTATGGATACGAGGAATTTGTCGAGGGCATAAAGCCTGTTTTAAATAATGATGAAGCAGATAACAACAAAGAGGTAAAATACGATATTAAAGATGGGATTTTTAAAGCCATATGTCAAACAGCTAAAAAGAAAAACGAGATAATAGTAAAAACAAAAGATGATAACAAAATAATAGATGAAGACAATTTTAAAGAACTCTACGATAGTTATGTTTTGACTCTACCTGAATACTCTGCATCTCCGTCGAGTAAAATTTTAACCACACAAACCGGATGCGATTTTTACCTATATAAAAACACTAAATCATCTATAGTTGTTCGCGCAAAAAGCGGTTCAAAGCCCGTGTCTGTCGCATATAGCAAACTCAAAAAAATATTGTTTGATGGTGAAGAGTATGCATACCCATCGTATGAGCCAAAAATAATTGATGATATGAAACTGGACATACAAAAACATACAGTAGATAATAGCTCTAAAAACTATGTCTTAATCATCGACGAAATCAACCGAGGAAACATATCTAAAATTTTTGGTGAGCTTATAACTCTTATAGAGCCATCAAAGAGGCTCGGGGCAGATGATGAGTTAATGGTCGAGCTGCCATACTCACAACATAAAAGAGAAGAAGAGAAGAAAAAAATTGGAGTGCCCTCAAATTTATACATAATAGGCACAATGAACACGGCAGATCGCAGCATAGCTCTTATGGATACAGCACTTAGAAGAAGGTTTGAATTTGTGGAGATGATGCCACAACCTGAACTTTTGGGAACCATTAAAATAAAATATAAGGATAAGATTATTGATCCTAAAGAAATCAAGATAGATTTTACTGCTATGCTAAAAACGATAAACGAACGTATAGAATATCTTTACGACAGAGATCATACGATAGGACATGCTTATTTTATGTCACTAAAAGATGGCGCTGATATAGAAAAGCTAGCCTCGATCTTTAAAAATAAAATTTTACCGCTACTACAAGAGTATTTTTACGACGATTGGGAAAAGATAAGGCTGGTTTTGGGGGATAATCAAAAAAATGAAGATTGCCAATTTATAACTAAAGAAGAGAGAAAAGCGAGCGATTTATTTGGAAAAAGTATCGATGATATAGAAGACAAAATGTTATACAAGATAAACAAAACAGCTTTTGATAATCCGCAAAGTTACTTAAAAATTTATAACCAAGTAAATTAAAGATGAAGCAGACCCAGATAACGCTAACTGAGTTTGAGCGAATATATCAGCATGATATAAGCAAAAAAGACTTTGGCGATATAGAGAATTTCATCCTTAAGAATATCGATGAAAATGCGCCTTTTCTAAGGATAGCAAGCGGGAGCGGTGGGAAATTTATACAAGCTAGAAACTATGTCGGAGTTTTGCAGACAAAAAGTGGCTTAACGATAGAAATTTTGCCAAAAATAGCAGACAAAACCGACACTGATAAGTCAAAAGCAGTTTTTATAAAAATGCTAAGGGCGCTAAAAAATTTCCCATTTAAAAGCTCAAATTTAGCCAGTTTAAAAACACAAAATTTGCCGCTTTTAGAAATTTTTATCTCTATGTTTTTATGTGAGCTTGAAGCTCTTGTAAAAAAGGGGATAAAAAGCGACTACATAACGCTAGAAAATAACCTAAAATTTCTAAAAGGGAAGCTAAATATAAACGAGCAGATCAAAAGAAATAGCATCCACAAAGAGCGGTTTTACGTAGGTTACAGCGAGTTTTTAAGCGATATAAAGATAAATAGGATCATAAAAACAACGCTTAAATTTCTATACAAAAAGTCAAATTTCAACAAAAATCAGCAAAAAATACGCGAACTTTTGTTTATATTTGATGAAGTTTCGACGTGTGAGGATTATAAAAATTTATTTGAAAAGCTCATCATAAATCGCCAAGTAAAGCACTACGAGCAAACGCTTTTATGGTGCAAGATATTTCTACTTGGCAACTCTTTTACGCCGCACAAGGGCGATGATCTAGCCTTTGCCTTGCTATTTGATATGAATAAGCTTTTTGAAAGTTACGTCGGAAATTTTATAAAGAAAAAGCTTCCAAGCACTGCATTACAACACTCAGAAAAACACCTCATTGAAGATCCAAAAGGCTTTAAACTAAGACCTGATATATTTTTAAAAGATAAATTTATAGCCGACACAAAATGGAAGATCATCAGGCAAGATATTAACGAAAGCGAGAAAAAGTATAAAATCTCACAAGCCGACCTATATCAACTCTACGCCTACGGCAAAAAACATGAGTGCAGTAAGCTTTACCTAATATACCCAAAGATAGACGGCGCGAAGCAAGAGCCTATGAAATTTAGATACGATGATGAAACGCAGCTTGAAATTTTATATTTTGATTTGGAAAAAGATTCCGAAAACAATGAGCTTATAAAAAATTACTAGTCGAAATTATATATTATTTAGTTGCATATTAGATGTAAAACAGTTGATTCTTTGTCTAGATTGCAGTTTACAATATACATCCTAAACCGAACTTCGACCGTACAACCAGTCAAATTTAAACGTATCTGTTAATCTCTATCAAATTTCCGTTCGGGTCGCGCACGTAAATTGAGCTTACCGTTCCAAGCACGCCCGTTCGCGGCACGATGCCCTGCTCTACGGCGATACCCACAGCCTCTAGTTCCTCTAAAACTAGCTCAAGCGGCGCATTCGCAAGCAAACAAATATCAGCCGTTGCGACGTTTGCATTCATAGCGTTTGGCAAAATCTCCTCGTCTTTTACGTGCAAATTTATCTTTCGCAAGCCAAAGACCAAAGCCTTGCATCCGTTGCAAAATCAATCTCGCGCATACCCAGCACGCGCACGTAAAGATCAAGCGTCCGTTGCAAATCAGCAACCGTTAAAACGATATGATCGATCGAAGCGATACGCATATATTCTCCTTTTA
>ERZ773197.1560-NODE-1560-length-15552-cov-3.277602_pt1 | contig 15552 bp, 9 predicted proteins | sample MGYA00580999_ERZ773197 | MGnify/ENA primary metagenome ERZ773197 (study PRJEB29015, sample SAMEA2738166) | human oral metagenome | biome: human oral; feature: human-associated habitat; material: saliva | place: China | collected 2185 ...
TACGCTGACCCTGCGGATGTAGAAATTTTAGAAGATTTCACAAGTCTTGATGAAAACGGACTTTGCTGTATGCTACAAGACCTCGGTCTTGCTATGGATATTAACGATTTAAAATTATGTCAAGAGTATTTTAAAAGCGAAAACAGACCGCCTACAATTACCGAAATCAAAGTCATAGATACCTATTGGTCCGACCATTGTAGGCACACGACCTTCAACACGGTAATAGAAAATGTGGAATTTGAAGACGAGCTTATAAAAGGCGTCTACGAGGACTATCTATCTACTCGCAAAGAGCTTCAAAGAACAAAACCTATAACTTTAATGGATATAGGCACTATCGTCGCAAAGTATCTAAAAGAAAACGGCAAACTCGACAATTTGGACGAATCTGACGAAATCAACGCTTGTACAGTAAAAGTGAACGTGGATGTAAACGGCAAAAAAGAGCCGTACTTGCTCCTTTTCAAAAATGAAACTCACAATCACCCGACAGAAATCGAACCGTTTGGCGGTGCTGCAACTTGCATAGGCGGTGCAATCCGAGATCCGCTTTCGGGCAGAGCCTATGTTTACGGTGCAATCAGACTATCCGGTGCTGCAAATCCTTTGACAGCGGTCGACGAAACGCTCACGGGAAAACTACCTCAAAGAAAAATCGTTACAGGAGCTGCAAGCGGCTATTCTTCCTACGGAAATCAGATTGGACTTGCGACAGGTATCGTAGACGAATTTTACCACGACGGTTTCAAAGCAAAACATATGGAACTTGGTGCCGTAATTGCCGCAACTCCGGCAGAAAAAGTAAGGCGCGAAAAACCCGCTGACGGCGATAGCATAATCCTTATCGGCGGTTTAACCGGTAGAGATGGAATAGGCGGAGCGACAGGTTCTTCCAAATCTCACAATGTAAACTCCGTAGAAACCTGCGGTGCAGAAGTTCAAAAAGGTAATGCCCCCGAAGAGCGAAAAATTCAAAGGCTATTTAGAAATCCCGAAGTTTGTAAAATGATTAAAAAATGTAACGACTTCGGCGCAGGCGGTGTATCCGTTGCAATAGGGGAACTGGCTGACGGACTCGAAATAAATTTAAATGCAGTTCCGAAAAAGTACGAGGGACTTGATGCCACGGAGCTTGCAATAAGCGAGTCGCAAGAAAGAATGGCAGTTGTAATCGAAAAAACAAATGTAGATAAATTTTTAGAACTGGCAAATAAAGAAAATCTAAGAGCGATTGAAGTTGCAACAGTAAAGGCTTCCCCTTATCTTTGTATGTCCTACAACGGCAAATATGTTGTCAATATCAAAAGAGAATTTTTAGATTCAAACGGTGCAAAACGCTATACAAAGATTGTAGCTGCAAAAGCCGTACTGCCTGATACGAAAATCAAAGACGATTTTACCGAAAACTACAAAGAGATTACTGCAAACCTAAATGTTTGCTCAAAACGCGGACTAAGCGAAAGATTCGATTCCACTATCGGCACAGGAGCTGTAATGATGCCGTTCGGCGGAAAATACCAACTTACACCGGTGCAAGCTATGGTACAAAAGGTATCTATCGAAAAAGGCGATACGACAACTTGCTCTCTAATGTCTTATGGCTACAATCCTGATATAAGTGAGTCAAGCCCTTTCCACGGTGCATATCTTGCTGTAATAGAATCCGTATGTAAATTGGTGGCAAACGGAGCTAAATTTGAAGATGTTTACCTGTCTTTCCAAGAATACTTTGAAAAAATGGAAGATAAGTACAGTTGGGGAAAACCGCTTGCCGCACTTCTCGGTGCATACAAAGCTCAAATGGGACTTCAAATTGCTGCAATAGGGGGTAAAGACTCGATGAGCGGAACATTTGAAAACATAAAAGTTCCACCGACTTTAGTATCCTTTGCCGTGAGCTGTGAACATATTGACAATATCATTACACCTGAATTTAAAAAGGAAAACCACAAAGTAGCTTTGATTTCACCTGAATACGATGAGTACAATCTACCAAAAACAGACTCGCTTATTAAAGTATTTAATAATATCACATCTCTAATGCGAGAGGGCAAAATTTTATCTGCGTATGCACTCGGTGCAAACAGCGTGGCAGAAGCCGTTTTCAAAATGGCAATCGGTAACGGTTTCGGCTTCAAATTCGCAGACAATCTAGGCATACAAGAAATTTTCGAGCCTCGCTATGCTTCTTTTGTTGTTGAACTTGCAGACGGTGTTGAAATAGGTGAAATTTGTGGTATCATTACAGAAGAAAAGTGCATTACGCATAAGGAAGATTCGATTGTCCTTGAAAAACTGCTTGATATATACGAAAATAAACTTGAACCGATATACAGCTGCAATGTAAAACAAAGCGGCGCATTGCAAGAAGTGCGAGATTTCAACACATCATCTCTCAAAACTTCCGCTTTTTCCATTGCAAAGCCAACTGTCCTTATTCCTGTATTTGCGGGCACAAATTGCGAATATGACAGCGCAAGAGCGTTCGAAAATGCAGGTGCAAAAGCAGATATATTCGTTGTGAACAATTTGAATTCAGATTCTATCAACAGGAGCATAGAAGAATTTGCAAGAAAGCTCAGAGAATCGCAAATTCTATTCATACCCGGAGGGTTTTCCGCAGGGGACGAGCCTGACGGTAGCGGCAAGTTTATCACAGCATTTTTCAGAAATCCGCTCATCAAAGAACAGGTAGAAGCCTTGCTCGAAAAGCGCGACGGGCTTGCTGCCGGAATTTGCAACGGTTTTCAAGCCCTCATCAAATTGGGACTTGTTCCTTACGGCAAAATTACAGACACCGATGCGAATTCACCTACACTTACTTTTAATAAAATCGGTAGACACCAGTCCAAGATAGTCCGCACCAAAATTACATCAAACAAATCTCCGTGGCTATCACAAACATCTGTTGGCGAAATTTATAGTGTTCCTATTTCTCACGGCGAAGGCAGGTTTATAGCCTCCGATGAAATGCTGAAAAAACTGTTTGAAAACGGACAAGTTGCAACTCAATATGTGGACTTCGAAGGAAATCCTACATTTGATATACATTTCAATCCAAACGGTTCCGACTTTGCTATCGAGGGTATCACATCTCCCGACGGCAGAGTATTCGGTAAAATGGGACATAGCGAACGAATCGGATATGGACTTTACAAAAATGTTCCCGGTAATTACGACATCAAAATGTTCGCCTCTGCTGTAAAGTACTTTAAATAATAAAATAAAAGCAACCTAGCTATAACTTTGTCAATAGAGCATCAAAAATAACATGAAATTTGTTTTCGGAACACTTTTTATCATAATATGCATACATAGTATTAGAATGTCTAGTAACATTATAGGTAGACTCGTAACACATTTATATATAGTTTAGGTATTGTAAAAGGCAGATGGTGCATATGATTGGGTAGAAAATATTGACTATTAATAACGACAAGAAATCAAAAATGATAATTTAAAAGGAGAAATTGTTATTAATGATGAATCACTACCTTTGGATTTGGATATCGTTATCGAAGAAATAGATGAACCTTCTGGAATACTTTCGTTATCATCAGTGGACAAGTTTCCATCCAAGTATGATAAAAAGTATAGAATTACTGCTAAAGCTAAAACAAAGCATGCAGAGAACACGAACAAAATGCATAATGTAGCAGAAAGTACATTGCTTATGGAATGGACGGATGGCAAGTGAGGGAATAATACTATTGATAAATTGCACGGATACACCAAGTTAGATGAAACAGAAATTTATGCTTATCCTAATTATACCAACATATCATTGCACGCAGATTATATAGTAGGACTTAAAGGAAAATCTCATTTACAAGTGTCAGTGCATCCGTGGTTCTAAGTATTTAACTATATATGCATACAGGGAAAAAATAATTTTTTCCCTGTATGCGTAGTTTAATGTTGGAGCTATAAATTATATAAGAAGTTATGGAACCTTTTGTATTAATTCTTAAAAAGGGGAAATGGAAATGATTACACATGAATCTATTGAAGGGTATAACTTCAAACAATCAATTAAGTATCTATTTATGGCATTCGGATTCCTTGTAATTTTAAACTCTATCCTTATAACTGCTTCTTACATATTTTTTAAAAGTGAAAGCAGCTCGGTAGGAATTGTCGATTTTTTAAGACTTGTGGCATCATTTTTTTGTGGAGTTTACATAGGAAGAATTGTATATAAAGAAATAGCAAATGAAAATTACAAGTTTGGAAATTTTTTATTAGGTTATTTGATTAGATATAAATGGATTTTGTTTTGGGGTATCTTTGCAATATACTTGTTGATTTTTGAAATGAAACTTTCAGATATAGAAAATAATATAGTCCCAATATTTTTAGGCGGAACGGTGGACTACGAAAATCTCTTGCATTATTTTATAGAAAGATTTCTCTGTTATGGCGTTGGAATTTCTTCGGCTATAGTTGCTTATTTGGGATATAAACTTTATCATAAAAATGCTATAAAAGAATATGATGTATTAAGCAACGGTCAATTACTCAAAAATTCAATAAATAATGTTCTATTAGGAATTGTAATTTTGGTTTGTGTAAATTTATTCTTGATATTGGTCGCACGAAGCGTCAGGATGTTAAACACCGACATATTATTTTGGATTCAAATTTCAATTTCGCTTATTCTTGGATTTTTGTTTTACAGACTTAGAAACAAAAAGAAAATACTCAATAATTCTTTTAATTGGAGATTTTTAAGTGTTTATCTGGGGAAGCATAAAATTTTGATAATTTCAGCCTTTGCGGCAACTATTATTTGGGATTTCAGTGCACTAAGGACAAGAATTTTTATAGAGGATATTTTAGGAATTGGAATGGTGGATAGTATTTATATGGTGCCGATTTTTAAATATATTATCTATATTTTGGCATTACAATATCTTCTTCCTATGTATTTTGTCTTTGCAATTGCATATTACTGGGAAAAGGAAAAAAATATTCAAATATAGTACTTCCCAAATGTTTCGTGCAAATTTCAAAAATGCCGTGTATTCTTTCAGTACATGTGAAAAAAATACATGCAGATATATTTGAGATATTGCAAAAGGCTATGTATGCATATGACTGAATGTAAACTATTGACTTCCTAAAACAGCACGGAATAAAAAATTATAAAACCTTAGAAATGTAAAGGAGTAATATATGAACAAAAATGCGAGCCTAATATTAAACTTGCTGGCTACATTATCTTTGATTGCTTTCGGTTTTATGCTGGTTCACATAATCGCATTGCCTGTAAACTCAAGCGGTTCCACTTTTGACATAGCTGTACTTAAATTTGCAGGTTCGCTTCGAAGCGATACTCTCAATATAATTTTCAAGTTTATAACCAATCTTGGCAGCACTGCATTTTTGGTTGCCGCCGCTGCGGTATTAGTTTTGGTTCCAAAACTTCGGCACGTCTACGGCTTCGCCGTAGTCCTGCCACTTGCGGCGGCTTCGCTTTGCAACACGGCATTCAAGCATCTTATTGTGCGAAGCAGACCGCAAGTAATACCGCAGCTTGTCAGCGAGCATACATTCAGCTTTCCAAGCGGTCATACTACTTCTTCCATGGTCTTTTATCTCTTGCTTGCTTATTACACCTGCAAACTTATCGAAGAACAAAAAAATAGAACTTTAAAATTTGTTTTAAAAGTTCTATTTGCCATTTTTCTAATTTTACCATTCCTAATTGCAAGTAGCAGAATATACCTTGGTGTGCACTATCCAAGCGATGTAATCGCCGGAATTTTCCTTGCGACTTTCTTCGTACTTTCTGCAATCAGCTTTGCTCCATATACGCGCTTCTTGCAAAAATACTAATCTTTCGGACATTCATCGCCCGAAGCCTTGTCGTTTTTTCCACGATCAAAAAATATGCTTTTCGTACTTATCGAAAGCGGAATCGCATATGCAAGACAGACTCCTTTTTCAAAAAAGCCGGCTTCCACCGCTATTTTCCCTCCCGAATAAAGTACACGGTTATCTATCCTATTGTCCGCCGCTATACTTACAGCAGAACCCACTGCTATTCCCAAATCGGTAACATTGAAGCTGCACCTTCCACCTGCTTTTTTCATGGCGGCACAGTCGGTAAATCCGCAAATTCCGCACTGCGGCAATCCAAACGGTATATTGTTCATACCTATCAACACCACAGCTTCACTCGCTTCTATATTTCCTGCATCTCTTACAAAGAAATCTATATTTCTCTCTCTGCCTGCTTTACTCAACGCCGCTGCAAGTTCATCTTTTTCTTTTCCGTCCAGCACCAATATTTCGAGTTTATCAAGTCCGCTTGCCTTCGGGGCAGTTCTAGCTGCTGCAGCCATCTTTTTCGCAACTGTTAGCGCCACTTCGTTCTCAAAATTTCTTTCATTATAGAGCATGACTGTCTCCTTTTCCAAAGCAAGCCTAAACTGCAGGGGTTCTGAAGCCCTTGCCTATTATATTGCTGCTGTTTGTGATAATTACAAATGAACGCTTGTCAACTTTTCTGATAAACTGTTGTAACTGTTTTGCCTGATAGCGGTTAACTACCGAAATCAAAATGCTTCTCGGCTTCAAATCGTATGTCCCGATACACTCATATCTGGTAACACCTCTATCCATTATCTCGTGTATATAATCGCTGATTTTATCAGGTTCTTCGGTTATGATAGTGAAACACTTCTTAGTGTTCAAACTTTCTGTTATGTTATCAACAAAAACGGCTTTCGCAAACAGTCCGAATATAGAAAAAAGTCCCGTTTCTATCCCGAATATGAAAAGGCTCGAAAAAGCAATCAGTCCGTCTGCTACGAAAAGCGCTTTGCCTACATCGAGCGGTGTAAATTTTTTGATTATAAGCGCCAATATATCCGTTCCGCCACTGCTCGCCGAATAGTTGAACAAAATAGCTGAACCCAGCGCAGGAAGAAGCACCGCAAACATCATTTCAAGGAGCGGTTGCGATGTAAACGGCTTATCCATAGGATATATTATCGCAAATAACTTAATAAACGCCGAAAATGTCAACGAACCGTATAACGTTCGTATTCCGAATGATATTCCTAAGAAAACAAACCCAAGAAGCAGCATTAGCATATTTATCGCTATCATCAAAGTAGGTTTGGGAATATGCGTAAGTCCGGCAACTATTATAGAAATTCCGCTGACTCCGCCTGTTGAAAAGTTGTTCGGCAATTTAAAGAAATAAACTCCGAATGCAACTATAAATAGACCTAGCGTTATCATCGCATAGTCTTTGACCATCTGCTTCAAATCAGAACTTTTATTTGGCATTTCGCACTTCTCCTACTCAATCAAAGTCCAAGTCCAAACTTATCTTTGACTCTTGCCAATGTTTTGCACGCAATTTCGTTTGCAGCTTCACCGCCTGCCTTAAGGTCCCTGACAAGTTCGTCTGTATATCTGATTTGTTCGAAATTTTCACGAATAGGTGCAAGTGCATCAACCACTACTTCAACTAAATCCTTTTTAAAATTACCATAGCCTTGTCCTTCGTAATCTTTTTCCAGTTGCTCTATGGTTTTTCCTGAAATAGCACTGTAAATGCTAAGTAAGTTACTGATTCCCGGTTTATTTTCGATGTCAAAACGAACACTTCCCTCCGAGTCGGTAGTTGCTTTCATTATAGCTTTTTTAATGGTTGCAGGCTCGTCTAAAAGAGAGATTCTGCTAAGCGGATTTTCTGCGCTCTTGCTCATTTTTTTAGTAGGATCGTCGAGCGACATAATACGCGCGCCTTCTTTCAAAAAGCTGCCCTCCGGTACAATAAATGTGCCTTCATATTTGTTATTTATGCGAATAGCAATATCCCTACAAAGTTCAATGTGCTGTTTTTGGTCGTTTCCAACCGGTACTATGTTTGTGTCATAAAGGAGTATATCTGCCGCCATCAAAATTGGATATGTAAAAAGTCCCGTAGGTGCAGATTCTCTACCTCTATTTTTGTCTTTAAATTGCGTCATTCTCGAAAGCTCGCCTGTGTACGAATTACAAGTCAATATCCACGAAAGCTCCGCATGTCCCGGAACATCTGATTGTACGAAAACCGTGGATTTCTTCGCATCTACTCCAATCGCAATGTAAAGCGCCGCAACATCCAATATATGTTGCCTAAGTGCCTTCGGATCTTGCGGTACAGTAATAGAATGTAAATCAACTATGCAATAAATGCACTCATCGTTTTCTTGAAACTTTACAAACTGCTTGAGCGCGCCCAAATAATTTCCTAAATGTATATTTCCTGTAGGCTGCACGCCGGAAAAAACTCGTCCCATTTTTTAATTCTTCTCCAATTCATCACGGAATTTTTTTCTAATATTTTTTTCTGCCCTCGATACTGTCATCTGTGAAACTCCGAGTTTCTCTGCGACTTCCGCCTGCGTCTTGCTGTCGATATAACGCATCAAAAAAATCTTTCGCTCCTTTTCTTTGAGCTCCTCGTAGACATTCTTAATTATTTCAAAGTCTTCGACGCTGGAATAACCTTTTTCCTCGATTGAAGCAAATTTTTCAAAAGACGCTATCCCCTCAGTTTCTTCATCGAGAGTTTGATTAAGCGAATATGTAGCGTATGCTTTTCCGCTTTCTATCGCTTCTATTACATCGTCTTCCGTAATTCCGAGCTGTTCTGCAATTTCTTCAACTGTCGCAGTTCTACCCAGCTTTTCCGTCAAATAGTCCTTTGTAGGGGGTATCTTAAGGCTAAGTTCTTTTACTCTTCTTGGAACCTTCATGCTCCATTCCTTATCTCGGAAATGTTTTTTTATTTCGCCAAGAATAGTAGGCGTAGCAAAACTCGAAAACTCATAACCCTTTTCAGGATCAAATCTATCAACCGCCGCGACAAGCGCAAGCGCCCCGACCTGATACAAATCCTCGTATTCAACTCCCTTGTTCAGGTATTTTCGTATCAGAATTTCTACCATATACAAATAGGCTTCAACAATCTCATTTCGATCTTCAATGTTTTTACTTTCTTTGTATTTCTTAAAATCCTCTAATTTTACCATATTTTCACCTATATTCCATGGTGCCTATTCCTCGCTGTCCTCCTCACTGATAACTTTCGCCAGGGCGATTATATTCGTATCTTCTTCTACTTTCATGATACGCACTCCCTGTGTACTTCTTCCAAGTCTTGAAACCTCTGCTGCCCTTATCCTTATAATTATTCCATCGGAATTTATAAGCATCATTTCGTCATCTTCGTTTACGACCATTGCGCCTACAAGTTCACCAGTTTTCTTGAACTTGGCTTTGTCGTAAGTAAGTAGTCCTTTGCCACCACGCGTTTGCATCTTATATTCGTCTACGGATGTTCTCTTTCCGTATCCCTTTTCGGTAACTACAAAAAGTTCCTGACCTTCTTTTACAAGCTCCATTGATACGACTTCGTCGCCGTCTTCGAGCTTGATTGCTCTTACACCGGCAGCCTGTCTGCCCATACTACGCACTTCTTCTTCCGAGAAGCATATACACTTTCCCTGTTTTGTAACGATAATAACATTGTTGTTACCCGTAGTTTCCTGTATTCCGATGAGCTCATCGTCTTCCTTGAGGTTTATGGCTACAAGTCCGCCTTTTCTCATTACATCGTACTGCGAAAGCGGTGTTTTCTTGATTGTTCCGCTCTTGGTAACACCTATTAGGAATTTGTCTTCAGAAAATTCCTGAATAGGTATGATTGCCGTGATTCTCTCCTTTTGCATCAAGCTAAGGAAATTAACCGCAGGCGTTCCTTTGGCAGTTCTACCGCCTTCCGGAATTTCGTATGCCTTAAGTTTATGCGCTTTACCAAAATTCGTGAAAAACATAAGCGTATCGTGTGTCGATGTCATAATCAGATTCTTTACAAAATCGTTTTCACGCGTTGTAAGTCCTGTAATTCCCTTGCCGCCTCGTTTCTGCGTTTTGTAGGTGTCCGACGGCATTCTCTTCAAATATCCGAGATGTGTCAAAGTAATCGCAACATTCTCCTCTGCAATCAAATCCTCTTCATCTATTTCAGATTCATCTGCAACTATCTTTGTGCGTCTTTCATCTGCGTATTTATCACGAACCTCTAAAAGTTCATCCTTTATCACGCCCATCAGCTTTTTTTCATCTTCCAGCAGGCTGTTGTAGTAAGCTATCATTTCCAGCAATTTTGCATACTCTTCTTCGATTTTTTCTCGTTCGAGTCCTTGCAATCTTCTTAGCTGCATTTCCAAAATTGCCTGCGCCTGAGTGTCCGAAAGACCGAAACGTTCAATCAATTTATCCTTTGCATCGCTATAACTTGAACGAATTATCTTGATTATCTCATCGATATTGTCAAGTGCTATTCTAAGTCCTGCGAGTATATGCGCTCTGGCTTCCGCCTTGTTCTTATCAAAAATAGTTCTTCTGGTAACAACATCTTTTTGATGCTTCAAATATTCGCTTAGTATATCGTAAAGCGATAAAATTTTAGGTTCGCCTTTCACAAGTGCAATCATTATCATGCTGTAACTGTCTTGCATTTGTGTATGCTTAAATAGCCTATTTAGTGTAATCTGAGGGTTTGCATCCCTTTTCAGCTCTATAACAATTCTCATTCCGCCTCTACGGGATGATTCATCGCGAATATACGATATACCGTCAATACGCTTGTCTTTTACCAGCTCAGCTATCTTTTCTATTAGCCTTGCCTTATTTACCTGATATGGAATTTCCGTAACGACTATTTGCTGCTTTCCTTTGGAAGTTTCCTCTATTTCTGTTTTTGCACGAACTGTAACCTTTCCTTGTCCCGTTCGATATGCTTCTTTTGCTGCATTTTTACCAAGTATTATTGCGCCTGTCGGAAAATCCGGTGCTTTTACGATTTTTATTAAATCGTCTATCGTAGCATCGTTATTGTCAATCATATAAACGGTTGCATCTATTACCTCACGCAAATTGTGTGGGGGTATGGATGTCGCCATTCCTACCGCGATACCGTTAGATCCGTTTACAAGCAAATTGGGGTATCTTGCAGGTAGCACAACAGGTTCCATTTCTTCTTCGTCGAAGTTTGGAACAAAATCTACCGTTTGCTTTTCTATATCTCTAAGCATTTGAAGTGCGAACGGTGTCATTCGGGATTCCGTATAACGCATAGCCGCAGCTCCGTCGCCGTCTACGGAACCGAAGTTTCCATGTCCGTCTACAAGCGGATATCTAATCGAAAAATCTTGAGCCAGCCTAACAAGCGCATCGTAAATAGATGAGTCGCCGTGAGGGTGGAACTTACCCATTACATCACCGACTATCTTCGCAGATTTCTTGTGCGGTTTGTCCGGTGTAACTCCCAAAATTCCCATGCCGTACAAAATTCTCCTGTGAACCGGCTTAAGTCCGTCTCTCACATCGGGGAGCGCTCTTCCAACTATTACACTCATCGAATAGTCGATGTACGAGTTTTTCATTTCGTCGTGTATTTCATGCTGGATCAGCTTCATATCTTCTAGCATATTTATCTGTTTTTCGTTATCACTCATATCGTTTAAATATCAAGATTTGCGTATCTCGCATTCTCCTCTATAAATTTTCGTCTAGGCGGTACTTTGTCCCCCATAAGTGTAGTAAATATTTCATCTGCCGCAGCTGAATCCTCAAGTGTTATCTGTATCAATGTTCGAGTTTTGTAATCCATGGTTGTTTCCCAAAGCTGGTCGTCATCCATTTCTCCAAGTCCCTTGTAACGCTGAATTTCCCACTTTGCATTCGGCGTCTTTTCGTTCAAAGACGCCATGAGCTTTTCCTGCTCTTTTTCACTATAAGTGTAATATTCTTCCTTGCCTCGTTTTGTTCTAAATAGCGGAGGCTGCGCCGCATAGACATATCCTCCCTCGATTAGCGGAGTCATATACCTATAAAAGAATGTGAGCAGCAATGTCCTTATGTGCGCTCCGTCTACGTCGGCATCCGTCATTATTATTATCTTGTGATACCTTAGCTTTTCTATATTAAAATCGTCGCCGATACCGCACCCGAACGCCGTAATCATATTTTTGATTTCGTCGGAATTTAATATCTTGTCGAGTCTTGCCTTTTCAACATTTAAAATTTTACCTCTGAGCGGCAAAATTGCTTGTCTTTTCCTATCTCTACCGGATTTTGCACTTCCTCCTGCGGAATCTCCCTCGACCAGGAATATCTCCGAGATAGTAGGATCTTTTTCGGAACAGTCTGCGAGCTTGCCCGGCAATGAAAATCCGTCAAGTACACTCTTTCTGCGAGTCAAATCTCTTGCTTTTCTCGCAGCTTCCCTCGCCCTTGCGGCACGCAAGCACTTGTCTATTATTATCTTTGCGGAAGCGGGGTTTTCTTCCAAAAATGCGGTTAGATTATCGTTGGTTACAGTTTCGACATATCCACGCATTTCGCTATTTCCCAGCTTAGTTTTCGTCTGTCCTTCAAACTGAGGCTCAGAGAGTTTTACAGATATTATAGCGGTCAGTCCCTCTCGTACATCTTCCCCCGTAAGCGACGGCTCGTTATCCTTTACCAGCTTATTTTTCTTTGCATAATCGTTTATTACACGGGTAAGTGCCGACTTGAAGCCGACCATATGAGTTCCGCCCTCGGTTGTATTGATATTGTTCGCATACGAAAGCACGAGTTCATTGTACCTGTCGGTATACTGCATCGCTACTTCTATTTCAACATTGTTCTTTACAAATTCAACTTCAAAATAAATTATCTCAGGATGAATTACCTCTTTGTTCTTATTTTGATGAGCAACGAATTCCTTCAATCCGCCCTCGTAGTGGAATACCTCTTTTTTCGCAATGCCTTCGCGCTTGTCCTCAAGTGTGATTTTAATTCCCTTGTTCAAAAACGCCATTTCTCTAAGGCGATGTTCGAGTGTTGCATAATCGAAAACGGTTTCGTCAAAAATCTCCGCATCCGGCCAAAAGCTCGTCTTTGAACCGGTCGATATTGAATCACCTATTACAGTAAGCGGCGATGTAGTTTTACCTTTGCTGTAAGTTTGTTTGTAAACCTTGCCGTCCCTTTTGATTTCAACTTCCATATTTGTCGAAAGAGCATTAACTACGGATGCGCCAACTCCATGCAGTCCTCCCGAAACCTTGTATCCTCCTCCGCCGAATTTACCTCCGGCATGCAGCACTGTATGTATTACCTCAACTGCAGGTATATTCAGTTTTGGGTGATTGTCTACAGGCATACCTCTACCGTCATCTTCGACAGTTATAGAGTTATCCGCATTTATCGTAACTTCTATATTTTTACAAAACCCTGCAAGCGCTTCGTCGATACTGTTGTCGACTACCTCGTAAACCAAGTGGTGAAGCCCTCTTGCACTGGTGCTTCCTATATACATTCCGGGCCTTTTTCTTACAGCTTCGAGTCCCTCAAGTACTTGTATCTGCTCCGCTCCGTAATTTTGATCATTCATTAACTCTGTACTCAAACTATTTCTCCTACATAAAGTATTCTATGTTATTAGTTTACATCAAATTGCGCTTTTTTTCAAGATTTAGTTTTATAATTGGTGAAAAATACGCAAAAAGCTATCACATGGCATTCCTGCCATGCAATAGCTTATATGTTTTAGAGAATTTTTCAAATTCGATATTGTATCAAGGCTTAATCCTCTTTGCGTCTTCTTCTCAAGTCCTGCAGTACCAAGAAGAGTCCGCCCATCATCAAGGCAAGTCCGCCCATATAGTATCTATTTGCAAAATCATCTCCTGTATTTGGAAGCACTCCTGCCAAAGGAACTACGTCGTCTATGAGTACATATTCTTCAGTTCCGTCAGATTTTTTCTGCTTCTTGTAATTTCCAAGAGGTACACCACCCTCGTCTATTACTGTAATAGTTGGTGGGCTCTTAGGATCGTTAGGATCAGGCGGATTATCTTTTGGATATTTAGGATACTCAGGTGTAGGTGGTGTAGGCGGTGTAGGATTATTCGGTCTACGAGGTCTGCTTGGTGTCGTAGGCGGTATTTCCTTATTTGTGATAACAAATCCGTCTGTAATATTACCTGTTATAGGCTGTGTAGCGTATCCTGATACCGCATCTTCCGTTACGATATAGTCTATCAATTTTCCGTCTGCGTCATACTTAGGAACATCAACTGCAAATTCCCATGTAGACTTGTCGCCGCCCTTAAGTTCAGCTGCCTTTACTACTTTTGTAGCAACCACTTCGTTTGTCTTAGCATTCTTCAAAGAAACAGTTATCACACTGCCGATTGCTCCGGCTAAACCGTTTCTGTCGAGCCACTGCTTCGTAAGTTTTACTGCAATTTTTTCTATATTTGTGATAGTAAATTCAGTATTTGAAACTTTTGTAACAGCACTAGCGTAATCTTTCAATTCAGCTTCTTGAGCGCTGTATGTGATAGCATTTCCCTTGACATCGTACTTTGTCGCTTCCAAAGGAATTTCCCATATAGTAGTGTTCTTTTCGTTGTCTACTATTTCTTTAAGTCCTTTTGTCTCCTTGGTTACAACTATGTTATCAAGAATTTCGTTTGTTTCAGAATTTTTCAGTGTGATAGTTATAGCATCTCCTACTTTTCCTATCCACTTCTTGATTACTTTGATCTTCTCTTTCGGAGTCGGATCTTCTTTATTTGTAATAGTGAAGCCCTGCTCCTGATTACCTGTTACGGTCTTTACATAACCCGATACATTTTCTTCATCAACAGTATAGATTATTTCCTTACCGTCAGCTCCCTTTTTAGGAAGATCTTTAAACTCGATTGTCCAAGTAGTCTTGTCAGCGTTTTCGGATTTCTTTACAACTTGTCTAGCGACAATTTTATTTCCGTTTTTCAGTAAAACAGCTATCTCGTCGCCAACTTTACCGGCTTTTCCGTCCTTGTCGAGCCAGTTCTTTGTAACCTTTACATTTATCTTTTCTACATCAGGTGTTACAGGTTTTTCTTTATTTGTAACGGTAAATCCGTTTACAGTAGTATCGTAACCGTCTACTTTAGCCTCTGCCACCGTGTAATTTATAGGCTTTCCTTGTGCATCGTTCTTTGGTACCTCTTTGAACGTTATTTCCCAAGTTGCCTTGCCTTCATTATTTGCTCTAGTTACTGTCTGTGTATCAACAACTTCCGTACCGTTCATCAAATTGAATGTTACAGATGTTACTTTGTCGCTAGGCGCTTTTTCTTTTCCGTCTTTGTCAACCCAGTTCTTTGTAACCTTTAACGTGATTTTCTCAGGTTCCGGCTTAGGCTGTGGCGGAGTTGTAGGTTTTTCTTTGTTTGTAATGGTAAATCCGTTTACAGTAGTATCGTATCCGTCTACTTTTACTTCTTCTACCGTGTAGTTGATTGTATTGCCTTGCTCATCTTTCTTTGGTACTTCCTTGAACGCTACTTCCCATGTTGTTCCTTGCTTGTCTGCAACATTTACAGTCTGCGTGTCTACAACTTGTGTACCGTTCATCAGTTTAAATATTACTGTACCTAGACTTGCATTTGGTGCTTTCGGATTTCCGTCAGCTCCTAGCCAGTTCTTTGTAACCTTTAG